>SXGS01471030.1_pt1 | contig 12211 bp, 9 predicted proteins | sample 3174681 | NCBI WGS metagenome assembly SXGS01 (sample SAMN11356861, study PRJNA531348) | freshwater metagenome | isolation source: freshwater sample F1-80 | place: China: Fuxian Lake, Yuxi | collected 2017-12-25
AAGGTCTGGCCGATACGGCACTTAAAACAGCGGACTCGGGTTATATGACCCGTAAGCTGGTTGACGTGGCGCAGGACGTCATTATCCGCGAGGCGGATTGTGGCACGACGAATGGTATTTGGGTTCAGGCGATCTACGAAGGTGAGGACGAAGTTGTCAAACTGAGCGAACGCTTGGTCGGACGCTACAGTTCCGATGACGTGATCGATCCTTCCAGCCCGAAAACCAAAATTGTTCTCGCAAATAACGAGATCGATGAGGTTAAGGGTAAGCAAATCGAGCTATCAGGCGTTGAACGGGTCAAGATTCGCTCCGTGCTGACTTGCGAGAGCAAGCAGGGTATTTGTATCGCATGTTACGGTCGCAACCTTGCAACTGGACGAGCAGTGAAGCTGGGTGAGGCTGTCGGCATCGTCGCCGCACAATCCATCGGCGTACCGGGAACGCAGTTGACCATGCGTACATTCCACATCGGTGGAACGGCCTCGCAGGTCTTCAAACAACCGCAAATCAAGTCTAAGCACGACGGTGTGATCCGTTATAATGATCTGCGTTTGGTGCAACTCGAAGATGGTAATAACATCGTTTTGAATAAGAACGGTTCGATCTCAATCTTTGGGCCGGACGATCGCGAATTGGAAACTCACAACATCGTGATCGGTTCGGTCATTGCGGTCCAAAATGGTGCAACTGTGAAGAAGGGTGAGACCTTCGTGCAGTGGGATCCATACAATGTCCCGATCCTTTCGGAAAAAGCCGGTTTGGTGAAATTCCAAGATATCATCCAAGGGGTGACGATGCGTCAGGAAACCGATGAAGCCACAAGCCAAGAAGCAATGGTTATTATCGAGCACAAGGAAGACCTCCATCCGCAGATTATTATCTGTGATGATAAGGGTGAACCTCTGGCGAACTACCCAATCCCATCTGGAGCACACATTGTTGTGGGCGAAGGAGACCGAATTGTGGCCGGAACATTGATGGCGAAGACTCCACGAAAAACTTCGAAGACGAAGGACATTACTGGTGGTTTGCCACGTGTTGCTGAATTGTTCGAAGCCCGCCGTCCGAAAGATGCTTCCGAGATTTCTAGGATCGATGGAATCGTCGATTTCGGACCCAGTGTTCGCGGTAAACGCACGGTCGTTATCAAGGATACAGCAACCAATGAGGAAGAAGAGCACCTGATCCCAATCGGCAAACATGTCATTGTGTTCAAAGGTGATTTCGTCCGCAAAGGACAACAATTGACCGAAGGTCCTGTGGTTCCGCACGAGATTCTGGATGTCTGCGGACCCCAAGAATTACAGGAACATCTGGTCAACGAAGTCCAAGAGGTCTATCGCTTGCAAGGTGTCACGATTAACGACAAGCATATCGAGATCATTGTTCGACAGATGCTGCGCAAGGTTCGCATCACGGAACCTGGAGATACTCAGTTCCTCTGGGGTGAACAGATTGATAAGATCGTGTTCGAGACCGAAAACACGCGGGTTGAGCAGATGGGTGGAAAACCTGCCGAAGCTTCTCCAGTGTTGCTGGGTATCACGAAGGCCTCGCTGGAAACAGAGAGCTTCCTGAGTGCCGCGTCATTCCAAGACACAACCCGTGTGCTCACCGAGGCAGCGACTTTGGGTAAAGTCGACAGCCTCCGAGGGTTCAAGGAGAATGTCATTATGGGTCATATCATCCCTGCAGGGACGGGTTACGATCGTCACCGTAAGGTCACGCTCAACCCGCTCGTGGATGAGATCCCCCTTGAGGAAGCAAGCGAACCGATCGAGGAAGAACTCATCGCCGGTTAATCCCACCCTACCCTTTTTCGCACGGCTGGAATCGAAAGGTTCCAGCCGTTTTTGTTTTTAGTCGAGGATGAGAGGGTCAAATCAACAACCAACCTGCACGGTACTCACGTCGAATGAATTTTGCTGCTTCCGGAGCATTGGTGACTCGCAGGTTTGCGGAATCCCATTCTAGTTTTTTACCAACACGAAAGGCGACGTTTCCTAAGTGGTTCGCCTCAGTCAAGTAGCCTGCATAATCGAAATTGCAGGTGGTGGGGGCACCTGTCTTGCAACCGTGAATCCATTCCTCGTGGTGGCCTAAGGATTTTGGTATGGAGGGTGCAGGTCGCTTGAAATCGGCAAAGGTCGCCTCGGGTAAGAGAACGTGCTTATCGTAATCGGCAAGCAGCATGCGACCTTGGTTGCCGATGAATAAAACGCCGCTATCCCACTGCGGGATACCACGCGCCTTCCAGATATCTGGCTTGTTCTCTCCTTGGTGCCATGTGAGACGCACGGGAGGTAGATCTCCGCGTGAACCGTATTCGTAGGTTGCAAACATAGAGGCCGGGGCGATTTCAGGATGAGCGATTCCCCCGCCCGCCTCGATGGATTTAGGAACCTGAAGTTTTAATGCCCAGAACGGCAGGTCATTCCAATGGGAACCTAAATCGCTCATAGTACCATTGCCAAAGTCCCACCATCGATACCATTTGGGGCCAGGAAAATAGACATCGTGAAACGGTCGGAATGGGGCTGGGCCGAGCCAGAGATCCCAATCCAGACCATTTGGAACTGGGGAAGAACCGCTTGGCCGCTCTCGAACGTTTACGATGTCGTTGTTTTTCTTAGCTGCCTCTTCTGATTGCCACCCCCAAGCTCGACCGACCCAAACATGGACTTCGCGCACAGGCCCGATTGCGCCCGCTTGGACTAACTCGACGACACGCCGGTAATTATCTCCTGCGTGGATTTGGGTTCCCATCTGGGTGGAGACTTTTGCTTGAGCCGCTGCTTCTCGTATTTGTCGCGCTTCCCAGATGTTATAAGTCAGAGGTTTCTCACAATAGACATGCTTGCGGAGTTTGAGCGCGGGCAATGTGGCAAAGGCATGAGTATGTTCACAGGTGCTCACTACGACTGCGTCGAATTGTTTTTCGATTTCGTAGAGTTTACGAAAATCCTTGAACCGTCGGGCTTGGGGATACCGTTTTTGTGCCCCATCTAGCGAGTTATCCGAGACGTCGCAAATGGCGACAATGTTTTCACTCTTCCCCACTTCAGCCAAATTACCAGCACCTCGTCCACCCACTCCAATGACGGCGACGTTGAGTTTGCTGTTTAAGTTTTGACCTCTCAAAAAAACGGGGGCCGAGAGGGCACCCAACGTGGTGGATGCTAATAATTTTGAAAATTGCCGCCGAGAAACAATTCCGGGCTGACCGACAGTGCGTTCGGACTGTTTTGCTTTCATAGGTGTGCAGGAGTTCTACCGGTAAACGCTGAGATTTGCACTACACAAATCTTGGTGACGGCTTTTTTGATTTTTGGTCAACCAAGTTGTGGAAATCTCCCGTGAATTATGTTCTAGTGACGCACCTATGAGTAAGCAGACCCAATACCGTTTTTCGTTCGGCCCATGGAATATCAGCGAAGGTGCCGACCCTTTTGGTCCGGAAGTGCGGGCTGTGTTTCCCCATGAGGAAAAGTATGCCTTGTATCGACCACTCGGTTTTGAAGGGGTTCAATTTCATGATGATGATGTGGTTCCTGAGCTGGAAACGTTGATGCCTGACCAAGTCTCAAAAAAGACGGCTGCCGTTAAAACCATGCTTGCCAATCAGGGGCTGACGCCAGAATTTGTGGCGCCTCGCCTCTGGTTTCCTTCGCAGACCGTTGACGGAGCCTACACTTCCAATAGTGCAGCGGATCGCCAATATGCATGGGATCGGACACGAAAGGCGATCGACATCGCACGCGCCTTAGATTGCAAAGCTATCGTGCTGTGGCTGGCCCGTGAAGGGAGCTATATTCGTGAATCCAAGAACGCACGGATCGCATATCAACGACTTCTGGACACGGTGAACCAGATGTTGGATTACGACAAAGGGATCGAGATTTGGATCGAACCCAAACCGAATGAACCGACGGATCAAGCCTATGTGCCTACGATCGGGCATGCGGTTGCGTTGGCTTACGCGTCGAATGATCCGAAGCGAGTTAAGGGACTGATTGAAACAGCACACGCGTTGCTGGCAGGACTGGATGCAAGTGATGAAATGGCATTTGCGCTGGCACACAACAAATTGGCGAGCGTCCATTTGAATGATCAGAACGGCTTGAAATATGATCAGGACAAAAACTTCGGAGGTGCAAACCTACGAGGAGCGTTTAACCAAGTCCGTGTTCTGGAAGAGGCGGGGTTTGGCACGAACGGTGAATTTGTTGGGCTTGATGTGAAGGCAATGCGGACGCAGCAGGGCACTGGTGTCACGGCACATCTTACGAACAGTCGGGCTTTATTCCTCCATTTAGTAGAAAAAGTTCGTTCTTGGGATCGCACTGCGGAGGCTCAGATGATCGGAGCTCGCGATTATGAAGCCCTCGAATTTGCGATATTAAAACACCTCATGGGAGTCAAATAGGAGAGCGAACCCATGAAAGCTTTTCGTCTCAAACGGTTGTTCAACGCTCGATCAGGCCGCTGCTTCGACGTTGCAGTGGATCATGGTTTTTTCAATCAGCCGGGGTTTCTGACTGGGATTGAGGACATGCGTCAGGTGGTAAAGACGTTGGTCGATGCTGGGCCGGATGCAATCCAGCTCACCCTAGGGATGGCGCGTCATTTGCAGGAGATTCAAGGGCGTCAAAAGCCGTCGCTGGTATTGCGAACCGATGTCGCCAACGTTTATGGCAAGGCTCTGCCAGAGAATCGACGATTCAGTTTGATGATCGAGGAAACCATGCTACAGGCCGTGCGGCATGACGCGGCATGTGTCTGCGTGAATCTCTTCCAGATTCCCGGTGCACCCGAGGTGCATGCGGAGTGCGTGGAAAACATTCTCAGGCTGAAGCCTGAATCGGATTACTATGGCATGCCGATGATGGTGGAACCCCTAGTCTTTCGACCCAATGCGGAAGGCGGCGGCTATAGTGTGAATGGAGATGAAACGGCGATCACCCATCTGGTTCGTCAAGCGGTGGAATTGGGAGCGGATATTATCAAGGCTGATCCCACGGACGAGGTGAACCGTTATCACAAAGTAATTGAAGCGGCCTCAGGAGTTCCCGTTTTGGTGCGTGGAGGTGGACGGGTGAGCGATCGAGTCATCTTGGAGCGAACCCAAGGTTTACTCCAACAAGGGGCCGCAGGAATCGTCTATGGGCGAAATGTAATTCAACATCCGCACCCCAAAGGCATCACGCGAGCGTTGATGGCGATGGTCCACGACGGGGTTAGCGTCGAGGATGCCCTCGCTATGATTACGGCTTGAGGGCTAACACGGCGCGGGTGGCGGTGCCTAGCGGAGAGTTCGGGAAGCAGCCTAGATAGAGCATCCCAGCGATGCAAACGTAGAGCACCAAGCGCACTGGAACTGGAACCGCAATTGGCGGAAGGTCTGAGTTGTTTTTACCCCAGTAAATGGCTCGGACCACACCCAGATAATAGTAGAAAGAAACGGCAATCCCAAAGAGTGCGGTTCCGAGGAGCAGAGCGACTCCGGGCTGTCCCACATTCGGAATAATTGATTTTAGGAGGAGGAATTTTCCGAAGAACCCCGCCAGTGGTGGGATTCCTGCGAGGGAGATAAACCCAAGAGCCAAGGCAGCCGCGAGGAGGGGCGACCGTTTGTGGAGCCCTGAGACGATGGAAATATCTTCGTCATCAGTTTGGCGACTCACGACTGAAATCACGGCGAAGGCAGCAAGGACACTGAATAAGTAACCGCTAAGATAATAAAGTATGGCACCTGCTCCGGCTTGGTTGGACGCCGCTAAACCCAACAGCAGGTATCCCGCGTTGCCGATGCTGGAGTAACCAAGGAGACGTTTGAGATTGCGCTGAGGGATCGCACAAAGGTTTCCATAGAGGATCGTGACACCGGCAACGAGCATCAGCAACGGTGCCCATTGTGCGGTGATGTTCGGAACCGTTCCCATCAGAACGCGTAGCAGAAGCACAAATCCGGCGGCCTTGGATCCCACCGCGAGGAATGCTGTGGAAGGAACAGGAGCACCTTGATAAACATCGGGCGCCCAAATCTGAAAAGGAAAGGCGGCGACTTTAAATGCGAGTCCAGAGAAAGTGAGGAGCAAACCGAGCAAGAAGAGGGGCTTAGTCGCGAGAGCTGCCGATGACGCCAAGATGGCTGTAAATTTCATCGTGCCGGCAGCACCGAAAATGAGAGCAATGCCATACACCATGAAGGCCGAGGAAAGAGCACCTAGGATCAGGTACTTGACTCCAGATTCGAGCGAACGTGTGCGGTTACGTTGGAAGCTGGTGAGGATATAGAACGTCACGGTGATCAACTCTAAGGAGACAAACACCATTGCGAAATCGCTGGCGGAGGCTGCAAGCATCATCCCTGTCAGTGCGAACAGAATAAGGGCGTAATACTCGCTGATGCCTGTGGGCATTCGATCAGCGAACTCCACCGAGATGAGCAAAACCAGAATGGCCGCTAAAATGAAAAACCGTTTGAAAAAGAGGCTAAGTCCATCCAACACATAACTCTGCTTGAACGCATAGTGTGCGGTCTCAGGATGCATGGCGAAACTGGCGAGAAGGATTCCGGTCAACGTGAAGGCCGCGAGGTGTCCGAGTTTGGCTTTGCAGGATGCAGGCACCCAGAGATCCAACAACAAAATGGCCAACGCAAGTCCGACCACTGCGTATTCGAGGATGAGAAGGGAGGCGTTCATGAACAAAAGGACGACTTATGGACGGGCTGCTGGACGTTTACGAGAAGGAGGCCGTTGTTTCCCTTTAACTGGGGGAGGCACAACCTTGGCAGTCGGTTGACCAAAGGTGGCCATTGCGATGATCTCCTCAACGCAAGGGTTGACCTTGTCTGTAATCAAACGAGGCCAGACTCCGAAAATTAGCAACCCGATGAGGAGGAGGGCAAAGGGAAGTTTCCTCCAAAAACTAACGGCATCGATCATCCGCTCGCCCATTGGCGAAACAGGCCCATGCAATACGCTTCGAATTGCGCGGAGCATGTAAACAGCTCCAATGACAAGCCCGCCCCAAACCGCAAGGCTGGTCACCACAGGAAACACTTTCCATGCCGCGAATAATGTCATGGATTCACCCACAAAATTAGCGAACCCGGGTAGTCCACAACCTGCCATCATGGCCATCACCATCGCTGCACCAACAAATGGCATGGGTTTGAGGAACCCTCCCATTTGATCCATATCCAAGGTTTTGGTCTGGTGATAAATGTGACCGCTAATTCCAAACGAGAGTGCGGCGAGCAGGCCGTGTGCGATGATGATCACGACCGCCCCGGTAACTCCAAGGGTAGTGAGGCTCGCGATCCCAAGAAAGATAAAGCCCATGTGGGCGACACTCGAGTTTCCGATCAACAGATTCAGATCGCGTTGACGCATCGCAACGAACCCGCAAAAAAGAATATTGCCGAGGCAAAGAACTGCGATCACTTGCATCCATGCTTGGGAGCCAATGGGCATTAAAGGAATCGCGATCCGAATTAGACCGTAGAGGCCGAATTTCTTCAACACACCCGCGTGGAGCATTGCTGTGGCAGTTGGAGCCGCTGAATAACCGAGTGGTGCCCAAGAGTGGAAAGGCCAAAGTGAGACAAGGATCCCGAATCCGAAAAGTAGGAGAGGAAAGATCCATGCTTGAACCGCGCCTGTCAGGGGCTTGGCTTTGATCGCAGCCGTGATTACTCGGATATCGAAGGAATTTGCCCCTGCTTGCACGGACAGGGCGATCAAACCAAACAACGCCAGTAGCGCACCGATTGTCAGATAGATGGTGATGTTGAACGCTGCGTAGTTTTTATTTTCACCACGGCCCCAGACGCCGATCATGATGAACGTGGGGATGAGTGCGAACTCGTGGAAGGCGAAAAAGAAAAAAAGATCCAGCGAAGCGAACGCACCCAAAATGCCACCAATCATCATAAGGAGCAGGAAATAATACTCCTTTTCACGCTCTGTGATTTCATGTGAAAGGCAAGTCGCAGCAAAAGCGACAATTGCACCCATCAAGATAATTCCTACGCTGATTCCGTCCACCCCGACGGCGTAGTTGATTCCCAACGAAGGGATCCACGCAATCTCATGAACAAACTGATATCCCAGCACGCCCGATTGGAACTCCGAAAAAAGGTAGGTTGCCAGAAGCATGGAAACCATCGTCACCAAGAGCGCGACGCTGCGGATGATCAATCGGTTGTTGCGCGGAATCATCGCCACCGCCAGTGCGCCGGCGAACGGTAGTCCAATGATGCTAGTAAGAAGGATGGACATGGTTAGTTGCGGAAGACAAACAAGAGGATGATCGCGACACTGATGGCGAGGACGAATGCGTAGTTCTGCAGGTTGCCTGTTTGGACGAGCCTCAGAGCCCTGCCCATGATATCCGTGGTTCCTTGAACCCCACGGACCACGAAGCCAGAAATGAGGTAACGGTCTGCAGCATCTGCTAGGAACGAAAGGGCGCCTTGAGTAACGGCAATCAGTGCGGTGTAGATTTCATCCAGATAAAATCGGTCACGCATGATTTGCGCTAAACACTGCATTTTCTCGGGTAGTGGATCGCGTTGGGCCTGCCAATAGAGACTTACCGCAAGAGTTCCCCCTAAAAGGACAGCACCCAAGCCGAAAACTGCTGCAAATGGCGAATGATTAAACGGGGCGAAAAGGTGATCAAAGATATTTGCACTGACATGCGCTGCGGGGTTCAGGAACGCATCAAGACCGAAGAATCCAGCGAGAATTGTGGGAACCGCTAAAACGATCAACGGCACCGTCATGATTCGTGGTGATTCATGTGCATGTTCCGCAGAATCAGAACGTGCGCGCCCGAAGAATGCCACAATCACCAAACGGAACATGTAGAAAGTGGTCATCGTCGCTACGAGAACCGCCAAGACGAACAAGAATTTATTTTGATTGAACGCGGTGGCGAGGATTTCGTCTTTGCTGAAGAAACCGCTCAGTGGAGGCAAACCGCACAATGCGAGTGTCCCTATGACAAACGTTTTAAAGGTTGTCGGCAACTTTTCCTTGAGCCCGCCCATCTTCCAAATGTCTTGCTCATGGTGAGCCGCATAAATGACGGAACCTGCGCCAAGGAATAGCATCGCTTTAAAAAACGCGTGAGTGGTGAGGTGATACATGGCAGCAGTCGTTCCCGCGAGGCCAACGGACATCACCATATAACCGAGCTGTGAAAGTGTGGAATAGGCAAGGATCCGTTTGATGTCGTTTTGCTGAATGGCCATCAGAGCGGCGATGAGCGCGGTGAAGCCGCCGATCCAGGCAATAATATCCAGCGCAGAGATGTTGCCCAAGAACGCGAGACAAGCAGGCCAACCCGGTGTAACTTGATAAATAAAGAAGACGCGACACAGCATGTAAACACCTGCTGCCACCATCGTCGCAGCGTGGATCAAAGCACTCACGGGAGTCGGACCCTCCATCGCGTCGGGTAACCAGACGTGCAATGGGAACTGGGCCGATTTTCCCATGGCTCCCATAAAGATCAACAGGCCGACTAATCCAGCAGCGGTCCCAAGCATGGCTGGGCTGGCGACTAATCGTTGTTCGAGGTGATCCAGTTGGACAGAACCCGCTAGCGTCCAGAGGATAATGATGCCGAGCAAAAATCCGAAGTCACCTACTCGATTTGTCAGGAATGCTTTCTTGCAGGCATCAGCGGCGGACGCTTTTCCGAACCAAAACCCGATGAGCAGATAGGAGGACACCCCCACTAACTCCCAGAAAATGAACATCATGAACAAATTGTTCGCTAGCACGATTCCGAGCATGGAAAACACGAACAAACTGAGTGACGCGAAGTAACGAGAATACGAAGGATCGTCCTTCATGTAGCCCGCAGAAAAGATGTGAATCAAGGTTCCGACCCCCGTCACCACGAGCAGCATGAGTAGACTCATTCGGTCAAACAACAACCCCAACTCGACGCTTAACCCATCCACGGAAAGCCATGTGATAGCAGGAACCTGGACCACATCAGTTTGTTGTAACAGACCGAAGAACAACCAACTCAGCAGAAACGACCCGCTTACAGCAGCGATGGAGATCCAACCACTTAACTGAGGTTGATTTCTGGTGAAGAGGGTGATCACCACGGCCGAAATCAGCGGGAGGAAAAAAATCACCCAAGCCCACGACTCCGGCAGCATTAGATTGGTATCGGACATATCAGGATACTTACAGTTTCAACGAGGCTAGATCCTCGGTATGTGCCGTCTGTCGTTTGCGATACAAGGCCACAATTAAAGCTAATCCGACAGCGACTTCGGCCGCTGCCACGGTGATGATAAAAAGAACCATCACTTGGCCATCAAGATTATTGGTAAAACGCGAAAGAGCCACCAGAGCGAGGTTTGCCGCGTTGAGCATTAGCTCTAGGCTCATGTAGATCACGAATAGATTCCGTCGCGCGATCACCCCAAAAAGACCGAGGCAAAACAGGGCCGCACTGACGATGAGGTATTCTTGAAGTCCCACAGGGTGGTTCATTTTAAATCCTTTTTGCTCAGGAGAATTGCACCCACCACGCCGACAAGCAGTAGGAGAGACAGGACTTCGAACGGGAGTAAGTAATCCTTAAAGAGGATCATTCCAATCGACTTTGTATCTCCTTCCACCGTGGCCACGACTGCTTTCGAATTGAGTCCCGATTTGGTAATGACTCGGAAAACGAGGATATAAAAAATAGATGCCACCGAGAGGATAGCTAAGCCAATCCCGACAATGTTTATTTTACGCCGCTCTTCCTCCTTCAGATTCAATAACATGATCACGAAAACAAAGACGACGAGAACCGCCCCCGCGTAGACCAAGATTTGGACTGAGGCTAGGAAAAATGCATTCAACAACACGAACAGTCCCGCCATCGAGATGATGGTGAGCACCAAAAACATCGCACTGGTCACGGGGTTGCGACTGAGTGGATTAAAAACCACCAACAACCCGCAGAGCAACGTCAACGCGGCGAAAATGTAAAATGCAATATCCTGCATGATGTGATTTCTGTGCTATCCAAAAACTTACGGTGCGACCCCTTGATGCAATGCTTCTTGAGCTTTACGTTTCCACTTCTGTATCCGGTCCTGATGGACGCCCCCCAGTGCGAGAAGTTTGTCCTTGTTGTAGATCATCTCCTTGCGACTCGTTCCGGTTAGCGAGTAATCCTTCATCAAGAAAATGGCTTCCTCAGGACAGACCTCCTGACAAAAACCGCAAAAGATACAACGGAGCATATTGATATCGAACTCCTTTGGACTTTTCTCCACATTGCCTGAGTCAATGGCTCCTGCAGGTCCGGGCGGAGTGATCTTAATCGCCTTGGGTGGGCAAACAAATTCACAAAGTTGGCACGACACGCATTTGGTCCGGCCGACTTGATCTTTGACAAGGTAAGGAGCACCCCGATAGTTCGGTGGAACGGTCCACTTTTGCTCAGGGTACTGCATGGTGACTTTTTTGCGGAAGAAATGCTTTGCAGTCACCTTCAACCCACCCAGCAAGGTTGGCAGGTAAAGCCTCTCAAAAAAGCTTAGTTCAGTGCGGTTGACAATCATATCACCAGATCAGAAGGATCAATCTTCAATTTAAGCAATGGATTCATGCGCGCACCCAAAGCCACACGGCGTAAGCTAACACATTGAGCAGGGCGAATGGAAGGAACCGCCGCCAACCCAGATCCATGAGTTGATCATAACGGAACCTTGGGAGCATCCAGCGGACCCAAATAAAAACCCCCATCAAGACAAGGATTTTCGCGATGAAAACCCCTATATGCATGGCACCGTAGAGCCATGCGCTTGGCAGGGCGGGTTCAGCAAACCATGGCAACGTCCAACCTCCAAAGAACAAGGTGACCATCATCGCCGACGCCGAGATCATGTTGGCGTATTCTCCCATGAAAAAGAGAGCGAATTTCATCGAGCTATATTCGGTGTGATATCCCGCCACCAATTCGGACTCCGATTCGGGCATGTCAAAGGGGAGTCGGTTAGTTTCAGCAAAGGAGGACACCAGAAAAATTACAAAAGAAAATGGTGCGAACAAAACTAGCCAACCGTGGGTTGCTTGGTATTCGATTACCTTACTTAGGTTTAAATCCCCCACCAACATGAACACGGGGATTACCGCCAACCCCATGGCGATTTCGTAAGAAATCATCTGCGCACTCG
>SXGS01500594.1_pt1 | contig 12211 bp, 13 predicted proteins | sample 3174681 | NCBI WGS metagenome assembly SXGS01 (sample SAMN11356861, study PRJNA531348) | freshwater metagenome | isolation source: freshwater sample F1-80 | place: China: Fuxian Lake, Yuxi | collected 2017-12-25
AGCGGACAACTGCTCGCGTTCGTCTGGTGTGAGCGTCACGCGGTATTTCTTGGGCACAGGGATTACCTCCACACCAAGTGAATCACATCTTCGTCCGAGGCTCCGGTGAAGAATCAACTCCGCCCTGACAGACCACTAGCCACGCGGAACCCAAAGTAGAAGTATCGGTAGTCGGGCTGGAACCCGCTGCGGAGCGACGCGCGGAGGTTGACCGCGTAGTAGCTCCACGAGCCCCCACGAAGAACACAAAGTCTCGGTGCTGATCGCCCAAATGCTTCCGGGTTATCCACAGGGCTCCTGGCATAGTACCCTTCATCGTATAGGTCCTCGCACCACTCCCACACGTTCCCCGCCATGTCTCGAAGCCCATATCCGTTTGGTTTGAACTGTCCCACCGGCGCCGCGTATTCATAACCGTCCTCTTTCCCATAGGAGTTCGCTAGCGCCTCGCCTCTCGCAGGCACCCGGTCTCCCCACGGATATCTGTGCAGTGGCTTTCCACCGATCCCGGTCGCTCCGCCCCGAGCCGCGTACTCCCATTCCGCTTCCGTCGGCAGCCTCACCATCCCCGGCAAGCCCTGCCGCTTCAATTCGCTCGTCGCCCAATCGCAGTATCCACCCGCCTCACCCTTGGTCACGTTGTGCACTGGGTGCTGCTGCGTGTTGTTCCAGTCTTCTTGTTTCGGCATCTCCTTGCCCGTCGCGCGGCAATATGCCTGGAACTGTCCCACCGTCACTTCTGTCACCCCGATCTCAAATCCGCTCATCCTCACCCGGTGTGCCGGCTTTTCGTCAGTGTCAGCCCGCGAGTCCCATGCGAGGGCGCCCATCATGAACTCCCCTGCTGGAATTCGTGCTAACCCGACGACTTCCCCACCCAGTTTGAGGAGAGTGCTCCCAGGCGGATAAGTCACTGGCAAGTAGGTCGGTCGGGCAAATCCATTCTACAGCCCCGTAACCCAGAACACTGTTCCCAGGGACGCTGCTCCCAGCACAAGGAGAGTCCGCCACTTCGCTGGGGAGTTCTTCGCGGGCGGTGCGGCCGCTTGGACCGGCGCATCAGGAAGTGGCGGGGTTCCTGCCAGCGGCCTCTGATTTCCCATCCCCGCCGCCGGCGCGCTGGTCGCGGTCGGAGTTGCTGGAGGCGCCGCAGCTGGAGACTTCGATCGAGCCGCAGCCCGCAGCGCGGAGTTCGCCGGGGCCAGCCACGCTACTTCGAGTGCCCGTCGAAACTGCTCGGCGGACGTGAATCGCCGAGATACCTCGCGCTCTAGCGCCCGCTGCACCACCGGCTGCAGCACCGCAGTAGCCTCTCCTGGGAGCGTCGGCACCGGGTCAATAAGGATTGCGCGTATGAGTTGGGCTTCGTTCGCGCCATCGAATGGCCGGAACCCGGCGAGCATCTCGAACAACATCACACCGACGGCCCACAGATCCATCTGAAGTGACACCCGGTTCTCGAACGCGTCCGGCGACATGTACTGCAGGGTGCCCGAGTACCCTCGAGTTTGCGTAGATCGGGTAGCGAAGCGCGCGATCCCGAAATCCGTGATCCTTGGATCCCCCTTCTGAAGCAAGATATTCTCCGGCTTCAGGTCGCGGTGGACAATTCCCAGCCCGTGAAGGTGCTCGAGCCCTGCGAGGACTCCGAGGGTCAGCCGCACTGCTTCCACCGCCGGCATCGGCTGAGCTCCCACCCGATTCAGGTGAGTGCGAAGCGACCCCTCCGTCATCAATTCCGATACGAGCAGGAGGTGGCCGTCCCAGATCCCAGCATCTTGCACCGGCACCACGTTTCGATGTCCGGATGCGCTGACCCAAGCCCTGGCCTCCGCGAGCAACTGCTCCACCGCTCGGTCCCCGACTTCCTCGGACGACAGATCTTCGTGGCTGACCTTGACCGCAACGGGTATCTCGATCAGCGACCCCTTGCGGATGGCCTTCCACACACTTCCGAATCCGCCGCTCCCAAGTCGCGCCTGGAGCACGTACTGCCCAATTTCGTCTCCAGCTTTGAGCGCCATTTCTCCCCTTTGAACCGGGTGTCGCTGTGGCTGAATAGCGACCCGGCTAAAGTCATGATCCTTGACCGGTTAGATTGTTAATTCGCAGCGCAAACATGCCCTCCAGAGGTATTGCAAAAGCGATTCAATCTACAGTCTCCGCACGTCGTGGAGATGAGGGGTGACCGCGTCGACCGCCACGTCCGGGTGAACAGACGACACGTTCGGGCTTACTACCTGCATCGCAAGACCACGCACTCCCGACCGTATTCACACTCTCAAGAGAACGGGATGGCGAGGCTTCGTCCGAGCCGCGAACCCCGGTCCCGATCACGCACGGCCGACTCAGGGTCGCCGCAACTGCGTCGGCTCGCGCTGCATGCCGAATGCCTCTGAGCAGACGTCACTGAACCGGGGCGCACTTCCACGACATTCGGCGGTCGCCGCGAGATGGCCGGCACACCCGGGCACGTTGTCCGAAACGCTGCCTGTATCCGGGTGAGCACTCCACTCTTCGTCCACCGTCCGCACATGCCGAACCGCCCCCGCGTGGAGCACGTACCGAGTGCTTCCACCGACCCACCTCTCGAACATCGTCATCCTCGGGCTTGACCCGCGGATGACGAAGTCTCCTGGCCCGGCGGGTGGCACGAGGCCCCTCGCTTCGGGCTGCGGGAATCCTCCGCGTGCGCATCCCCGCGATCGTCATCCCCGCAAATAACGCATCGGGCGGACACTCGCTCCACAGAGCGGGGATCCCTTCACAACGCCCTGGCGCGTCGCCCTGGCAGACTTGACCATGCGCGCTTGTCGAGAACTGCTTGCGGCACCTACGCCGCTGGGTCCTCGGGTCAAGCCCAAGGATGACGATGTCTCCTGGCCTCGCTTATGCCACGAATCCCCTCGCTTCGGGCGGTGGGCCCCCGTGTGGGCGCCCACCCCGTCATCCCCGCAGAAGTCGCATTGGGCGGAGACTTACCCCACAAAGCGGGGATCCATTCGCCAGGACTCGGCGCGTCGCCCCAACTGGCTCGGTCGGACGCGCTTCACTGGAACTGCTTGCGGCACCTACACCGCTGGATCCGCGGGTCAAGTCCAAGGATGACGATGGACGAGGGGGGTGTTGGTGGAAACCACGTAGGTCGCCTGGGCGGCCCCGGTTTCTTCAAGGGCTGAACTGCGGTTCGGCGCGGTCCTCCGGGCTACACTCAGGCATACCGAACAACGGAGGTAGGACATGAGCACTCTTGTAGGAACCAGGGGGCAAGTCACAATCGAAAAGGAGATTCGGGACCGGTTGGGCATCGAACCCGGTTGGCGGGCTTTTCAGCGGATCGAGGATGACCGAGTCGTGCTGGAATTCCGGCCTCCCAGGCACCGTCGCTCTCTCGCCGGAGTACTGGCAGTCAAAGCGACTCGGACGTTTCCAACTGAAGAAGCGCTGGAAGCCGCCATTGAGGAAGCGTGGAGTGTCGCTGCCGGCGAGGCCGCCTCTGGGGAGGTGACTGACGGATGAAGGAAGCGCACACCGCCGAGACGGCTCGCGAGGTACTCGATGCCAATCCAGTAGGGAGGCGCCTTCCGGCGGATCACCCCATGCGTGGGAGTGAGAAGCTCTCCCGGCGGAGGATGCGGTCGCCGCGAGAGCGTGGCTCCGGCTACCGCTTCTTCTGCTTGCCGTTGTTGAGTTGTTGGGTGGCCCGATCGCGGACGGCTCGCTCTTGCTCTTTCTCCAGTCGCGAAGTGACCGTCGCGGTGTCCCGCTCCATCTGGTCTTCCCAGTTGCGGTTTCTCAGGTCCACGATCACATTCAAGAGCCGGGTCCCTTCGGGCGCTCGGATGTTGAGCTGCTCCGCCTTGAGTCCACCGTTGATCTGGACATCGAAGAAACAGCCGTAGATGGCATTCTTGCCGTCGTTGCCGGTGGTGACGATCTTCACCGGTAAACCCTCGGCGCGAGTCATCCAGATGGTGGTCTTCCCTTTCTCGATGAGGGGAAGAGCGCCGGGACGCATGAGGCCCTTCGCGAGCAAAACCGGGGCGATTTCCTTGTTCGTGAACTCCACCACCAGACAGGGGTACTTCCGGCGGACCTCGATCTGGGCCAGATCGTCGCGCACCTGGGAGTGCTCCGCCGCGAGTTCGTTCTTCTTGCGGATGCCGTCCACCGTATCCTCGGACTTCATCTTGTCCCGGCGGGCCGTCAACTCGTCCGACCGGGCCTGGAGTTTTTTCTTGAGCTCATCCAGATTCTCTTCCGGAAGCAGCTTGCCCGCGTCCGAGTCCCGGATCGCCCGGCCGATCGCCGCCATCGACATTCGCGCAGTGGGGATCGGACTCGGCGCATTCGGGTCCAGGTTTCTGAACGAACGGACGACGATGTAATTGGAGAGCGTGTTCCAGGTGCGTTCGGAGTCTCGGGTGGCCAGCGCCACCTGATTCTGCCCAAGGACCACCATCTCCAGAAGGATTCGGTCGGGGGCCACATAGGCCTGGCGCATCGGCATCACGAGGGAGAGTCCCTCGGAGCCGTTCGCCGAGCCGCTGGGAACGTCGACCTGAAGCACACCCACACCGAGGTAGTCGCGAAGCGGCGTGCTCGGCGCGGGGAGCGGATCGGAGAGTGCAGGCGTTGAGGCTGCGACACAGGTCAGCAAGACCCCAAAAACGGCGGAGTGAATCAGGCGAGGCTTCACAGTGGTCCTTCCAGAGGGTGAACCCGAACTTTGATCTCGAACCCGGCTCGCATCGGCGAATCCGGGCGGCGGGTCGCTGCCGCGCTGCGGTCGTCTCTTTGACGATCCTTTGCCTTGTGGGGGTTCCGTTTCCTTCGAAGGCGAACACGGGGAGGCGCGGCGGAAAGACCGAGCGCACAACCCGCTCGCCCCGGAAGCCGGCCGCCAGGGCGCAGCACCTGCAAATGGCCTCGGATCGAGCCCGATTGTACCACCTGCCGGACGCGGCGGAGGCCGACTCCGAGGTAATCGCCGCTCTTCGTACCGCCAGCAAGCGGCGCTTCTCCCGCGGAGATTGGAAGCTGCCGGTCCGAGCCTGGGTATCGTCCCCTTTCGGAGTCGAGCGGTTCCGCAACGGCGTCCCGGCGGGGCGGCATCAGGGCATCGATCTCGCGGCGCCCCACGGGGAGCCGGTGGAGGCGCCCGGTACGGCACGAGTGACTCTCGCGAAGTGGCTCCAGAAGTACGGCGGTACGGTGGTGCTCGACCACGGTCGGGGGATCACCAGCTTCTACTCCCACCTCAGCTCCATCGAAGCCCGGCGGGGCCAGCGCGTGAAACCGGGAGACCGGATCGGACGGGTGGGTGATACGGGCGCCGCCACGGGACCCCACCTGCATTGGGGGGTCTACCTAAAGGGCGAGGCCGTCAATCCGCTGCGCTACCTCGCGAAGTCCGAGCGGCCCGGCCCAACCGCCGCTTCGCCCACCCTCGCCGGCGCCGAGCCGCGAGCATCCTCGAAGGAGCCTCGGAGCGCTCGATCGGCGCGGCGAGCAGAGCTTCTGCGCGCGTTGGCCGGACGAGCCGAGTGGCTTCGAAGCCGGCCCCAGGCGCTCATCGCCGCCGTGGTCCGGCGGCGCCGATCTCGCGCGGCTCAGGCGGCCGCACGGCCCGCTCCGGCCGGAGCCGCCGATCAGCAGCCGCGCCAACGCCTGGCGCGCCGCCCATCCCGCACCGGTCGCGGAACCGGCTAGCCGGCGCCGGATCCGAACGCTCGAAACAGTTCAAAGGCGGCGTACTGCAGCCCAAGCTGCACCACGGTGGGCAGCAAGACGACAACCGCCGCCTTCAGCCCGCTGAGACGGAAGAGGGTTCGGACCCCGCAGACACACAGCGCAAGATTCCAGAGCACGAACGGCGAGGCCGAGAGGAACACACTCGCGCGGAGGCTATCGGTGTAGACCCGGCTGCTGTTCACGGCGCCGCTAGTGGAGATCGGGATAACCCAATTGGCAACTGCGGGAATCAGCAGGATGGCCAGGCCCAGCCCGACGTAATGAATGAAGATGGGCGTCCACGACCATCCCACCATGCTTGCCACCCGACCCCAGGGCACGGCCGCTCCTCCCAGGAGTCGACCCAGTCCCATGAAGATGGCGGTTCGGGCCATCCAGCTCGCCGCGGCCGCAAAGGGGGCGCCGTAGGTCGAGGAGTAGATCTGGGCGGAGCCCATCCAGATGGACATCAGACTCAAGAACTCCCCGCCCTCCCGCTGCGAAGTGATCTTGCTGCCGCTTTCGTCCATCAGGCGATGCATCAACTCGGCGGCTCTCACACCCGAGGCCAGCATGTACACGAGGTAGCCTAGGAACATCACGATCGCCGGAAAAACCCAGGCGTCCGGGTCCGTCATCGCGTCGAAGGTTCGTGAAGGCCGCGTGAGGACCCCGCGCAGCCGGTCTCCGAAGGCCGACGAGGCAACCGGCGCCCCGGAGGAAACCACCCTGGGAACTGTCATCTGTTCACCCTTCGTCATCTCGGCCTGCGTGCCGCCACGACACGCTCCACGCCGGCCAGATCCCGCAGTACTTCCAGGCAGCGCCAACCCCGCTCGGCCAGCAACACCGTAACTTCAGACGCCTGACCGGCGCCGACCTCCATCAGCGCCGCCCCCTCGGGGACGAGGCACGCGGGAAGAAGCTCGGCGAATGCACGGTAGAACCGTAAGCCGTCGGGGCCGCCGTCGAGCGCCAGAGCTGGTTCGTACGCTCGTACCTCGATCTGCAGCGCGGGCAGCTCGGCCGAAGGGATGTACGGCGGGTTGCTGACGACGATATCGACGGTCCCCCCGCCCAGAGCATGGGGCAGATCCTCGGGAAAGCTGCCGTGAAATACTCGCACCCGGTCGGTCAGACGGTGGCGGAGAACATTTCGTTCGGCGACTCGCGCCGCGCCGGAGTCACGTTCGAGGGCGATGAGGGCCAGATCGGGACGGGCGTACGCCGCGCCGATCGCGACGCAGCCCGAGCCCGTGCCGATGTCGAGAACCCTGCCGGAAGGCGGCGCCCGATCGAGCAGGGCCTCTACCAGCAACTCGGTCTCCGGCCGGGGGATCAGAACGTCCGGACCCACCTCAAGCTCGAGGCCCCGAAACTCCCAGCGATGCAGGATGTAGGGCAGAGGCACGCGCCTGAGTCGCGGATCCAGCATCGCCTCGAACGCCTCGAGTTCGAACTCCTGAAGAGTGTCCGGACCGTGCGCGGCGAGGTAAGTCCGGCTCTTGCCCAACACATGGCCGAGGAGAAGCTCCGCATCGAGGCGGGGTGAATCCACCCCCACCGCACGGAGTCGCTCCGTGGCGCGAGAGAGAACGACTGCCACCGACGCGTCGCTCCCTTCAACCCCCCGAAGATCAGGCGTCTTCTTCACCTGCCAGCCGGGCTGCTTCGTCCCAGGTTCGCAGCGACTCCACAATGTCGGCGATATCGCCGTCGAGGATGGTGTCGAGACGGTTGATGAGGGTCAGACCGTTCCGATGATCGCTCACGCGGTTCTGCTGAAAGTTGTACGTGCGGATCTTGTCGCTCCGATCGCCGCTGGCGACCTGAGCTTTGCGGACGGCGCCCACCTCGCGATCCTGCTCGGCCCGCATCATGTCGTACAGACGAGCCCGAAGCATGCGGAGCGCCTTCTCCCGGTTTTGAAGCTGCGATCGCTCATCCTGGCAGGTCAGCACCATCCCGGTGGGCTTGTGAGTCAGTCGAACGGCGGTTTCGTTCTTCTGCACGTTCTGTCCACCCGCGCCCGCCGAAAGAAAGGTGTCCCACATGAGGTCCGACGGATTGATCTGGACCTCCACCTCTTCCACTTCCGGCATCACCGCGACCGTGGCGACCGACGTGTGGATTCGGCCCCCCGACTCGGTGACGGGCACTCGCTGCACCCGGTGCGGACCGCCCTCGAACTTGAGATGGCTGAACGCGCCCTTGCCCTTGATGTTGAGCACGACTTCCTTGTAACCGCCGGAAGGCGACGTGGAGGCGGTCATCAATTCGGGCTTCCAACCCTGCCGCTCGGCGTAGCGGGTGTACATTCGAAGCAAGTCGCCGGCAAACAGCGCAGCTTCGTCCCCACCCGTGCCGGCGCGGATTTCAACCATCACGTCCTTCTCGTCGTGAGGATCCTTCGGCAGGAGGAGGCGTTTGAGATCCACTTCCATGCTCGCGAGACGCGGCTCCAACTCGCGAATCTCCTCGGTGGCCATCTCCCGAACATCGGGATCCGGGTCCTCACGCTGGAGCGAGCGGGCCTCATCCAGTTGCTGCCGCAGGTCGTCAAACTGGCGATACAGGCCGACCAGAGGCTGGAGCTCGGAATGAGTGCGAGCGACCTGCGCATAGCGGTGAGCGTCGGACGCGATGCCGGGGTCGCCCATTTCGGCTTCGAGGCGCTGGAACCGCGCCTCGACTTCCATCAACTTATCCCAAACCGACACTCGGTAATCCTCAGGCGATGGTCGTCGCGGGCGCGCTGTCCGGGGGCGTTGCGCCCTCCCGCACCATCACCCCGCGCAGCGAAGCGATGGCGACTTCCACCATCTCCGACGCCGGCTCTCGCGTGGTCATCAATTGGGTGAGGAGGCCGGGCGTCACCAGCCACTGCAGCGGCGCAAAGTTTCGGTACCGCCCGGCGAGCCGGATCACCTCATACGAGATCGACGCCACCAGGGGCAGCAGCGCCACCCGCATCATCGCGATCGACATGAGGTTCGTCTGCCACGGAAGCGCCATCACCACCAGCATTTTCACGATCAACACCGTGATCACGAAGTTGGTGCCGCAGCGAGGATGGATCCGCGACGCCCGCATGGCGGATTCCAGCGAAAGCGAGCCTTCCAGTTCCATCGCGTTGATCGCCTTGTGCTCGGCGCCGTGGTATTGGAAGAGCCGCTTGACTTCTTTCATCCGGCCGATGAGCGCGATGTAGCCCAGCATCAACCCCACGCGGACCAGGCCCTCCACCACCGCACGCCAGCGAGTCTCGCCGAGGATCGGCGTCGCAAGCTGCGCCAGCAGGCCGGGCGTGATCATGAAGAGGCCGAGGCCGAGCAGCATCCCACCGATCGCGGAGCCGGTCACACTGATGTTGGAGATCGGCCGGCCGCCCACTTCGCCTCCGGCGCTCAGCAGCGGCATCAGGGGACCCAAAAGCACCTGCGTGATGGTAGGCGGGGGAGGCTGCGGACGCGCCTGCTCTTCCATGGCCAGGTTGGCCGAGTAGAGCAGCGACTTCATCCCCAGTATCAACGAATCCATCAGGGCGAAGACGCCCCGGAGGAACGGCCACCGGGCCCACGCGAAGCGGGTGAAAAACGCCGGCACGGGCTCGTCGTGAACCAGGATGCTCCCGTCCGCCCGTCGGCAGGCCACGGCGAAATGACGCGAACCTCGCATCATGACGCCTTCGATGACAGCCTGCCCCCCATAGCGGACGGGTTCAGCCACTGGAACCGAGCGCTTTCTGTTGGAGACCCGAAAGAAGGATTACTTCTTGGTGCGGGCGGCCTGCTGGGCCTGGATCTTCTGCGCCTTCTGGAACCGCTGCATGAACTTGTCGACCCGACCCTCGGTATCGACGATCTTCTGCTTGCCGGTGAAGAAGGGATGGCACTGTGAGCAGATTTCCACGGAAATGCTCGGCCGGGTGGACAGCGTCTCAAACGTGCTGCCGCAAGCGCAGCGGATGTTCGCGCTCACGTACTTGGGGTGGATTCCACTCTTCATGACGATACTGATCTTCGTTTCGCGGCGAGGCGGATCAAGCCGCCGCACGCGAGGGCGTGGGCACGATTTCCGACCGTGACCCCTGGCTGATGCGCCATTATAGCAGCAGGTCGGCAGGGCGGATAGCGGCAAACAGTGGGTGGGATCGGGCGCTCTGCATGCGGCGGGGTCGAGACGCGGGGGGACGTGGACGTTGGAGTTGTCGTTGGAAGCGTGCGCCGGACGGGTGCTCTGGTGCGGATTCGGAGAAGAGCCGGGGGAGGATCCAACCACCTATACCTCGCATGCGCGGTTCATTGTGGAAGAACTCGGAGCGGGCGGGGTCATTCTCTTCACCCGAAACATCGGAGAGTTCCCCAGCGTACGCGCCTTGAACGACGCCATTCACTCCGGCGCATCCCAACCCCCCTTGATCGGGATCGATCAGGAGGGGGGTCGGGTCTGCAGGATCGTGAGCCCCGGCATGGTGTTTCCGGGGAACATGGCGCTCGGATCGCTGGACACTCCCCGACTGACCCACCAGGTGGCGCGCAGTCTCGCCGGACAGCTCCGCGCACTGGGGTTCGATCTCAACTTCGCCCCGTCCGTCGATGTCAACAACAACGCCGACAACCCCGTGATCGGCGTGAGATCGTTCGGGTCCGATCCGGCTCTCGTCGGACGGCACGGCGTGGCGGCTATCCAGGGCTTCCTGGCGGGAGGGATCATCCCGGTGGCCAAGCACTTCCCCGGCCACGGCAACACCTCCGTGGATAGCCATCTGGCACTGCCGGTGCAGCGGGAGTCCCCGGCTCAGCTCCAGCAAGTGGAGTGGGCGCCATTTCGGCGGGCCATTGTCGCCGGGACTCCGGTCGTGATGTCGTCGCACATTCTTTTCACCGAGCTGGACCCCGAACTCCCGGCTACCCTGTCCGGAAAAGTTCTCACCGACATCCTTCGGGGGAAGCTCGGATTCAACGGAGTGGTGGTCACCGACTGCCTGGAGATGCGCGCGATCGCCGACCGTTGGCCGCCGGAGCAGGTGGCTCCGCTCGCCATCGCCGCCGGCGCCGACGCGCTCCTGGTGTGCCACACGCGCTCCACCCAGATTCGGATGCGGGACGCGCTGGTAAACGCCGTCCGCGCGGGTACGCTGCCGGAAGAACGGCTTCGGGAAGCTGCCGAACGAGTGACCTTGCTTCAGCGCCATGCCGCCGGCCTGGGCCCCCGACCCGCTCTCGGAGCGGTCTCCCACCGGCTCTCCCGGAGCCTCGAGCGGAGCGCCATGGACCAGGCCATCGGTCGGCTGCCCGGCGCCGAGGGCCACTTCGGACCGTGCCCGCTCTGGCACGTCACCGGCTGCGAAGAGCCCGCGCACGCCCTGGTGGAACGGTTGGGACGCCTGCGTCAGGCTGCCCGGTACGCTCCGTGCCGCGCCGACACGCTCGCCTCAATCCCGGATCACGAGCGCATCGTGCTCCTCGCCGAGCCGGGCCGGCCTTTCGCCCGAGGGAAAACCGATCCCGACATCCTCGATGCGCTTTCGGGATGCTCCGGATCCGTGGTCGTCTCTCTGCGGGAGCCCTATCTGCTGGCCGACTATCCGTCGGACCTGGTGCGAATTGCGGCCTGGGGGTCTCGCAGCCTCCACATCGGAGCGATCGCCCGGGCCCTGACCGGACTGCGGGAGCAGGAGCTTCGAGAGCTTCCGGCGCCGCCCGTGATACAATCGACGAGGGTTTGAGCCTCTGGAGCCGGCGCGCATGCAGCCCTTGCCTGACCACATACCAATCGCCATCTTTTTCGTGCTGGGCGTTGTCTTTACAGCGCTCGTCATCGTCCTCGGAGATCTTCTCAGCCCTCGCAAGCCGAAGCCTGAGAAGCTGACCACGTACGAGTGCGGTGAGCGCCCTGTTGGACAGGCGTGGTCGCAGTTCAACGTGCGCTTCTACGTCTTCGCCCTGATGTTCGTGATCTTCGACGTGGAAACGGTCTTCGTCTTTCCGTGGGCGGTGCGGCTGCACTGGTTCCGCGGGCTGGGGATCGGGCCGTTCATCCTGATCGAGATGATCGTATTCATGGTCATTCTGGTCCTCGGTCTGGCCTATGCCTGGCGCAAGGGCGTGCTGAAGTGGGTGTAGCGGTTTCGCATCGAGGTGGCCTGTAGCGATGATTCAGCGCTATCGTGGTGGGGTTATCGGCTTTCTAGACTTCGCGGGCGAGGCCCTGCGCTTCGCGACCGCAGGCAAGGTGCACGGTCCGATCAACGTCGCTCTGGGATTCCTGGACTACGTGCTGAACTGGGCCCGCGCCAACAGCCTGTGGCCGATGACGTTTGGTCTCGCCTGCTGCGCCATCGAGATGATGAGCGCCGGCGCAGCCCGGTTTGATCTGGAGCGATTCGGAGCCGGCGTGTTTCGCGCCACCCCGCGCCAATCCGACATGATGATCGTGGCCGGCACCGTCACCAAGAAGATGGGCGAGCGGATCA
>SXGS01117766.1_pt1 | contig 12209 bp, 3 predicted proteins | sample 3174681 | NCBI WGS metagenome assembly SXGS01 (sample SAMN11356861, study PRJNA531348) | freshwater metagenome | isolation source: freshwater sample F1-80 | place: China: Fuxian Lake, Yuxi | collected 2017-12-25
GCGGGCTTATCTTTTTGGAACGGTCTTGCCGCAGCTTCCTGAGCAGATCAACGAGATGAATTTTCCCTCGCTGGAGCCTCTGATGGATCTGGCGCTCGGCGTCCGCCCGTTTCTTCATGCGGCAGGACTAGAGGGATATGCGGATAGAGTGCAGGAAAAACCGGATGCAACAAGCCTGCAAGCATTCGAGCGTATGGGGCGTGACACCGAGGCCGCCGTCGCCGAGGCGTGCGCAATGTTTCTGCGCCCTCTCCTGGAGGTCATCGATCGTAAGCTTGAGATTGATACGATCGAGCTCAAAGATTTCTTGAAGATAACAAGTCGTTCGTTCGACGTCATCAGTCCGCATCTGGAATTCGGTGCCGTCGATCCTCTCGAACGGCAAATCGCTCTCAAGCTGCGTCAGCCTGAGATCAGGAAGTGGAAGCAGTTGGTTCACGATCTCGATCGCTTCTTTCCGATGCTTCTCAAGGACAATCTTGCACGCATCAATCCCATGATGGCGGCGAAGATTTTGGATGTCTTTGACGCAGCTCATGAGATCCAGATTGAGGAATTTACTTCGATTGTCTCCGAGAACGGGAGGAAGGCGATGGAAGTATTTGAAGCTCGGAAGCATAGCAGTGCGATCGAGCTGGAGGATGCATTTCCGAAGCAGGAAGTCGCAGTGAAGGAAGCTGGAGCACCAAAGACTCAGGCGAGTACGAAAGAAGCAGAGCAATCCGTTCCTTCATCGATCAACAAGGAGGACCTTAAGCTTGCTTGCGACGCGGTGCTGGAGGAGGTCGCCGAAGGGCTGAAGCGCTTCTATCCGAACTGGAAAGACAATCGAGACTACGAATCGACGCTCGGGATTGCCCGTACCTCGGTTAGAGACATCCTTGCCGAGTGCCCCGAGACGCTCGACAGAAATTCCTGGAACAAGATGGAGCATTTGATCGGTTCCGCATTCGATTTCGCTCCTTTCCTCAGCGGTTTATACGTTTCGCTCTCCGCGCAACAGAAGATTTTGGATGATGACAATACCATCAACGTGAGCAGCAGGGGTGCGGAATTGGCCTTCAAAGAGAGTGAGTTCGTCACGCATGCATTCCTTGTTCTCCTGCAAAATCTTCAGGAACGTTTGCAGATTCCGACGATCTCCGCGGATCAGCTTCGACATTTCTTCGCTGAAACAAGGCTCTGCAAGCCCCACGAAACCGCTTCTCCGGCGCCGTCCGCAACACGTGTGAAACTTGCTCGGTTTGTTTCGAGAATGCTTGCAGCACTTCCCGGGCGCATCGATCGTCTGATGGCACAGAAAATTGCCGACACAATCGCGAGAGCAGAAGGGGTCGATGCCGATGCGATGCCTGATATGTCTGCCACTCTCCTTCGTACGTTCAAGGACGTAGATCAGACGAGGCATGCTCTTGATAAGCAGTCACTGGACCAACTTTTTCGCACGGTGATGTTCCTGAATGAAGGGGCCAATGCCAAGAAAAATTTCGAGCAATTGCCGGAAACGAAGTCCATGCCGAGAGAGGAGTTCGAGAGGCTCTGCCACCGGATGGGTGATGAAATTTTTGCGGCAGTAAGCTCCCAATTTACTCTAGACCCAACCGTTTTCGACCCTTACTCCATCAGGAGCAGCGTCGATTTGATCCTGAAGCAGTGCCCCGAAGTCATCACGCAAGAGAACTACGGCGAACTCTTCGATTTCTTCAACTACTCGATGCCGTATGGCATTTTGCTCCGGAAGGTAGGACTTCATCGAAATCTTCAGAAAAAGATCACACCGATTACCGATGAGGACCCGGACAAGAGATTGCTGTTCTGCGAAGTGCAATTTAAGCAGAAGACGCGAGAAATTCTGAGCGTTGTACAGAAAGAGTGCGGCGTTCCGACCATCGGCAAAGAAGTATTCAAAAATACCTTGCATGACTTTGCTCTCACGCAGCCCAGAGCGCAGATGGCGAAGAATCTCGATCGCAATGTGTACAAGCTTGCGGATTTCATCAATCTTTTCCTGGCTGATCTTCCGGAGGAGCTCGATCGGAGGACGATGACCCACTTCATCTCCGTGCTCTACAAGTCGGAAATAGTCGGCATCGATTTGATCGCAGGAGACAGAGACGATTTGCATGCGGCACTGAAGGAGAAACTGAAGGAAGCCGAGAAGAGCGCGATTGCGCAGATCGATGCTCTCCTTCAGCCTCCTCAGCTGATCGAAGCCGCTCCGTCGATGACCAGAGGGGAGTTTGAAGCACTTTGCAATCAAATCGTTACAGATGTTTTCAAGAAAGTGCAGCCTGCAATTCGCACCATTCCCATCGGGCATCCTTCCTTCCTCAGGGAATTCGCCGCCGCTTTTTTCAGGGGTTGTCCCGAAAGAATCTCCCGCGACAATTTCGATGCATTGGATGCGTTGCATGAAGGCGCGGTACCGTATCCGGCTTTGCTGGAGGCGGCAGGGATACCCGAGGATATTCGCGAAAAGATCATCGGATTGGACATCAAGCCGTACGATGCCGGAGCGAAGGAGGTAGCCCAGGCTAGGATTCTTGAAACGACATTGAGCAGAGCCGCACAATTGATTTGGGAGACAGTGATACGGCGTTGCAGGGTCCCCACCATGGGAAAGCTTGATTTTCAAAATGAATTGCCCGCCACATTTACTCTTGCTCGCCGTGCGAGCGAACAGTCGATGGATCTCGACACGACTTTTCACAGACTTGCACATTTCGCGACCGGCCTTCTTTCTGCCCTCCCGGAACGCATCGATCGAAGGCTGCTTTCCAGACTTCTGGACGTTCTTGCGAATGCCGAGGAAGTGGCGATCGATCTCATGACTGACGAGCCGGAGATGCGCAATGCAATGCGTGCTGCATTGCAGGAATCGAAGCAGAAGGCTTTCGTTCAAATGGATGCATTGTTGGAGAGCGCAGGTCCAAGCGAAGCCGCTCCGTCGATGATGACATCTGAGAAACTTGCAGAAAAAAAAACCGAGGAGACTTCCGATCCGGAAACATGGAGCACCGATGCAACGCTCAGTCGCGAGGTTTCACAGGATCTTGGAGTCGCTCTATGGAATTGTCCGCTCCTCACGCGTGATCTGCTCAAGCGAAAAATCGGAGATATTTTCTCCGGTATTTTTGCAGGCGATATTGATAAGAGGCTCGGCATTCTTACCAAGGCACAACGCAAGACGGAGCTGAATGCCGTTGTCCCTCTGCGGGTGGCTGCTCAACGTGTCGTTTCACATGTCACCCAATCTGACCCCGTTCAAACATCGGAATCATACCGAATGCTGATCGGCGGCCTCGGAGCCATCATCAAGGATTGCCGCGGAGCTCATCTGCGCATCGCACTCACCGAGTACCTTGCAGAGGCTTTCAATGCCACACTCGACGGACTCGAGAGCATGGTGCTCGAGTGGGAGGCGAAGAGAGGGGATGGGGGAAACGGTAATGGCAATGCAGATGCGGGAAGCGAAGAAAGTACAAAGGAGCAGGATCCCGACGTGCCAGAGACGCTTCTGAAGCACCGTCAGATTCTGGATGCGTTGATCAAAGCCAATGAGGAAGCTGGCAAAGTTCTCGGTGTGGATATCAAGATCCGAAAAGATACATCCCTTGCAGCGATTCAGAGCTCCTGTCCGGACGTTATCCTGAGTATCGCGAATCTCTCCAATATTCTTTACGCAAATGTAGGCCGCCTTGCCTATCTCCGTTCGACGATTCAGGGAGATGATGCGGATGAGCGGTTTGCTCGGATTCAGACGATCTTCGAGCGCTCCATGCGATCGCTCGTGCAACACTTCCCCGATGCGCCCGATGCATCCGTTCTGCTGCACTCTCTTGAGTATCTGTCACAGATAGCGACGCAGTCATCGGCGCAGGTCGATGCGGACACTGTTAGCAGCAAGTGCGACGAAGTATTCTCAGCGAAGATCGGAGGAAAAATCACGAGAGGCATACTTGCGAATGCACCTCCTGTCGCCGTCCGTGCGATGGAAGAATTCGTCGAACAGACTCGCGTACTTTTGCAGCAATTCATACATAGTCATCTTTCGCACGGACTCAGGAGTATCGGTGAACTGCACATGCTCACCGAATTCCTTGGCAGTCGGATTCTTCATGGAATGATTTCATCTGAAGCTAGCAATCAACTGTCGATGCAACTGTCAAAAAGTGATCGCAAGACATTGTTTCGCGAATTTACCGCACGTCTCCTGAATCGCTGGAACAGCATGGCTCATGCTATGTTCGATTCGGTCATAAATCCTGCAGGCGAGCCGGAGGTGGTTGAGGAAGCGGTTGATGCTGCGAACACAGATGAGGAATCTTCAGAGACTCAGGACTCTCTTCCGGCACCCGACTCCGATGATGCGGACCGAAGTGATGAAGAGACTTCAGTAGATGCCGACAGTACTACGGAAGTCACAGAAGAATCCGTAGTCGCCGAACCGACCCCCGAGCCTGAGCCGATCGATCCGCTGGCAGAAGCCATGATTGCATCAGGAAGCGCAAATGCCGGCGATCATATTGGCATCCTCTTCGATACTTCACTTTCTATCCACAGCGAGACGTTATTGCGAGGTATGGTCCACCAGCATTCCATGAAAGATACGGAAGAGATCGCAGCGGAAGCAGAGCGTGTTTCCGACATCTGTCACGATGCCATTGCAACCGCGATTGCGGAGATGACGGAAGTCGGTCAGATGCCATCTCTCGCTGTTCTCCGGGCGATTGCAGGACGCGCTTTCGATCTTGTGACAACGGCAAGCCATGACGGTTTTGTGCATATCGGCGTCGAGCAGAGAGATGCTCTCATCAAGGAAGTCTCTGCATCACTTGCAAGACCGGATATTTCGGCAGAAGAGCTTCTGATTGACAGAACAGCGGATGCGGAGATTTCGGAGCCTGAGAAGAGCGACGATGCTTCGGGGGTCGAAGCAACCACTTCGCCGGCAGATCTGCATAAGAAGGGCATACAAGGTGCGGCAAAGCAGTTTGTCGATCAGAGGGTGCGCGCGGAGCAGCGACAGAAATTGGAGCGAGCACTGAAGCAACTGCAGGTGATCGATGAAGAGAGGCCGAACCTTGAAGCCGGCATTGCTCAGGCATTCGATCAGTTGCGTCAAAGTGCTGCTGGTGGTGATATCACAGCTTCTGATACACTTGCGGACTTTCAAGCCATACAACGTACGGTGCTCCAGATGCTGCTCTCCAAACTTCCTCCTCGATAATCATGTCCATCTCCATCCAGCACGACATCATCCCCATCCTCGATGAGGAGCTCCCGAAGCTTCTCAAGCGGTTCGATACCGAGAGGGAGACGATCAATGCACTCTCAAGCGAGTTCAAGAGAAACTACGGTGAACGTGTCATCGAAGACTTGGGTGAGGGAACGTTTTGCGAGACCGTCCAGCATTGGATCGAGAGCAAGGAAACTTCACCGGAACTTGCGCGGGCTCTTCACCAATTTCGTCTCCGAGTCTTCAGCGTCATGATGACTCACAAAAAATTTGCCTTCAAGCTTGAAGGCAACGGCAGCGATCCTTCGTTGCCATCAATCAGCAAACGCAGCGGGGAAAGAAGGAAGAAGCGTACAGAAGCCGAGATTACGGAATCGGTGATGCAGTACGCGCAGCTTGCGGTCTACCTCGGCGATACGGTGGCTCTCGATATTCTTCAGATGGTCGGCGTGCTCGATGCGGGAGAGCGTTCTGCGGGCCTTTCGTGCATCTCCCGTTACCTCGGAGAGTGTGCGAGCACTCCTCCGGATCCGGACGACATTCTGATCAACGTTCTCGGCATGCCCGAGGAGATCCTCCGCAACATGACGGTGTTCGAGAAGATGCACCGGTCCATGGTCGAGTATTGCTACCGCATTCTGATGGGTGAAAATGCCGATACGCTCGAGAACCAACCCAAGGTCCTTCGGTCGATGGAGAAGCGGATTCGCGACCTGCTTGGCGCTCTTTACAAGAGAGCATTCGGGCCACAGGGAAAAACGATCTCCCAGTCCCATACCGATCTTCTCGAGTCAACCGTTCTGCACTTCAAGACGGCTGCCGGTCTCAAGATCCCGGATCACATGGCGCAGACGGCGCTGGATCATAACGGTACGGAGTGGCCACTGGGGTCCCTGCGTCAGCGTCTTGCGCTCACCGATGTGATGGATCCCGACAAACGTCATGCGTACATCGGTTTCGATGCAGGTAAGGGAAAGACATTCACACATATCTGGGCGTACGAACTTACGAGGAAGGAACGGGAGAGAAATGGAGGGAAAGGACGCACACGCATGCTCTTCCTCGGACCGAAGGCGGTGATCGGCGAGATCCCGAATCGCATTCGTGAAGGAGCAGGAACGAAAGAAACGGATTCTCGGTATTATCCGGATTCGGAGACGGCACCGACCGTCGGTGTCATCAGGGCAGGAATGTCCTCCGACGAAGTTCGTGATGCTGCATCGAAGGATATTGTGTTCTGTGCCTACAGCATGTGGAATGCAAAGAAGAAGGAGAAGTCGAGAGGGAAGAAGCGTCCGCCGATGCCTGGCGTGAATGTTGCGGATTTGCTCGTTCAACAGGATGAACCCTTCACGAATCTCTCACTCGATGAGGCGCACCTCTTGCAGGGAGACAAGAATTATACGGGACACGCGCGGCGCACCATTCGGGAAATCCCGGATCTTTTCTCGAAGGGACACATCGTCGCAAGTTCCGCGACACCCGCCCCCGGCCATCTGGCAGGACTTCGCGTGACACTCGAATTACTGGAGGCCAATGATACCGAGAGTGTCAATGGACAGCGACGCATCGCGCAACCGAACCAGTGGGCAAGACTACGGCGGATGCTTGGGAAGCTCTGGATGATGGACGAGCCCGAGCAGTGGATGCAGTACGTCGAACGTGTGCAGTACTCCCTGCAGCCGGAGGAGCTGGAATGCATCGAGTGGATCGTCAATGACCCGACATTGTTGTCCCTGCATAAACTGACGCTCAGTCAGCTGGCGATTCGTTCTCCGAGGCTTTTAAGCGGCAATCCGAATATGCCGTGGAGTTCGTTCGATCAGACGACGAAGGAACTGAGCACTCTTCTGTTTGATGAGGGAAGGTCCACCGTGCTCGTTGCGGAGAATATGTTGTCGGATAAGGTGCTCAGGGTTCCCAAGGAAGAGAGTGAATATTCAAATCCGGAAGATTTTTTCTTCCATGCGTTGCAGGAGTGGTGCGCGAAGATGGGGGTGGCACTTCACATCATTCATGGTGAGACAGAAGAAGACGATCGTATTGCGATCTACGATGAGATGAGACGTGCCAAGGAGACGGGGCAGAAGAGTGTTCTCTTTGCCCAGAGCAAGTGTCTGAATCTCGGTATCGACCTTCGGTTCATTCAGGGCATCATCTCCCAGCAGTGGCCGTACAATACGCCGGATCTCTACCAGCTTTTGAAGCGCGCTCTCAGAATGGGGAATACCGATTGCCGTGTGATTGCTCTCTATGCGAAAGATACGGTGGAGCAGGGGATTCTGACGGGGGCCGAGCTCAAGTATGCCGAAGTGCAGCGCTGTCTGCGTAATGGAGTCGCTGTCTCCGACAATCGTCTGGCGGAACTTGCGATGGAGACTGAGAGCAATGTGCGGGATGTCAACGTCCGCAGTCGCGTCGAATCAATCGAGCAAAAGTGGAAACGATTTTCGAGTGATCTGCACGGCGTCGGAAGATCCGGTGCTCAGGAATTCTGGGAGAAGCATCAGACAGATTTTCGCGAAATTCTCGCCAAGAAAGATTCTTCTGCTGCAGGAGACGCCGATCGTATGGTGACGGGACTCGTCATGACTCTCGAAAAGAACAAGCTGCTTCCGGAGAACGGCAAGTATCTGCAGACGAGCTCGATGGGTCTGGGGGTCAATCGTTTGCTCGAGAAGTACGGTACGGACAGAAAGCGATCTATTCGCAGTATGGATCCGACGCAGGAAATGCTCGATTACGGATGGTTCGAGCTCCCCGACGGTACCGAGACGGATTCGAGGCAGAATATCGTCGGAACACCCAAGGATCTTCAGCACCTTGTGACAAACGGAACAATCGAAGCCGGTTCGCAGGATCTATTGATCCTGAGCGGGCTCGAGCAGACCAAACATGCCGTCCACGATGGAGAACTCCATTTCACGGGTCGCGTGAGAGCACTGAGAGGCGCATCCATGGCTTTGAGGACGGCAAAAGAAAAAGACGATGATACGGGTGGCATTCTCATCATCCCTCTTCCCGATGATGCTTGCAGTGCTCAAGAGATCAAATCTCTGCGTGATCAACTTGCTGCATTTGGCTTTGAAGTTTTCGATACTTATACGGGAACAGCGGTGTCACGCGATAACGAGGGAGAGCCGGAGAAGGAAATGCATGTCATTACGGCACGAAAAGTATGCGATTGTGACATCGACGATCTCCGGAAGATCAAGCCGGAGTCTCTCTCGCTTACGCAGCTCCAGGGAAGGAAGGCAAAACGGAAGCAGAGCAAGAGGAGGTTGCCGTATGAACTGCCGCATCAGGATTTCAGGATTGGCAAGAGGCAGTTGCAACCGATCCCGGCATCCGGACGTGCCGACAAGCTGGCGTATTTGCAGCGACTGCAATTTGCAGTCCAAAGAATCCGCTCTCTTGCTCCTTCTTCGACTGCGATGCTTTCCATCATCGATACGGCGGATATTCAGCTGCAGCTCGCCGATCTTGGCGTTGTCGACAACCGACATGTGACGAGAACAAAGACCGAGAAGGAGAAGCGAAAAAAGAAAAAGAAGGATGTCGATGCCGGAACGACGGATGAACAAGGTTCTTCTCTCGAGCGTCGTCTTGCGTTCCACTTCACCGGTTCAAAGCATTTCTTTTATCCGTTCGACAAGCAGTGGGATGAGAAATCAGTTTCGGAAGAATGATGTTCTGTCGTAGGATTGGTTCGTGCAGACCTACACGCTCATCACCGGTGCAAGTGCGGGTATTGGAGAGGCGACAGCGAGGCGTTTTGCGAAAGAGGGGAGGAATATCATCCTGATTGCACGCAGGGAAGATCGACTCGAGAAACTTTCGTCGGATCTGCAGGCATCCGGTATCGAGATCATGATCCGTGCGCTCGATGTCACGGACGCCGAGGATCTGGAACGTTTCTTTGCAGAGCTTGCAGACATCAGTATCGACGTTGTCGTGAACAATGCAGGACTTGCTCTCGGCACCGAACCGTTCGATCGGTATGACTTCAAAGACATTCAAACGATGGTCGATACCAATGTCACCGCTTTCATGCATACGGCGCATCTCTCGCTCCCGTTTCTCAAAAAGACGAAGGGTCATCTGTTCAATCTCGGCAGCATTGCGGGCAGAGAAACCTATGCGGGCGGGACGGTCTACTGTGCAACGAAGCACTTCGTGCATGCCTTCACGGGCGGGCTCCGAAAAGATCTGCTCGGCTCGGGGGTGCGTGTCACGACCATCGCCCCCGGGAGAGTGGAGACCGAGTTTTCCGTCGTTCGTCTCAAGGGAGATGAAGCGAAAGCGAAGAAAGTCTACGAAGGATATCGACCGCTGCTTCCTGCCGACATCGCCGATGCCATTTGGTATGCGGCAAGCAGGCCCAGGCATGTGAATATCGAGGAGATGCTCATCATGCCGACGGATCAGGCGGGGTTGCAGGTAAAGACGAAACTCTAAATCTTCATTCAAGAATACGCGGCAAGCATGCCGCTCCTCTTTAGTAAGACTTCAGGAAAAGGGAGCGGGATGCTTCCCGCGGTTGACATTTATTTCTTCGGCATCAGCAGCACGATCTCTCGTCCCACAAACTGATCATTCCTTCTGTAGAGAAGCGACAATCGATCCGGAAGCCACCCCGAAACATGCGGTGGCATGACCGTTTTATAGCCGCATGCATCGATGGTTTCTGCAATCTTCTTCAGGGGCATCATCTTCTTCATCGCGTACCAGACGGGAAGGGTCATGACGATGGGAACATTCGGCAGACAGGCTTTGCAGTTCTTCAGGAATCCTGCCGCGAGATCGTCACTGTCACGCATGAATTTCTCGATGTCTTTGATGGTCGGTCGGTCCGACAGTGCGGGTCCGAGCGATCCCTCGGTGACAATGATGTCGGGCACGTGTTTCTTCAAATCAAACGGTTTCGTTGCATCTTGTTTCCAGACGATGCTCTCGGCATCTTTCTTCAGAATTTTGTACGTTTTTCTCGTCCATTCGATGTTCTTCTCGCAACCGTTGACGGCCTTCAGAGAAACGTCCGATGCAAGAATCGTATTTCTGCGAAGCAATACTTCAATCGGAATAACGCCGGTACCGCAGAAAGGGTCGAAGACGACGTAGGACTTCAGGGTTTTCTTGGCGTTCTCGTTTGCAAGGTATTCTCCGAAGTTCAGGAGGATCTGCGCCAATTTCGGCGGGAGCAGGCCGACCGTCGTATCGCGCACGGGCTTGCCGATATCGCGCAGCGTGTAGGCCTTCACGTTCTGGGCGGCGACTGTTCGGCCGATCCAGAACAGATGTTTCTCGCGGATGATCGTCAGTTCGCATCCTTTCTTCGGGTCCAAAAGTCCGTCGTCGTGCAGTACGATGGGTTTTGCCGCCTCTCTCTCATTGCCGGTGTAACGACTCGGCACCCCTTTCTTCTTGAGGCCGTTCTTGCACGCGCGAAAGAGATCCTTACCCTCCCTCGGAGGAATGCCGACGAGTCGCAGGGAAAAGACCACTTTGCCCTTCACGGTCGAGAGTTCGGTCGCAAGCAGAGAGGGGATGTCGGCGAACGTGAGGACTCCGTTTCCGGTCACTTGTTTTGCAATGATAATCGTTCCCCCGAGCCGGTTTAGGGTGTCTTGGTTCAGTTCTTCTTTCGTCTCGAAGATGCAGTATTGGTTTGCAATCAGATGTTTCTGAGTGAAGTCGGGGAGCAGTGCACTGAGCTCTGCAGTCGAGATCGTTGGATTGTTTCCGAGGAGTGCGGCGTAGACGTGCATGAGTAGAGCATAGAGATTGTTCGAGAAAAAGTCAGCTCCAAAAGCCTTGAATTCTTCACTTCTACCGCCTAGACTGCCGCGAACTACAGAGATCAGATCGTTTTCATCTCCCCCAACCACTATGTCTGCAGGAACCATTGCTCAGGTTATCGGTGCCGTTGTTGACTGCCAGTTTCCAGATGGTGCCTTACCTCCTGTTTTCACTGCGCTCACGGTTGCCGTTGGAGATCGGATGCTGACATTGGAAGTGCAACAGCATCTCGGGCAAGGATTGGTGCGAACGGTGGCGATGGGTTCGACCGATGCACTCAGTCGTGGTTCCGTTGTGCAGAACACCGGTGCGCCTATCTCCGTGCCGGTGGGACCTGAAACTCTCGGTCGTATGTTTAACGTTCTTGGCGTTGCTATCGACGGCATGCCTGACGTGAAAGTAAAGAAGCGGTATCCGATTCACAGAAGCGCGCCGACCTTTGCCGAGCAGTCGACGAAGACGGAGATCCTCGAGACGGGTATCAAAGTCATCGATCTCATCTGTCCCATTCTGAAGGGTGGAAAGGTCGGACTCTTCGGAGGAGCCGGTGTGGGGAAGACCGTCATCGTGAAGGAATTGATCCGCAATATCGCAGCCGAGCACGGAGGCTACTCCGTATTCGCCGGAGTGGGGGAGCGCAGTCGCGAAGGAAACGACCTCTACTATGAGATGAAGGAATCCGGAGTGCTCGACAAGACATCTTTGGTCTTCGGACAGATGAACGAACCTCCCGGACCTCGTCTCCGAGTCGCTCTTTCCGGTTTGTCGATTGCCGAGTACTTCAGAGATGAAGAGCACAGAGATGTGCTCCTGTTCATCGACAACATCGTCCGTTTCACGCAGGCGGGTTCGGAAGTCTCTGCTCTCCTCGGGCGCATTCCTTCCGCTGTCGGGTACCAGCCGACCTTGGCGCAGGAAATGGGTGCCGTGCAGGAGCGCATCACGTCGACGAACAAGGGATCCATCACGTCGGTGCAGGCGGTATACGTTCCCGCCGATGACTTCACCGATCCGGCTCCGGCAACGACGTTCGGCCATCTCGACTCCACCATCGTACTCACGCGCAGTCTTGCCGAGCTCGGGATCTATCCCGCTGTCGATCCGCTCGACTCCACCTCTACGATTCTCTCACCCGATATCGTGGGTCAGGAGCACTACGACACCGCACGCA
>SXGS01239725.1_pt1 | contig 12209 bp, 11 predicted proteins | sample 3174681 | NCBI WGS metagenome assembly SXGS01 (sample SAMN11356861, study PRJNA531348) | freshwater metagenome | isolation source: freshwater sample F1-80 | place: China: Fuxian Lake, Yuxi | collected 2017-12-25
CGCAAGCTGCTGGAGAAACAGAAGGAAGGCAAGAATCGAATGAAGACCATCGGCCGGGTCGACGTGCCGCAAGAGGCCTTCGTCGCTGCGCTGTCCAGTGATGCCGCCAGCGATAAACCCACAGACAAGACCCGGAAGTAGGCGATCATCAGCGAGGACATCACAGGCTGTGGCCGCCGCCGTGTCAGGGGAGTCTTCTCCGCCATGGCGGGTGCCGTCGTGACCAGCGCCGTGGTCTCGTCCTGCTCAGTCGCCGTGGAAGGTATGCCGTTCCGTCAACACCCTTCCGCACTGCAGCAGGTACTGCCCACCGCGGAACAGTTGAAGGTCGCGGTGGGTGACCCGCTCGATGCCGTCGGCGGGCCGGTCGTGGGCTCGATCGACGTGTTGCCCGATGGAATCCGCGGTGACGACGCGGTGGATCCGATCGAATGCCTGGGCGTCATCACGCCGTTGATGCGGTGGGTCTACGAAAAAGGCAACGTGCGCGGGGTGGCATGGCAGGACTTTGCCCGCTTCGGTGAAGGTCAAACGGTCTCCAGTGCCAACACCGGGGTGGTGCGGTTCTCCTCCGATGCTGAAGCCGCTCGGATGTTTTCGGTTTTCGTGACGCGGTGGCGTTCCTGCGAGGGAGGAAAGGTGCGCATCAACACCGGTGGCCCGGGCGGTGCGGACTTCGGGCTGACCGTCACCGACGTCGGGGTGACCGGGCCGATTCTTTCGGCAACGATCCTCAGCGGTGACAGTGACACCGAAGCGGGTTTCCCCACCGAGCACGCCGTCGGGCTGTCGGCGGACTGCATCGTCGACGTCGATGTGGCGGTGACCGCCCCGGAACCGGCCCTGCGGGTGGCTGGTACCCGGGCCGTCGATCTCACTCGGGCGATGTTGGGCAACCTCGACGAATCCCGCTGAATCGGTCCTGCACTACTGCGCGGAGTTGGCCGGCTGGAAGACCCCGGTGCCGTCGGCGAGTTCCTCGGCCCGGATGACGTGCACGACGGCGTTGATCAGCGCCAGATGGGTGAACGCCTGCGGGAAGTTGCCGAGGTGGCGGCCAGTGCGGGGTTCGATCTCCTCGGCGTAGAGATGCAGCGGACTGGCGAAGGACAGCAGCCGTTCACACAGGTGCCGGGCCCGGCTGACTTCGCCGATCTCCACCAGCGCCGACACCAGCCAGAACGAGCAGATGGTGAAGCTGCCCTCCTCACCGGACAGTCCGTCGTCGGTCTCCTCGACGCGGTAGCGCAACACCAGGCCGTTGTCGGTCAGTTCGTCGGCGATGGCGAGCACGGTGGCTCGCACCCGCGGGTCATCGGCCGGCAGAAACCGCAGCAGTGGTACCAGTAGCAGCGAGGCGTCCAGGGCGTCGTCACCGTAGCGCTGGGTGAACACGCCGCGGGAGTCCACGCCGTGGGCCAAGATGTCGGCCTTGATCTCGTCGGCGATCACCCGCCACTGCCGCGCATGGGTCGTTGATCCCTGTAGGTCGGCCAGTTTCGCCCCGCGGTCCAGTGCCACCCAGCACATCACCTTCGATGAGGTGAAGTGCTGAGGTTCGCCGCGCACCTCCCAGATCCCCCGGTCGGGCTCGCGCCAGTGTTCGATCGCCTCCTCTACCTGTTCCTTGAGCACCGGCCAGAGTTGATCGGAGACGTTCTCCCGGGACTTGGCGTGCAGGTAGACCGAGTCCAGCATGGTGCCCCAGATGTCGTGCTGGCGCTGGTCGAAGGCGCCGTTGCCGATCCGCACCGGCCGGGCGTTGTCATAGCCCGAGAGATGCGTCAGTTCCGCCTCGACGAGCTCGCGCTCACCTCCCACGCCGTACATCACCTGCAGCGGCTGGCGTTCGCCGTTGTTGGCACCGGATACGTCGGCGATGAACGCGAAGAAGTCGTCCGCCTCCCGGTCCAATCCCAACGTGTAGAGGCCCCACAACGCGAACGTCGAATCCCGCACCCACGCGTAGCGGTAATCCCAATTGCGTTCTCCATGAGGCGTTTCCGGCAGTGAGGTGGTGCTGGCGGCGAGCAGTGCACCGGTGGGTGAATAGGTCAGACCCTTGAGTGTCAGCGCGCTTCGTTGCAAATAGGCCCGCCACGGATGGTCGGGAAACTGGCCGATGTTGATCCACTGCCGCCATGCCTCGCTGGTCTGCCACATCTGCTCGGCGGCTTCTGCAAAGGTCTGCGGTGCAGGGTTCGTCGACCAGGACAGCGCGACGAATGCGTTGTCGCCTTCCTTGAGTCGGGTACGCGCGCGGGCTTCGCGTCCCTCCAGACCGATCCGAAGGTTCGTCGTCAGCCGCAGTTCCGGGTGCGAATCAGGATCGGTGTCGGCGCGAACCACCGCCTCGCTGTAGGCGCTGGCCGAGTACTCCCACTTGGCCGTGCTGCGGCCGTAGTCGAAAGCGGGCTCGCAGTTCATGACCAGTTCAACGGTGCCGCTGACGCATTTCACGGTGCGCAGCAGAATATGTGCGGCATCCCAGTCCATCGGAGTGCGCCGGTGAGTGCGCGAGCGAGCCTCGATGTCATGCCAGGGGCCCATCACCAGCGCGTCCCGCACGATGAGCCAGCCGGTCTGGGTCTGCCACGTCGTTTCCATGATCAGGCTGCCGGGCAGATAGCGCCGTGCCGCCGGTACCGAGACCCCGTAGGGGCCGAGTCGGAAATGCCCGGCGCCGCGATCGAGGATTGACCCGAAAACGCTCGGCGAGTCGGGGCGTGGCACGCACATCCACTCCACCGAACCAGCCGCCGAAATCAGGCAGGTGTTCTCACAGTCGGACAGGAATGCGTAGTCGGCAATCGGTGGAAACGGGCTGCGTTGTTGACCGGCCGACGGGTGGGGCGTCGGGTCGGTGTCTGCGCCCGCGGGCTGAGCCTGCAGAACCATTGGGTCATCATGGCCCCAGGAGACGGTCGCCGTTGCCCGATCGGTGCATAAACGCCGCCGCGACTACGTGGTGTCGACGCGGTATAGGGTGACCGCGTGGCGGGGTTGCTCAACTGGTGGGACGGCGCCGAACTATGGCTGACCGGCCGCGGTTTCGTGGTGCAGACCGTGATCATCATGCCGGTCGTGCTCGCGCTGGCCTACGGGATCGCCGTGACACTCGATGCGGTGCTGGCACACGGAATCGCGCTGGCTCGCCGAGTGCGCGCGGGCCGGGCCCCACGCCGGTGACCGGTATGCCCAGATCGCGGGTGCGGATCGCACTGGTGGCTCTCATCGTGCTTATCGTGCTGGTGTGGCTGTTGAACCGCTAGTATTCGACCCGGTAGAGCGACTGGACTTCGCCGCAAAGCAACTTGGGCTTCGGGAAAAGGACGAAAACATGGGCGTTGACAGGACTCGACATGCGATGGCTGCCGCCGCAGCGGTGGCGCTGCTGGCGGTAGCCGGTTGCACGCAGTCCGCGCCGACGGAGAATTCGGCCACTGACAGCGCAGCCCAGACCGCGGCACCGACCAATCTGGAGATCGTCGCGCAGATGCCGATCGACGGCGACGGCAATGAGGTGAAACTGGCGGCCGGCGCGGTGCCGGTGAGCCCCGCCGGCAACGGCACGGCCACCTGCCCGCCGCTGACCATCGCGATGGCGGGCCCGCTCACCGGAGCGGACGCGCCGTTCGGTGGAAACGTCAGGGATGGTGCGCAACTCGCCGTCGACCAGCACAACGCCGCCAACCCCGGTTGCCAGGTTCAGTTGAAGGCCTTCGACACCGAAGGCGATCCGCAGAAGGCGACGGCGATCGCACCGCAGATCGTCGACGACGCCTCCATCGTCGGATTGGTTGGCCCGACCTGGTCCGGTGAGACGAAAGCGACCGGCTCAGTCTTCGATCAGGCCGGCCTGGTCGCCCTCACTCCGGCGGCGACCAACGTTGCACTTTCCGAACAGGGGTGGAAGACCTTCTTCCGCGGCCTGTCCAGTGACGGCGTGCAGGGGCCGTCGTTGGCCAATTATCTGAAGAACGTTGCGGGCGTGAAGAAGGCGTGCGTGATCGATGACAGCACTGATGCCGGCGTCGGTCAGGCGGACGCGGTTCGGCAGACCCTGGGCCCGATCACCGACACGGCGTGCAGCATCTCGGTGAAGAAGGGAGACAAGGACTTCTCGGCCGCGGTGACCCAGGTCAAGAACCAGTCGCCCGATGTCGTCGTCTACGCGTCGTACTACACCGAGGCCGCGTTGCTGCTCCAGCAGTTGCGCGATGCCGGTTACACCGGTCTGTTTTCCGGACCTGACGGCCTTAAAGACCCTCAGTTCGTCAAGGCGGCGGGGCAGGCCGCCGAGGGCGCGATCCTGTCGTGCCCCTGCGGTCCGGCGCCGGCAAGTTTCTCTGACGAGTACACCAAGAAATTCGGCCAGGCCCCCGGCACCTACAGCGTCGAGGCCTACGACCTCGCCACCATCCTGCTTACCGGCATCGACTCCGGCGCCGTCACCCGGGACGCCCTGCTGGAGTTCGTTCGGGGATACGCCGGTCAGGGCCTGGCCCGCGAGTATCAGTGGACCGACACCGGTGAACTCACCTCGAACATGATTTGGATCTACAAGGTCCAGTGATCTGCAAGGTTCGGGAAGACATCTGAACCTGCCGCGGCCACGCGTCCCTCGACCGGATGTTAACCTCGGAGCATGCGATTGGTGAACCGCTGCGTCTCGGCGGTCTGGGGCGTGGGTAGTCCCGCCTTCGCTGATGCTTGTTGTCGCTGACACACCCGCCCGCGGTTTGTTGTCGGTGGTGAACGGTGTTGCGGATCCGCAGCCGGTTCGCAGAGTCCACTGCCATTTCCGTCGGGCCGCATGTCCCGCCACCCGACCGGAAAGGTTTTTCATGAGGATTTTTCCCGCGGTTCTGCGCCGCCAGCGGTTCGCTGCGATGCTCGTTACCACCGCCACCGTGCTTACTGCCTGCGGTGGGGGAAGCAGCGACGTGGCCGGCGGGGGCGATGGTCCGAAAGCGGACACCACCCTGACCGTGGTGGCCTACGCGGTTCCGGAACCGGGCTGGAGCAAGATCATCCCTGCGTTCGCTGCCACCGCCGAGGGCAAGGGTGTCGACGTCACCACTTCCTACGGTGCCTCCGGTGACCAGTCCCGCGCCGTCGTCGACGGCAAACCGGCCGATCTGGTGAATTTCTCGGTCGAACCGGATGTCACGCGGTTGGTGAAGGCCGGCAAGGTCGCGCCGGACTGGGACGCCGATGTCACCAGATCCATCCCGTTCGGCTCGGTGGTCACCATGGTGGTTCGTAAGGGAAACCCGAAGAACATCACTGACTGGGACGATCTGGTGCGTCCGGGCATCGAGGTGGTCACGCCCAGCCCGCTGAGCTCAGGGTCGGCGAAGTGGAATCTGCTGGCGCCCTACGCCGCCAAGAGCAACGGTGGTACCGATCAGCAGGCCGGTATTGACTTTGTGCGCCGCTTGGTAACCGATCACGTCGAGACCCGGCCGTCCTCCGGCCGCGAGGCGACCGACGTGTTCCTGCAGGGCACCGGAGACGTGCTGCTGAGTTATGAGAACGAGGCCATCCATATCGAGCGCCAGGGCGCCGAGAAAGGAGAGGTGGCCGTCGAGCACATCAACCCGCCGCAGACTTTCAAGATCGAGAACCCGGTCGCGGTGCTGACCACCAGCACCCACCAGGAGCAGGCTGTCGCGCTCAAGAACTTCCTGTTCACGCCGGAGGGGCAGAAGATCTGGGCACAGGCCGGCTTCCGGCCGGTCGACCCGGCGGTGGCCGCGGATTTCGCGACCGACTTCCCGGCCCCGCAAAAACTGTGGACCATCGACGATCTCGGCGGATGGGACACGGTGGATCCGGCGCTGTTCGACAAGGAGAATGGTGCCATCACCACCATCTACAAGAAAGCCACCGGATGACGGCAGCCGTGTACGGGGTTCGCCGCGATCGTTCGACCCCGGTCCTGGCCGGTACCGCGTCGATCTGGCTGAGCGTGATCGTGCTGCTGCCACTGGCGGCGGTGGTGTGGCAGTCAGCCAAAGGCGGCCGCAGTGGGTTTTGGGCAGCCATCACCACGACCGCCGCCCTGGAGTCCTTCCGGGTGACCCTGACGGTGGCCATCGGCGTCACCTGCGTTAACGCGGTCTTCGGCCTTCTGGTCGCCTGGGTTCTGATCCGCGACGATTTCGCCGGCAAAAGGCTGATGGACGCGGTGATCGATCTGCCCTTCGCCTTGCCCACCATCGTCGCAAGCCTGGTGATGCTCGCACTCTATGGACCGTCCAGCCCGGTGAACCTTCATCTACAGCACACCAAGTGGGGCATCGGGGTGGCGTTGCTGTTCGTCACGCTGCCCTTCGTCGTGCGCTCCGTGCAGCCGGTGCTGATCGAGCTCGATCGCGAGGTCGAGGAGGCCGCGGCGTCGCTGGGAGCCAGTAATCCGGTGATCCTGCGCCGGGTGATCCTGCCGGCGTTGCTTCCCGCGCTGCTGTCCGGCGCCGGACTTGCCTTCGCGCGGGCCATCGGTGAGTTCGGCTCGGTCGTCCTCATCGGCGGTGCGGTGCCCGGTGAGACCGAGGTGACCTCGCAGTGGATTCGAACCCTGATCGAGAACGACGACCGCACCGGCGCGGCAGCGGTTTCTGTTGTGCTGCTGGCAATGTCGTTCCTTGTGCTGCTGGTGCTGCGGACCGTCGGTTCGCGCGCCGCCAAGCGGGAGGAATTGGCGCCGTGATCCTCTCGCCGCTGGCGCGCCATGTCAGCCGCTTCGTCGCGATCGCGTACGTGGTGGTGTTGGTGGTGGTGCCGGTCGGCCTGATCGCGTGGCGAACCTTCGAGCCGGGCTTCGGCGCGTTCGTCGACTCCATCACGACGCCGGCTGCGATTTCGGCACTTCAACTCTCCCTGCTGGTGGTTGCCATCGTCGTTCCGCTCAACGTCATTTTCGGCGTCCCGACTGCACTGCTGTTGGCGCGCAAGCGTTTCCGCGGAAAAGCCGCCCTCCAGGCGGTGATCGACCTGCCGTTCGCCGTTTCGCCGGTGGTGGTGGGTGTGGCACTGATACTGCTGTGGGGTACGGCGGGCTTGCTCGGCGTCGTGGAGAACGATCTGGGTCTGAAGATCATCTTCGGACTGCCGGGCATCGTCCTCGCGAGCATCTTCGTCACCGTGCCGTTCGTCATCCGGGAAGTCGAACCGGTGCTGCATGAACTGGGCACCGATCAGGAAGAAGCGGCGGCGACGCTGGGATCGAGTTGGTGGCAGACCTTTTGGCGGATCACCCTGCCGTCGATCCGGTGGGGGCTCACCTACGGGATCGTGCTGACCGTCGCGCGGACACTCGGCGAGTTCGGCGCGGTCATCATGGTGTCGTCCAATCTGCCCGGGGTGTCGCAGACCCTCACGTTGCTGGTGTCTGACCGCTACAACCGAGGCGCCGAATACGGCGCTTACGCCATCTCGACCCTGCTGATGATGGTCGCGGTTCTGGTTCTGATCGTTCAGGTGGTTCTGGAGGCACGGCGGGGGATGATGAGGAGCGGGAATTCGTGACGAACGCGATCACCGTCACCGGGGCCAGTAAGCGCTACGGCGACTTCAGCGCATTGGACAACGTCGACTTCGTGGTACCCACCGGGTCACTGACTGCACTGTTGGGCCCCAGCGGTTCGGGGAAGTCCACTCTGCTGCGGGCGATTGCCGGTCTGGACACCCCCGACACTGGCACGATCACCATCAACGGCCGCGACGTGACCGGTGTGCCACCGCAGCGCCGCGGAATCGGCTTCGTCTTTCAGCATTACGCGGCGTTCAAACACCTGACGGTGCGCGACAACGTGGCGTTCGGACTCAAGATCCGCAAGCTGCCTAAGTCTGAGATCAAGGACAAGGTCGACAACCTTCTCGAGGTGGTCGGGCTGGCCGGATTTCAGACCCGCTACCCCAATCAACTCTCCGGCGGCCAACGCCAACGGATGGCACTGGCGCGCGCACTGGCGGTGGATCCGCAGGTTTTGCTGCTCGACGAACCGTTCGGTGCTCTTGATGCCAAGGTCCGCGAGGACCTTCGCGCATGGTTGCGGCGGCTACATGACGAGGTGCATGTCACCACCGTGCTCGTCACCCACGACCAGTCCGAGGCCCTCGACGTGGCAGACCGCATCGCGGTGCTGAACAAGGGACGTATCGAACAGGTTGGTACCCCGGCGGAGGTCTACGACAGTCCCGCCAACCCATTCGTGATGTCGTTTCTGGGAACTGTCTCCTCGCTCAACGGAATCTTGGTGCGTCCGCACGACATTCGGGTCGGCCGTACTCCGGAGATGGCGATTGCGGCCGGCGACGGCACCGCGGAGAGCACCGGCGTGACTCGCGCCACCATCGAACGGGTGGTCCATCTCGGGTTCGAGGTGCGGGTCGAACTGATCAGCGCGACTACCGGCGCGCCCTTTGTCGCGCAGATCACCCGCGGTGACGCCGAGGCGCTGGCCCTGCGCGACGGCGACACCGTCTACGTGCGGGCCACCAGGATCCCGCCGGTCGCCGGCGTGCAGCAGCAGGAGACCTAGCCGCGTCGGCGTGCTCTACAGTGGGGCCTCGGCAGTCGAGCGGGGAAGGGACACGCAATGAGTGCACCGCGCTACCGGATTATGGTTGGTGCGCTCATCATCGCGGTGACCGTGCTCGGGTCCTGCACTAAGACGGTGACACCGGGCCAGCCGGCACCGGCAACCACGGGGGAGCAGACCTTGACGGACGGCAACGGCGGCCAAGGCGGCCAGGGTGGACAAGGTGGACGAGGTGGTCAGGGTGGGGTGGGCGGCCAGGGTGGACAAGGCGGCCAGGGTGGACAAGGCGGCCAGGGCGGCAAGGGCGGACTCGGCGGTGCTGATGGCGCTGATGGCGCTGATGGCGCCGACGGCGCATCCGGCTGACCCGGGAACGGCTACGCCGCGAGGCGCCCGCTGACTGCCTGGTCGAAACGGTCCAGAACCGTGGCGGCGACCAGACGATGGGCGCCCAGTGGCTGAGCCAGCGTCAAGCCCTGCGCTGAGGCGATCGCCGCGATCCGATCAGTGATGCGCCCGTGCGCGACGAACCACGGCGCCAGAGTTACCTGCTTCGCACCGAGTTCACGAAGTTCCTCGATGCCGGACTCCACCGACGGTGCCGGTCCGGTGGCGTAGGCGACTCGCACGCCGGCCCACCGGGACCGGTGAGCCAGTGCCTCAGCGAGAGTGTCGGTGGCCGCATTGGCCTCGCTGTGAGATGAGCCGACCGCCACCACCAGGACGCCGGTGTCGCGGCGGTCGCACTCCGGCGCGGCTTCGCTGAGGCGCTGGCGCAACACGCGCACCAGGCGCGGGTCCTCACCGAGGGTGTCGGCAACCAGCACGTCGGCCCCAGCGTCGGCGATGATGGCGGGGATGTCGACGCGGGCGTGGAAGGCGCTGGCCAGCAGCAGCGGAGTGACGACCGCCGGACCGTCTAATCCGGTCAGCACGTCCCTCAGGTTCGGGGCGCTCTTCTCACAAAAAGCCACCCGCACATCCAAACCGGGCCGCTGCCGACGGATCTGGTCGGCCACCGCGTGGGTGGTCACCGCCGATCGCGGGTCGGCACTGCCGTGTGCGGTCAGCACCATCCTCATGAGACGTGCAGCCCGCACTCGGTCTTGGCCAGGCCCTGCCAGCGCCCGCTGCGCGGGTCGGCACCCTCGGCCGGCTTGGCCGTACACGGGGCGCAGCCGATCGACGGATAACCCTCCTCGACGAGGGGATTGACTAACACGCCGTTGGCTTCGATGTAGTCCTGCATGTCTTCGTCGCTCCAGGCGGCGAGCGGGTTCACTTTGACCAGCTTGAAGGCCTCGTCGAAGGTGATCAGCGGTGAATCGGCGCGGGTTGCCGACTCCACTCGGCGGATACCGGTGACCCACGCCGAGTAATTCCGCAGGGCCGCTCCCAGGGGGGCGACCTTGCGCAGTCGGCAGCACTGTTCAGGGTCGCGCGCGAACAGATCCCGGCCCAGCATCAGATCCTGTTCGGCAACGGTGTGTTCCGGCGTCACGTTGACGATGTTGACGCCGTAGACCGTCCCGATCGCGTCGCGGGTGCCGATGGTTTCGGCAAAGTGGTAGCCGGTGTCGAGAAATAACACGTCCACACCCGGGCGGACCTTGGTTGCCAGATCGATCAGAACCGCATCCTGCATATTGGCTGCCACCACGTAACCGTCGGCGAAATGGATGTCGACCCACGCCAGCAACTCCGCGGCGGTGGCGCCGTCGAGTTCGGCCGCGCCTTGATCAGCCAGGGCACGCAATTCGGCTTCCCGTGCGCTCATCGCAGGTCATCCTCGTCCGCGCGTACCGCCCACTGCGCGAATCGCTCACCAGGCAGTCGCTTCTCGGTGAAGCGGCGGACCACCCGCTCGATGTAGTCGCCCACCTCGGCGCCGCTGACCTTGTGCTGGCGAAGTTTGCGGCCGAAGTTACTGTCCAGGCCCAGGCTGCCGCCGAGATGGACCTGGAAGCCCTCGGTGTTGCCGCCGTCACCGTCCTCGAGGACCTGTCCCTTGAACCCGATATCGGCAACCTGGATCCGGGCGCACGAGTTCGGGCAGCCGTTGAGGTTGACGGTGACCGGGACATCGAGAACGGCATTGAGGTCTGCGAGCCGCTTCTCGAGTTCGGGCACCAGCACCTGTGCGCGGGTGCGGGTCTCGGCAAAGGACAGCTTGCAGAATTCGATCCCGCTGCACGCCATCAGGTTTCGTCGCCAGTGTGACGGTGTCGACGGCAGGCCGAGTGCGTCCAGTTCGGCGACGAGTCCAGCGACCTTCTCGTCCGGAACATCGAGGATCACCAGTTTCTGGTATGCGGTGAAGCGAATACGGTCAGAGCCGGCCTGCTCGGCGAGATCAGCAATTCGGGTCAGGATCGTGCCCGACACCCGGCCGGCGATCGGCGCCACTCCGATGGCGTTGAGCCCGTTGCGAAGCCGCTGCACCCCGACGTGGTCGATCGGATGCACAGCCGGTTCCGGTGCGGGGCCGTCGATCAGCGACCGCTTCAGATATTCCGTTTCGAGAACCTGCCGGAATTTCTCAACCCCCCAGTCCTTGATGAGAAACTTCAGGCGCGCCTTGGAGCGCAGTCGGCGATAGCCGTAGTCCCGGAAGAGGCTCACCACCGCCTCCCATACGTCGGGAACTTCATCCAGCGGGACCCAGACGCCGACGCGCTGGGCGAGCATCGGGTTGGTGGACAGCCCGCCGCCGACCCACAGATCCAGGCCCGGGCCGTGCTCGGGGTGGTTCACACCGATGAATGCGACGTCATTAACCTCGTGCACGACATCCTGCAGACCGCTGATGGCGGTCTTGAATTTGCGTGGCAGGTTCGCGTACTCCGGTTTCCCGATATAGCGGCGCACGATCTCCTCGATCGCCGGCGTGGCGTCGAGTACCTCGTCGAGAGACTCACCGGCCAACGGTGAACCGAGGACAACGCGTGGACAGTCGCCGCAGGCTTCGGTGGTTCCCAGGCCGACCGCGTCGAGCCGATTCCAGATCTCCGGCATGTCCTCGACCCGAATCCAGTGGTACTGCACGTGCTGACGGTCGGAGATGTCGGCGGTATCGCGCGCGAACTGCGTCGAGAGCGTTCCGAGCGTGCGCAACGCCGCGGCGCTCAGCGCTCCGCCGTCGCTGCGCACCCGCAACATGAAGTACGGCGCCTCCAGCAGATCGATGTTCTCGTCGCCGGTAAAGGTGCCGTCGTAACCCTGCTGGCGTTGGGTGTACAGACCCCACCACCGGAACCGCCCACGCAGATCAATCTTGTCGATACTGTCGAATCCGTCCCGGGCGTAGACGTTCTCGATCCGTTCCCGCACATTGAGCGGGGCGTCATCGAACTTCAGCTGTTCATTGGCGTTCAGCGGCTCCCGGTCCCCGAGCGCCCACTGGCCCTCGCTGCGGGTCTTGCCGGGTTGAGTCATCTGAAATGTGCTCCTGTTGCTAGGGCTTTGCGAAATGCGGCCGCGGCGCGCAAGCTCACGCGCCGTCCCGGCCGCGGGGTGCATCGTCTGCCGGTTCCTTCCACACCTCTTTTGCGCATGACCGACCAGCTCACCCGCGAATTCGTCCTCGACCCGGATCCAGTGGTACTGCACGTTCTGGCGGTCGGAGATGTCGGCGGTATCGCGCGCGAACTCGGTCGAGAG
>SXGS01666524.1_pt1 | contig 12209 bp, 6 predicted proteins | sample 3174681 | NCBI WGS metagenome assembly SXGS01 (sample SAMN11356861, study PRJNA531348) | freshwater metagenome | isolation source: freshwater sample F1-80 | place: China: Fuxian Lake, Yuxi | collected 2017-12-25
AGCGCGTGGCGATCGCGCGCGCGCTGGCGATGGACCCTACCGTGATCGTCTTCGACGAACCGACGTCCGCGCTGGACCCGATCATGTCGCGCGAGGTCGCGTCGATGATCGAGCGGCTCAATGCTGACCGGGTCACCATGCTCTGCGTGACGCACGACCTGCAATTGGCCCGCCACCTGCCCGACCGGATCGTCTACCTCGAGCAGGGCCGCGTGCGCGCCGAGGGCAGCTTTGCCGACCTGGCCCAGGATTGCCCGGACGCGCAGGTACGCACCTTCTTCCAGCACGCGGGGGCCACGGCGTGAGCAATTGGGGTAGCTTCCAACGCGATCTGCTGGAGCAGATGCCGCTCATCCTCGACGGCTTGGTGCGCACCCTGCAACTGACCGCCGTCATCAGCGTCACCGGCCTTCTGATGGGTGTGCTCGTGTTCTACCTGACGCTCAGCCCGCAAGCGGCTGTCAAGCGCCTGACGCAGGCGTACATCTCGTTCTTCGTCGGCATGCCGCTGATCGTGCTGCTCTTCCTGATGTATTACGGCCTGCCGCAATGGGGGCTGCGTCCATCGCCGTTCGTGGTGGCCGCCGTCGGCTTCACCCTGAACGTCGGCGCGTACAATGCGGCCTACCTCACGACCGCCTACAACGGACTCGACCACAGCGAGTTGGAAGCGGCGCGGGCGCAGGGCTTCAGCCCGCACCAGGTCTTCCGCTTCATCACCCTGCCACAGGTGCTGCGGCTCTCGGTGCCCGCACTCACCAACCAGGTCATCGGGAATCTCAAGGACAGCTCGGTCGCCTTCTTGATCCAGTACACCGAACTCTTCGCCCGCATCCAGGAACTGGCATCGACCAACTTCCAGTTCTTCAAGGCGTATTGCCTGGCCGCGCTCGTCTACCTGGCGCTGGTCTCGGTGATCGTGCTCGCCGCCCGCGCTCTGGAACGACGCGTCGCCATGCCCGGGTTGCGCTCGGCGTGAAAGGGCCAGGATTGCCGCTCGCGACTGCGACTCATCCATCGCAGGCGATCATGCAATCTTTCCATTTCGCCGCGGCCATCCCGCCCCTGAAGATCAGGGGCGGCACCGGCTCGGCCCTCCGGGTCTTCGCGATCGCCGGGTAGGAACTCCAGCCGTAGGTCGCGAGAGCGCGATCCTTCGTGGAAGCTCGTCGAGGTCGCCCGGCAACTCGGCGTCCATGTGGGCGCCGAAGATCGCATCGAGCTTCTCGGATAAACTTGGATTGCTCATGTCCGCTGCTCCTTGCGTATCCGTGACCGGGAGGATGGGGCCTGCCGTGGTTCCGGGAGCCCCGCGGCGCACAAGACAGGACGGCTACGGACAGATGCCAATGTTCTCGACGACGAGCGTGCGATCCGCGGCATCCGTCAGGCCGTCATGATCGATGTCGTAGACGCTGGAGAGCCCGTACGACTCGGCGAAGTACGCCCAGTTGCCCAGGTCCTTCGCGTCGACCACGCCGTCGATGTTGCCGTCGCCCGTGCACTCGGGCGCCGACTGCAGGAGGGTCGCGAGTTCCGCCGACAGCGCGTCGTAGCTGGCTTGCTGTACGGGCGTGAGCGCGTCGAGCGGGAGCTGCGTGCCCTCTTCATCGAGGCGTGGAAGGGGTACTGCTTCGTCGATCTCGTAGAATTCGGTCTGCACCGTCTCGACGCACGGCTGCTCCTGCGACTCGTAGAGCTTCGTCGTGTTCTGCACGAGCTTGTAGACCTCGTCGCGGATGGCCAGCGAGATCTCGGGCGCGATGTCGTAGAGCGTCTCACCCTCCGCGGCGCGGTAGGCATTCACGTTGCAGCACGACTCGACCCCCGCCGGGCCGGCTGTCGACGGGTCCTCAGCGCCGACCCCCCACCACACGCCGTTGTTGTCCTCGCAGACGGTCTTCGAGACGGGGATCTGCGTGCAGGTGGTCGAGATCAGGCACGGGCCGTTGACACCACCATTCGCCTGGATGTTCTGCCCGACCTGAGTGAAGTTGGTCCGGCGGATACTCCGCTGCCTCGGGTTCACGAGGTAGGGCAACATCGATTGCGAGTCGATCGGGCGTGGCACGATCGCGTGGACGTCGAGCCCGGCGATCTCGCCGAAGAGCTGGAACAAATCGGCGATGTTCACCATGGAGGACACGACGCGATCGGGCCGCCGCACGAGCGGACCCGCGGTGAGCATCGGAACCCACACGCCGGTCTGGTAGGCAGTCCCCTTCGCGCGGGTCGGATCGAAAGGTAGCTTGACGGCGTTGCCGAGCGAGCCGTTGTCGCCGACGATGACAATCATCGTGTCGGTGTCCTTCGGGCGATAGACGAGCCGGCCCGCACGCGTGCGCCGCGCGAGGCCGATCTCGACGAGCAGACGGGACAGCTCGGTGTCGAGCGACTCGATCATCAGGTTCGTCAGGACGCGTTGGTCGACGACGTTTCCGCAGTCGAGGCCGCTGGCGACATCGTGCTCGAGCCGCGTCTCGTCGACGGGCGGCTGCATCACCGGCGTGTGCGCCGTCGCGAAGGAGACCGTCGCCATCCAGGGTCGGTTCGCCGGCCGATTGCGGATCCACTCGATCGCGTCGTCGACGGCCTGTTGGGCACGGAAGCGGCGCGCGCGCGGATCGGTGGGGGGCACCTCCTCGGCCCGCCCGTCCTCGTGGTTGATCACGTACGGCGAGACCCAGTGGCCACTCAGGGTTTCGAAATCGATCTTGTCCGGCGGCGGCGACTGGCACGTCACGCCGGGGTCGAAGATGCCGCCACGATCGCGGCAGATGCGCCCGGGCGGGACCGTCCCCTCGCCGGTGAGCGCCGCGCAGGAGCCGCTCGCCAGGTAGCAGGCGCCGGTGTCGGCACCGCCCGCGGCCGCGCCGCCCACGAACCCGCACGACCACGTGCCCGACTCGGCCACGCCGCCGGCCGTCGTGTCGATCGACGACGGGTCGCCGGTGTCGTCGAGCCAGCCCGCGAAGTAGTCCCACCCGAGGTCGTGCGGCATCGCGAGGCCGGCGGGGTTGTGGCCCTGCAGGGCAAGGTGAAACTTGCCAAAGATGGCGCTCTGGTAGCCCCGCTCGTCGAGCACCTTCGGCACGGTCATCTCGAAGGGCGAAACCATGGAGTTGGCGAGGTCGTTCGGGCCGAGCGCGCCATAGACGTTGGTGCGCAACGGATAGCGGCCATCGAACATGACGGCGCGACTCGGCGTGCAGGCGGGCATCGCCCAGGCGTTGTGGAAGCGGACGCCCGCCCGCGCGATCCGGTCGATGTTCGGCGTGCTCGGTGGCGTCACGCCTCCGTAGCCGAACGCCGCCATCTGGTCGATGCCGACGTCGTCCATGATGACGAAGAGGATGTTGGGCGGCGTGCCGGTTCGTCGCGGTTGAGCCACTCTCGCGTGGACGGCACTCGACGTGATGGCCAGCAGGATCAGGGTCGTGGTGAGACGCGCAATCATATCGCATCGAGGGTGCGGGACGCCGGCACGGCTGTCCAGACGTTTTTTGTTGCACTCGACCTGGGGGCCCGATCGAGGGCGAGCCCAGGTTGGACAGATAAGCGCCAGATTCTGACGATTTCTTCGAGCGGAAGGCGGGAGCGAGGGTGGCCGCCAAGAAGCGCACCGACGGCGGCCCGGCGCACAGCTTCTCGACGCCATGGCAGGAGCTCTCCGCCAGAGTGCGCAACGTCTGCACCGTCCCGGGCAGCGCGGACGACCCCCATCACTCGGCCCGTGCGTCAAGCGCATCGAGGTAGTCGCGCAGATCGCGTTGCCCGTCCGGCGTGAGAACGAATTCGCGCAACGCGATTCCCTCCGGCGCGCCGCGTGGGTCGACGAACCAGTCGAGCAGTGCGGGCCCACTCCGACGCGCAACCTCCCGCAACGAGACGTTCGCGGAGGCCGAACGCGGCAGACGCGGATCGCCGTCGTCCATCAGGAAGAAAGCCCGACCGCCGCGCGCGATGACGAGCAGGGCCGCGACATCCGGCTTGACGCCGAAGAGTGCCAGCTCGGAGGGATGGAAAGCCTCGAGCCCGCCGTAGAGACGGAGGTTCTCGACCGGGCGACCAAAACCCTCGCCGGCGATGACGAGCGAACCGGGCGGCATGAGGGTGCCGATCTCGGCACGGGCACGCTCGGCCTGCGCGCGGGGGAACGGCCCGTAGCTGGCACTGCCCGCAGCCAGTCGACCGAGACCGAGCGTGCACAGTCCGAGCGCGGGCAGGAGCGCCACGCCACCCGCGAGCCAGGCCAAGGCCGCCCGGCGCGAGAGGATGGCCGGCCCGACCAGGGCCCAGACCAGCGCACCGGCACTGGCACTCGCCGCCAGCACGAGGGTGGCCGCCGCACTGCTGCCGCCCGTACGCCAGGCCAGCACCGCGATCCCGAGACACGCGACGACCCGCAGCCAGCGCTCCGAGGCGCGCTCGGCCGGCAGAGCGCAGACCGCCACCGCACCGATGGCCACCGTCGCGTCCAGCAACAACGCCGCACCGGCGAGGTAGCGCGGATCCGGATGTGACCAGCACGAGTAGAAGACCAGTGCTGCCCCCGGATAGGGCAGAAGTGCCGCAGCGACCAGCGCGCGGCGCCCACGGCTCACCCACGGCAACGCGCCAGCGAAGAGCAGCGAGAGACCAAAGGCCGCCCACAGATCACGCGCGTTGGCGGGCAGCGTATGGCGCAGGTTCTGGATCTGGAAAGCGCCGCCGGAGACGAAGGGCAGCGCTTGCGCGGCGGCGATCGGGCTCTCGATCGCGCGGGACGAGAAGAGCGCGCGAAATTCCGCTTCTTGACCAAAGCCGAGGATCGATCCCTGCGTGAGGAAGTTCCACAAGAAGAGCGGCGTGAGCGCGACCGCGAACGCCCCAGCGGCTTGCAGCCGGGCCCGCAGCGGCACCCTCTCGTGCGCGAAGACCAGTGCCAGGGGCAAGCCGTAGAGAAGTGCGTCGGGGCGGATGTCGCAGGCGAAACCGAGCGCCAGGCCGGCGAGCAGCGTATGACCGCCGAGTGCTGCGATGAGAGCGAGCACGCCGCAGAGATGCGCCGGCAGATCGCGCGCCACCGTGATGCCCCAGAGGTGCACGCTGGTCGGCACCAGCAGCACGACCCAGGGCACGAGGGCTGCCGCACCGGCGGCCGCAGCCGCGCCGAGCGGTGCCAACAGACGGTGCGCGAGCCACGCGAGTGCGCCCAGCGTCGCCAGATAGAGGAGCGGGTTGAGCGCGTGCTCGCCCGCCTCGCCGGCGATCGCCCCGGCCGCCGCCAGGAGCAGCGGGAAGCCCGGCGGGTAGCGCGACCAGAGGTGATCGCCTTCGAGGAAGAAGGTCTGCGTCAAGGCATCAAAGCGGGTCGTGGAGTCGCGTAGCGGAGCGATGACGTCAAATATCGCGCTGTCGTGGAAGACCTGCCCGGCCCGCAGATCGCGCGCGATGGTGAGAAACGCGAACTGATCGGAGGCGAGGTACCAGTTGTTGTGGCGCATCAGGCCCCACGTGGTGACGGCCAGGGCTGCCACACCCACGACCGCCGCGAGCCCGCGCGCGAACCAAACCGCCGCGCGCGGATTCGCCGGTTCGGCACCACTCTCCTGCTCCGTCGTCTCGACCATCCCGCCCTGCTCCACGCCCGCCACCAGCCGATGAAGTCACGGCACATCGCAGTGCCGTTCGCGGCTCGTCCCTCTCGCCCGTTCTCCCAGTCCACCACCGACCGCCACGGCAGTGCCCAAGACCATTCCAGCACCCGCCGATGCCGAACGCGAAGCGCGCCGGTCCGCCCGCACGCCCCACCGCCGCAGTGCCGCGCACGCCACACGGGCGGACCAGACCGTTGCGCCTCAGGGCAGCATGAAGGCGCCGACGCGACGTGGGCGCGGAGCGGCCGGGTGCCGCGATGCCACGCAGCGCCTCACGACAGCGTGAACGCGCCGTCGGGGTCGGTGCCGGTCGAGGAGAAGGGGATGAAGGGCGGATTCAGCACCTCGATGAAGGCACGGCCCGCGCCGGCGCCCACCGGACGCTGCACCGTGAACTGCTGGTCCGAGACCAGCGTCAGCGGGCAGACCGCCGTGCCCGCGGCCATGCCGCAGTGGTTGGCACCGGGCGTAAAGAAATTGATCACGCTGCGCGCCGAGAAGCCGCTGCCGTTGACGGTGAGGGTGCTGCCCGCCTGCGAGATCGAGGTGATCGAGAGGACCGCGCCGAGAGGCACCGAGACGGCATTGGACGCGGGCCAGACGCCGTTCGGATTGACGACTTGCAGCGCGCCGGGGCCGGTCGGCGCCGCGAGTGGGATCTGCACCAGCAGTGTTGTCGAGGTCGAGCCCGCCAGCGTATCGAGCGGACCCGAATTGCCCGAGGCGCTGAACAAATTGACCTTGGCCGGCACCGCGAAGCCGGTGCCGTTGATGGTGATCGTCGAGCCCTTGGCGACCACGGTCTGGACATGTGCCAGCGGGAACGAGGCGTGTGCAGCGGTCACCGTCACGCCGTTGATCCCCGTGATCGAGGGATAGCCCGAGCCCGTGCCGGCACGCAGCAGCGCCGGCACGATGTTGGAACTGCGGTAGCCCTGGTCGGTGTTGATCACCTGCAGGGCGATGAAGCCGTTGCCGAGGCCGACCGAGCACGGCAGCGTCCAGGTGAGCGAGGTCGGCGTCCATGAGGTCGGGTCGTAGGGGCCGAAGGCCTGGACACCCGTCGGCGTCGCGATGAAAGCCTTGATGACGGAGCCCGCAGTAAAGCCGCTGCCCGTCAGGACGCTCGGGCTACCGCAGAGAAGCGTGGTCCGGGGGGCGAGTTCGAGAGCGTCATCGCCGAAGACGGTGGCGGTCGCCTGGAAGGAGCCGCTCCCGCTGTAGCGCTGCACCAGCAACCACCAGGTGCCCGCGGCAGGATTGGCGAACTCGCACGAGGCGACCTGGTTCGATCCGTCGTGCTTGCAGTCGAAGGTCGAACTGGAAGCCTGTGCGCCGTGGCGGACGTAGAGATCAAAGTCCACGCCTCCGGGATCGCTGGCGTTCATCGTGACCCGCAGCACGCTCGTGCCGGCCGGAACCTCGAACGAGCGGTGGCTCTGCGGCGCTCCCGACGACAGTGTTCCCGCGAAGGTCGCGACCGCGGTCGGCGCCGAACCGACCGGCGCGAAGGCCCCGCACGCCTCGCCGCCGAGGTCGCCGCCGGTTTTGCCCGTGATCCATGAGCGGTAGTGGAAAACATTCGCGTCGTAGCTCTCGTCGAGTGGCAAGCAGTCTTCGGCGTTGCCTCCCGAGGTGATGCCGGCGAGAACATCCTCGCCGCCGTCGTGCCAGAAAAGCGGTCCGCCGGAGTCACCGTTGCAGGTATTCGAATCTTCGCCCGACGTACCGATCGGATTCGCGAAGTTCCAGCAAACCAGCGTCGGAGTGCCACAACCGACCGTCGAGACATCACCCTGCCGCTTGAGACCGTAGTCGTAAGCGCTGCCGCCGCTGCGCCCGAAACCGACAATTGTCGCGGCCGATCCCGCAGGTGGAGTCGCGGTGGTGTTGATCGGCATCGGGGTGATCCCGGTCACGGGAGCGGCCAGATGAACGACCGCAACGTCGGCCGTCGGAAAATCGTAATCGGGGTGGACTTCGATCGAGGACACCTCGTGGAAGCCACTGTGCTGAAAGAAGACCATGAAGTCCGACCCGCGCGGCTCGCCCGCATCGCCGGGCTGGCAATCGTCACCGAGCGTTTCGCAGACGCAATGCGATGCGGTGATGAAGGTGCTGCAGCCGATCAAGGTGCCGCTGCACGTGAGGCTGGCCGAGAGCGGCGAGCCGCCCTTGAGGAGTATGCCCGCCGCCGGATACTCCCAGGTGTCGAGCCCGTTGACGATCTGGGGCCGATCGAGCGCCGCAAACGCAGCCGCGGCAGTTCCCCCGAGCAGCGAAGCCACCGCGAACAGAATCCCGATAATCCGGCGCATGCGGAGTTGGGTAGGGATCATGGACCCATGCTCATCGACGGAGCCCGAATGGTCAAGGCGTGGACGGGACCACCACATGGACGAATGGACGCGACCTCTCCCCACCTCCTCGGGACCGGACAACGAACTCAGCGCTGGAACTTCCGACATCGGCCCTCGCTACCTCGAACCACGCCCACTGGACCGGACAGCGCGGCGCCTCATGGCAGCGTGAAGGCGCCGTCGGGGTCGGTGCCGGTCGAGGAGAAGGGGATGAAGGGTGGGTTCAACACCTCGATGAAGGCACGGCCCGCGCCCGCCCCCGACGGACGCTGCACCGTGAACTGCTGGTCCGAGACCAACGCCAGCGGACAGACCGCCGCGCCCGCGGCCATGCCGCAGTGGTTGGCGCTCGGCGTGAAGAAGTTGATCACGCTGAGCGTCGAGAAGCCGCTGCCGTTGACCGTGATGGTGCTGCCCACCTGCGTGATCGAGGTGATCGAGATGGCCGCGCCGAGGGGCACGGAGACGGCATTTGACGAGGGCCAGGCGCCACTCGGATTGACGACCTGCACCGCACCAGGGCCGGTCGGCGCCGCGAGCGGAATCTGCACCAGCAGTGCTGTCGAGGTCGAGCCCGGCAACGTATCGAGCGGACCGGCGTTGCCCGAGGCGCTGAACAGATTGACCTTGGCCGGCACCGCGAAGCCGGTACCGTTGATGGTGATCGTCGAGCCCTTGGCGACCACGGTCTGGACATGCGCCAGCGGGAACGAGCCATGCGCGGCCGTCACCGTCACGCCGTTGATCCCCGTGATCGACGGATAGCCTGAACTCGTCCCGGCACGCAGCAGCGCCGGCACGATGTTGGAGCTGCTGTAGCCCTGATCGGTATTGATCACCTGCAGGGCGATGAAGCCGTTGCCGAGGCCGACCGAGCACGGCAGCGTCCAGGTGAGCGAGGTCGGCGCGATCGAGGTCGGCACGTAGGGACCGACCGCCTGCACGCCGCTCGGGAAGGCAATAAATGCCTTGACGACCGAGCCCGGGCTGAAGCCTGTGCCCGTGAGGGTGTTGGTGACGCCGCAACGCACCGTATTCGGAGAGACGAGAGTGAGGCCCGCTGGCGTTGCCGCCGGAGTCGGGGTGGCTGGCACAGGCGTGGGTGTTCGCGTGGGAGTCGGCGTGGGAGTGCGCGTCGGGGTAGGTGTCGGGCTCGGCATGGGGGTGCCGGCCGCGATCACGGCCGCGTAGGCGTCGACGATGCCAGAGCCGCAGAACGTAGTCTGGCAGTCCATGCTTCCGGTCAACACTCCATCGGCACACGAGCTGAGATTCCCCGCCCCGGTCGGGAAGAGCCGCGCTGTGGCCCGAAGGATCTCGCGGACCTGCTCGGACTTGAGGGAAGGGTTCCGCGAGAGCACGAGCGAGGCGACGCCCGCCACATGCGGCGCCGCCATGCTCGTGCCAGAGATCCAAGTCCACCAATTCTGGCCGGGCGTCTGGGTTCCAAGGTTCCCGGCCGACAGAACCCCGCCCTGCAAGGAACCGTCGAATGGACAGCTGGACTTTCCCGTTCCCGTGCTGCAGGGCATCGCCCCAACACCGCCCGGCGCCGAAATCTCTAGCGTCGGTCCCCAATTGCTGAAACAGGCTTCCGCCCCGGTCCTGGTGGTCGCCCCGACCGTGACGACGCCCAAGCAATTCGCCGGGCTAACGCCGATGGCATTGACACCGGAGTTGCCGGCCGCGACGACGACCACAGCGTCGGCCGCGATAGCCTCGGCGATGGCGGCCTGCTCACTCGGGAGACACCCCCCGAATCCGCCTAGGCTCAGATTGAGGACGCGCGCCGGGTAGGGGTTGGCCGGCACGTCCGGGACCGATTTGCCTATAGCCCAGCGAATCCCATCGATCTCGTCTGCCGGAGAGATACCCCCAGCGCCGGCGATTCGAACTGGCACCAGAGGGGAAGTCCAGTTGATACCGGCAACTCCCCCGCCGTCGTCCGTGTTGGCTCCGATGGTCGCAGCGACGTGCGAGCCATGCCAATCATGACTCCCTCCGACATCCGAGGGGTCGAGATCCCTACTCGGATCGTAGACCAGATCCACCCCATTGGTCACGGCACCTTGGAGGTCGGGGTGGTCGAACAGGATGCCCGAGTCGAGAACTGCGACGAAGATCGAACCGCTTCCTCTGGTGATGCCCCAAGCCTCTGGCGCCCGGATTCCTCCGGCACTGTCCCAGTAGTGCCATTGAAAGGGTAGGAGTTCGTCGTCCGGTACCACGGCCGCGAGTTCGAGGATCGCGTTCGGGTCGGCCCAAGTCACAGCGGGGTCGGCGGCGATGCGGGCCGCGATCGCTGCCGCCTCGGTCGGGGAGAGCGGTTCGGGGAGCGAGACCACGAACGCGCCGCCCGACATCGCCCGCACGAAGCCGAGTTCCACTCCCGCCAGCGCCGAGAGGATCGCCATCTGCTCGACCGGCAGGGGCTGGTTGGCGTCGGAGAGGGCGCGCATTGCCGGATCGCGTAGCTTGACCATGAGTGAGGTCACCGGCGGCCCGTCCGGTAGCGCCGGCACCGCCGCGCGGGCTCCCGGCGCCGGGAAGTCGTAGCGCTCGGCGTAGAGCACCTCGGGCTGCCAGCGCAGCGCCGAGAGCACGTCGGCCAGCACCTCCTCGCTCGTGGCCGCCGGCAACTTCAGCACTTGCGCGCCGTCGCGCATGCGCTCCACCGCCACCAGTTTCACCCCGGCGATGGCGCCGTATCGCGCCAGCTCGTCCGCCGAGAAAGCCCGCCGGCTCAACTCGTCGTCGATCTCGAGCCGGTCGCGCAGCATCACCACCAGCCCGCGCTCTCCCGCGCCCGCCACCCCGCGTGCCGCCGCGAATCGGCGCGCCGTCACGTCCGTCGCATCCACCACGCCGGCCGCAACCACCGCGCCCGCTGCGTCGGCCATTTCGGTCGCAACTACGCCCTTGTCGCCGGGCGCGGCGTGAGCCGGGGACACTGCCGTGGCCGCCACCAGAGCCAACAGAATCAGCACGGCCCGTACGCCACGTGCCGCGGCCCCGACTCCTGGCGGCGTATTGGCCCCGGTCGCGACCCGCATGATCCGGCCGGCAACCCGTGCCGGGGTGAGAACTCGAAGCTCCGCTGCCATGCGCACCTCCCGCGCGGTCCCTGGAATCGGCCAAAACGTGATGTCCATCGTCCAGATCAGACTCAGAGCGTGTCGTCAAGCCGACCGGCGTGCCAAGTGCGCCCATCCAACGAAGGAGGGCGCATTGGGGACAGCGGCTGTCCTCCACGACGGCTGCCGGCGCGTGTCGCGCGCGACGGAGAAACGCGCTTCATTCCGCCACTGACGCCGCTGCGCGCGGCCGGCGCGTGCCTGAAAGTAGGTATTTCCCCCTAGGCCTCTTGACGCCTGCCTGGCCCCGATCCCGGCGACAGGAGACGCTGCGATCCTCGCATCCGATCAGCGGACCTTCTCTCTGACGCTGCATCGCCCGACCCGCAGGCATACTTGATGAAAATACGTGCTGGCGGCCTTCGCCTGGGTTCGCGTGCCCGCCGCCGCGACCGGTCAGCCCGCGTGCCTGAAAATAGGTATTTCCCCCTAGGGCCTCTTGGCCCCAGCGACAACAATCACCGAAACCGCCCTCCATCGTTGCCGCCCCCGCCCTCATGCCGTGCGGGCCGCGGTCCCGACGACGGCAGGCGCCGCGATCGGCGCATCCAATCAGCGGACCTCTTCTCTGGCGCCGCATCGCCCGCGGCACGCCTCGGGACTGGGCGGCCGGGGCGGAAGGCCGTGGTGCCGCTGCGCGACCCCGCCAGCGGGGACATATCTCATGATTGCGAACTAGCGGCGGGGGCGGAAGTCCGCGGTGCCGCTGCGCGGGCCGGCTCAGCGGCGCTCGAGCAAGAGCAGGTGTTCGCGGCGGGGCGTGCCGGCAAAGATTTCGGCCAGCGCGGCCTCGCGTGGTGGCCGGGCTTGCGACGCCCGCGCGGCGGGCACGAGGCCGAGTGCGCGGGCCGCCCGGGCGATCTCGTATGCGGCGTCCTCGGGCCGGCCGCCGACGACGCCGTCGCCCACCACCAGCACCGCGTGGCCGCCGGGCCGGAGGACGCGCGCCAGCGACGCGAGCCATTGACGGCGGGCTTCGGTCCAGGGCCGCGCGACGACGCCGCCCGTGCCGCGGGTGCGCGCGCCGATCTGGGTCGCGCGCAGCTCGGTGCGCGAGAGGCCGAGCCAGGTGAAGC
>SXGS01290615.1_pt1 | contig 12207 bp, 8 predicted proteins | sample 3174681 | NCBI WGS metagenome assembly SXGS01 (sample SAMN11356861, study PRJNA531348) | freshwater metagenome | isolation source: freshwater sample F1-80 | place: China: Fuxian Lake, Yuxi | collected 2017-12-25
CGGCCGGGCTCACGCTGTCGCCAGGGGTTTCTTCCTCGGTCTCCTCGTTGGTGTTGTCGCCCTCGGGTTCGGTGGGCGGGTGCCGGTGTTCAGGCGTGGCCTTCACCGGCATCGGGGCCGCCACCGGGAGCTCGTTGTACGAGACCGTGCCACCCTTGCGGACCATCGAGCTGCCACCGTCTTCGGTCATGGTGCCGCCCGACTTCCACGCCACCGTCTTGCCCTCCATCGCGATGGAGGTGCTCGCGTCGACTTTCCAGTCCTTGCACTTGAAGCTGATGGTCTCCTTGGCCTCGACGATGAAGTCCTTCTTCGTCTTCGTCGTGATCACCTTGTTCGCCGCGTGCAGTTCCTGGTAGATGGCCTCGCCCTCGGTCGTCGAGATGAGCTCGATGCGTTCCTTCCCGGGCGTGTCGTCGAAGTCGATCCAGTGACTGTTGCGCGACCAGAAAACGCGATGGTCGTCGTTCTCGTCCTCGTTCGCGTAGGGCTCCGGCTTGTCCTCATCGCCGTTGTACACGCCGCCGAGGATGTAGGGCGTCATCGTGCGGTAGGCGAAGCCGATCACCACCTCGGTGCCGACGTCGGGGATGATGACCCAGCCGCGCTTCGGCCCGGCCATCGGCCACATCTGGCGCACCCAGCTCGTCTCCGGCGGCGTCTCATTGTCGACCGGATACTCCACCTTCACCCGGGCCAGCTTGTCGGGGTCTTTGTTGTCGATGACGACGCCGACGACGATGCCGTTGATCATGGTCGCCTCAGTTGATCTGAATGGTGCCGGCCTTCTGCGTGAGCAGGCTCCCACCATCGATGTTCATCGAGCTGCCCGCCTTGGTCTCAAAGGTAGAACCCGCCTCCATGTTGATGGAGTTGGTGGCCTCGAGAATGAAGTCCTTGCACTTGAAGCTGATCGTTTCCTTCGCTTCAACGATGATGTCCTTCCCGCTGTAGATGCTCAGCGTCTTTTCCTTCGCGTCCCAGATGATGCGGATCTCCTCGTTGTGGGAGATCAGCTCGATGCGCTCGTCGCCGCTGGTGTCGTCAAACGTGAGTCGGTGCCCCGAGCGGCTCTGGAAGACGCGGAGGTTGTTCTCCTCGTCCTCGTTGGCGTAAGGGGGCGTGTCGACACCGTTGTAGAGCGAACCGAGCACGATCGCGTTGTTGATGTCGCCGTGGACGAAGCCCACGAGCACCTCGTCGTCCTTCTCGGGGATGGTCATCCAGCCGCGCTCGCGACCTGCCATGGGCATCGAAAGCCGCGCCCACCAGGACTCCGGCATGTCGGGCAGCGTGGGGAACTTCACCTTGATGCGGCCCAGCTTCTCGGGATCTACGTTGTCGACACAAATGCCCTCGACGAGGCCGGGCATCTGGCCAGACGTGGGGCGACCGTGGCGGTCGGTGACCTTGGGCATTGGGGCTCCGGGCAGGGCGAGAGGCGAGTATAGCGCCGCGCACGCCGCGCGGGGACGGAACGGGCCGGGAAGTGGGGGGACTACTTCCGAGGCGGGTGCTTGTGCGCGGGCGTGGGGAGGGCGGTCGCCATGACGCTAGTTTATCGCGGCTTGCGCGCGACGAGAGCCAGGGCGCGGTGAACGTGACGGGTGCGCGGCGACAAACGCAGCGTCCACTCCAGATCGTCGTCGACCCGCTCCACGCGGCTGGCGAGCGCGTGGCCCCCGAACTCGGTCTCGCCCGAGAGGGCGCGCACGAGGTCGGTCTCGTCGAATCGCCTCGACGGAGGTGTGGGATCGCCAAAGGCGAAGGCACAGGTCAGGATGAGCGTCCCTCCCGGCTTCACGAGCGCGTCGGCCTGCGCCAGCGCGAGCGCCGGGTCGCGACAGGAGTCGAGCAGGTTGACCAGGGCCACCGCGTCGAAGCTCTCCGGCGGGAAAGGGGGGTCGATTGCGTCGGCGCACACCGCGACGCCCGGTCGCACCGCGAGGCTGTCTTCGAACCGAGGGTCGGGGGCCAGCTCGGCGGCCGCCGGGCCGGAGCGCAAGAGGCGGTGGTTCAGGTCGACGCGTACCGTCCCCGGGTGACCGGGACCGGAGCCGAGCTCGAGCACGAGACCGTCCTGTCGCGACAGCTCGTCATCCACCCAGTCCACCAGCGGGCTGCGCGGCGAATCTGCGTACACCCGCGCCAGGTCGCAGTTTCGCGCGGCGGCGCTGCCCGGCGGCAGGAGCAGCTCAAGCAGCTCGGGATCGGCATCGCTGCGCAGCGCGTCGAGCCCCTCCGAGGCGGCCCAGCTCGCGACATCGGCGAGCACGATGGGGATGCCGGCGACGACGGGGTAGCGGGTGCCACATGCACAGCGCAGGACGGAGCCCGCCGCGTAGAGCCCCGAGAGTTGTAGATTTCCCGCGCTATCCACGTGACGGCAGCGCGGGCAGACGAGGGGGACGATTCGGCTACCCGCCGACCAGCACGTTGGGGCTGCCCTGGATCATGGCACCGACACCGCCGCAGTGGGTGTCCATGTCGCCGAGGCGATGCGCGGGGAGCTTGTTGATGAACACCGTGCCGCTGCCCTTGGCGGCCACCCAGGTGTTCGGGCCGCAGCAGGCCGCGTGGATGCCAGGGTCGGTGACGCGGAGCGCGGGCATGGAATTGACCATCACGTTGGGCGACCCCGCCACCGCCGGGCCCACGGCAGGGTGGGGACAGGCGGGACAGCCGTGCGCGTCGGCGGGAACTTGGGACTGGTCGCCCACGCGGCATTGCGGCGGCATTCGACCTCCGGGAAGGCGCAGCCTACCACGCCGGGGCACATTGGCGCGATGCCTCACCGTGCCCTGGTCAACCGGGAGCTGAGCTGGCTGGAGTTCAACGCGCGCGTGCTCGACGAGGCCCGCGATCCGACCGTCCCCCTCCTCGAACGCCTGAAGTTTCTCGCCATCTTCTCGAGCAACCTCGACGAGGTCTTCATGGTCCGCGTGGCGGGTCTCCACCGCCAGGTGGATGCAGGCGTGTCGGTGCCCGGGGCCGATGGCATGGCACCGGCGCAGGTGCTCGCGGCGCTGAGCAAACGCGCCCACGAGCTGGTGGCGGAGCAACACCGCCTGATGCTGCGCGAGCTGCTCCCGGCAATGGCGAAGGAGCGTGTTCACCTCCGGCGGGCGGGGCAGTGGACCAGGGACCAGGAGCGCTTCCTCCGAAAGTGGTTCCAGGAGAGCGCGCTGCCGGTGATCACGCCGATCGCGATCGACCCGGGGCACCCCTTCCCACACGTGGCCAACCGGACGCTCTGCCTCGTCTTGGAGCTCGAACCCCACGACGAGGAAGACGACCTCGCCCCGGTCGACTTCTGCGTGCTCCACATCCCGGCGGCTGTCCTGCCACGTTTCCTCCGCCTGCCGTGCCGCACCGGAGAGGTGCACGTGGCCCTGTTGGAAGACGCCATCCGTCTCAACCTCGATGTGCTCTTCCGCAACGCCAAGGTGCTCAGCGCCGGCGCCATCCGGGTGACGCGCGACGCGGAGCTCGACTACGACGAAGACCGCGCCGACGACCTCTTGCGCACCGTGGAGAGCGCCGTGCGGGCCCGTCGCCTCGGCGGCGCCGTCCGCCTGCAGCACGAGCCCGGCGTGTCGCCCGAGTTCTTGCCCCGGCTGGTGAGCGAGCTGGAGCTCGGGAGCGGCGACATCTACGAGGCCGAGGGCTTCACTGCCTTCGCCGACCTCTTCCAGCTGTACGCCCTGGTCGACCGCCCCGACCTCAAGTTCATCCCGCACGTCCCCGCAAGACACCCCAGGCTCGCGCGCGGTCGCGACATCTTCCGCGTGATCGACCGGGGCGACGTCCTGGTGCACCACCCGTACGAGAGCTTCGACGACGTGGTGCGCTTCATCGAGACCGCTGCGCACGACGCCGACGTGCTCGCCATCAAGATGACGCTCTACCGCATGACCCCGCAAAGTCGCATCGCGCAGGCGCTCCTGGTGGCGGCGCAGAACGGCAAGGAGGTGGTGGCCCTGGTCGAGCTGCGAGCGCGCTTCAACGAGGAGTCCAACATCGCGTGGGCGCGACGCCTTGAAGATGCCGGCGCGCACGTGGTGTACGGGGTGACCGGCCTGAAAACCCACGCCAAGGCCGCCCTCGTTGTCCGGCGCACGCGCACGGGGTTGCGGCGCTACGTGCACCTCGGGACTGGTAACTACAACGAGGCGAACGCGGCGCTCTACGGCGACTACAGCCTGTTCACCTCGCGCGAGGCCGTCGGCGAAGACGTCACCTGGCTCTTCAACCTGCTCACCGGCTACGCGCGGCCGCCCGCTTTCACCGAGCTGGTGCTCGCGCCGATGCACCTGCGCGACCGGATGGCGGAGCTGATCCGTCGCGAGGCGAAGCATGCGCGAGCGAAGAAGGCGGCGCGGGTGGTGGTGAAGGTCAACGCGCTCGTCGATCCCACTTTGATCGAGGAGCTCTACAAGGCCTCGCGCGCCGGTGTGACCGTCGACATCATCGTTCGCGGCACCTGCTGCCTCCGCCCCGGCATGAAGGGGCTCTCCGAGAACATCCACGCCATCCGCATTGTCGACCGCTTCCTCGAACACGCGCGGGTCTTTCGCTTCGAGAACGCCGGGCAACCCGAGTACTACCTGTCCTCGGCGGACTGGATGCAACGCAACCTCGATGGCCGCATCGAGATCGCCTTCCCGGTGCACGAGCCTAAACTCTGCAGGGAAATCGATGCTTTCCTCGAACTGCAGCTCAGCGACAACGTCAAGGCCACGCGCATCCTCCCCTCCGGGGGGCAGGAACGTGTCGCGACCGAGGGCAAGGCCGTGCGCAGCCAGGAACGTTTGCGGCTACGACGCTAGCGACTACCGCGCGGCCACCACCCGCAAGACCTCTTCCTGCCAGTAGCCCTGGATCGGCTTCTCGAGGAGCGCCGACACCGGATGCGAGGCTGCGGCACGGAACAGTCGCGACTCGCGCGCGCTGAGCCCGTGCGGGGCGTAGCTCGCTGGGAGCCCTTCGCCGCCGAGTCGCCCGGCGATGCCGGCGGCAGCGGGGTCGTCGATGGGCTCGGCGCCGTGCAGGGCCCGGAAGGCCACCCCCTCGCGGATGCCATAGGTGGACAGGTGCATCCCCGGGTGGCGGGCCATGCGGGTGAGGGTGGACAGCGTCAGCGCCACCGCGACGATGCTGTCCACGCGGTTCACGGGGAGCCCCGGCACCGCGGCACGTTCCCGCGCCGGGACGCGCGACAGACGCTCGTACAGGTCGAGCATCGCCTCGACGTCGAGCCAGTAGCCGTGGCCGTGCTTCACCTTCCAGTCCACAGACTTCCGCACCATCTTCCCGAGGGAGCGCGCGGAGCCGCCCGCCGCCACCAGCGGCGCATCGGGCAGCCAGGGCACGGCCGCGAGCGTGTGCACCACGTGGCGACGCAGGGCCACGAGGGCGTCGGGCGACGCGTTGTCCCCCGGCAAGAACCGGTCGGCGAGGCGGAGCGCGCCCAGGGGGAAGCTCATGGATGCCAGGCGGCGCCGGTCGCGTACCAGCGACAACTGTAGGCTTCCACCGCCCATGTCTACCACCACGGCGTCGCGGACGGGCAGCGTGCACAGGACGGCGTGGGCGGCGAGGTCGCCCTCCTCCTCGCCGCTGACGAGGCGAACGGCCGTGGCGTCGTCGGTGACGATCTTGCGGAGCAACTCATCGCGGTTTCTCGCGTCGCGCAGGGCGCTGGTGGCCACGACCTCGATGCTCGCCGCGCCCGCATCGCGGGCTTTCTTGCCAAGCTCCCGCAGCGTCGTGACCACCGCACGAACGGCGGCCGGCGAGAGCGCGCCGCTCTGGTCGATCTTCCGCATGAGCTGGAGGGGCTCGCCCTGCTGGTACACTCGGTCGATGAAACCCGCTGGCCCGGCTTCGAAAACGCCGAGCGTGGTGGTGCCCGATCCGATGTCGACCACAGCATGACGTTTCAGCGGGCGCCCGGGGGCATGGCGCCCCGTTTATCGGTGAGCTACCGTCGGCGCCTCCGCGAGCCCGACCATGATCTTCCTCGCCCTGCTTGGCTGCCCGGAAACCGACGACTCTGGTGTTTCCCCCACCGAGTACGCCGATTGCGACCCGATCGGCGGATCGTTGTGTGGCCTCCCCTTCCCCTCGACCTTCTACCTGCGGGAAGATTCGAGCACGCCCACCGGCTACCGGGTGAAGCTCGGCGCCACGACCATCCCGGCCACCAGCCAAGGCGACCTCAGCTACCAGCCGTCGCCCGACCTGTGGAACGAGCTGGACGGCTTCTCGCCGATGGGTCCATTGCTGGCCGAGTTCCCCGGCATGGCCGACGAGAACCTCGTGGGACACGAGGAGATCGGCGCCTCCGTCGCCGACGGCAGCACCACGGTGATCCTCGACTGGGACACCGGCGAGCGCGTGCCGCACTGGGCCGAGCTCGACTACGCCGGCAACGCGGTGGAGGGCAACCGCGTGCTCTTCATCCGGCCGGCGGTGCCACTGGAGCACGGCCATCGCTACGTCGTCGGCATCCGCGGCCTAGTGGACAAGGACGGGGGCGGCGTCGAGGTCTCGGCCGGGTTCGCCGCCCTTCGCGACGGCACCGCCACCGAGGACTGGAACATCGAGGGACGACGCTCGCTCTACGACGACATCTTCTCGCGACTCGAAGCGGATGGCTGGTCGCGCGGTGAAACCCAGCTCGCCTGGGACCTCGTCGTGAAGTCGGCCGACGCCGTGGCCCTCCGCGGCGAGGTGATGCGTGACGATGCCCGCGAGCGGGTGGGCGCCGACGGTCCTCCCTACACCATCACCTCCGTGGCCGAGTTCACCGTGGAGGAGAACGAGCACACCTGGAAGCGCATCTACGGGGAGATGGTCGTCCCCCGTTACACCGAGGAAGACGCGCCGGGTACGCTGTTGTCACGCGACAGCAGCGGTCTCCCCGTGTACGTGGGCGACACGACGGTCCCCTTTACCATCATCGTGCCGCGCACCGCGCAGACCGAGCCGCGCGCGCTCAAGCTCCTGCAGTACGGGCATGGGCTCCTCGGCTCTCAAGACGAGGTTGAATCGGGCTATCTCTCCGAGGTGGCCGACCGCTACGGCTACGTGGTTTTCGCCACGGACTGGACCGGCATGAAAGGGGAAGACACCGACGAGATCACCCTGATGATCTTGCAGGATCTCGGCCGCTTCCCGATGATCTCCGAGCGTTCGCAACAGGGTTTCGTGGAGTTCCACGCCGCTCTGTGGATGATGAAGGGCGCGATGAGTCGCGACGAAAACCTCATCGTCGAAGGAACGTCACTGGTTGATACGAGCGAAGTTCACTACTACGGCAACAGCCAGGGCGCGATTCTCGGCGGAGCCTACGTGGCCTTGTCTCAGGACATCAAGCGCGCCACCCTCGGGGTCGGCGGCGCGCCCTACTCCCTGCTCCTCTCGCGCAGCTCCGACTTCACGCCCTTCTTCGGGGTCTTCCAGTCGGTCTACGACGACGAGCGTGAGCTGGCCTTGTGGATGGGGCTCTTGCAGCAGGTGTGGGACCCGGGCGAGGCCGGCGGCTACGGCCGGCTGATGAACCAGAGCCCCCGCGAGGGCACGCCCGCGAAGGCGGTGCTCCTGCAAGACGCCGTGGGCGACGCGCAGGTGACCACTCTCGGCGCCCAGAACATGGCGCGTGCTTTCGGCGCCACGATCATCGACCCGGCGCTGCGCGAGGTGTACGGCGTCGACGTGGTGACGGGCCCTCACGTGGGCAGCGCGCTGGCCGAGTACGACCATGGCGCCCCCGAGATCCCCTACGAAAACACCCCGCCCGACGACAACTACGACACCCACGAGGACACGCGCCGGGCCTGGGCGGCGCAGGAGCAGATGGCCCACTTCTTCGGGACGGGCGAAGTGGAGCACTACTGCGAGGGGCAGTGTTTCTGCGCTGATGGCGCTTGCGACGAGCCCGCCGCCGAGTAGATTTGACGTGACCGGCGGCGCCCCTCGCACGTACGTGTGGGGCACCCCGGAGTTCCCGTGACCCTGCTCCTCGCCCTCGCCGCCTGCGGTACCGACGAAACTGAGACCCTCTTCGGGCAGGGGCGCGCCGACGAGCTCGACGTCGCGGAAGACCTCGCCTTCGAGGTCCTCGAGAGCGACGTGCTGTCGAGTCCCGGCTTCCTCACGGGCGAGTTCCGCGTGCTCCGCAACTTCGTCGACGAGTTCGACACCGCGCACGTGCACGTGCGGCAGGTTCACGAGGGCGTGCCCGTCTTCGGCGGCGAGGCGATCGTCCACCTCGACGCGATGGGCAACAGCACCGGCGTGACCGACACCCTCGTCCGCGACCTCACGTTCGACACCACCCCGCTCTACGATGCCGATGAGGCCACGGAGATCGCGGTGGGCGCCTCCGTGGGCTGGGCGGCCCTGACCGACGACCCGGCCGTCGACCTGTGGGTCCTCCGTCGTGACGGCGACCACCTCGCCTGGCGCGTGCAGCTCGACCGGCAGGACGGCACTCACGCCACCGCGCAGCCGGTGCTCTTCGTCGACGCGCACAGCGGCGAGGTGCTCTGGACTTACGAGAACCTCCACACCACGACCGCCACGGGCACCAGCCACTACGACGGCACCGTCACGTTTGACAGCTACCTCTCCGGGACCACCTACTACCTGGAAGACACGACGCGCGACCTCGGCACGCTCTCCTACAACAACGGCACGCGCACGGCGTCGTGGATCTCCGACACCGACACCAGCTGGACCAGCTCCACGCAGACCAGCGCGGTGAGCGCCCACTGGGCCGCCACCAAGGTGTGGGACTACTACTCGGGCACCCACGGTCGTAACGGCATCAACGGTAGCGGCGGCCCCGGCTACCAGTCCTCGCGCACCGGTTCCGGCTCGGTCATCACGTCGTACACTGACTACAGTCGCAACTACGTCAACGCCTACTGGTCCGGCAGCTACATGGTGTACGGCGACGGCGACGGCGTGAACGCCGGCGCGCTCGTGACCCTCGACATTGCCGGCCACGAGATGACCCACGGCGTGACCGACTACACCGCGGCGCTCATCTACTCGGGGGAGTCGGGGGGTCTCAACGAGTCGATCTCCGACATCCTCGGCGCCATGGTGGAGCGCTCGGTCGACGGCGAGAGCACCAACACCTGGCTCATCGGCGAGGACTGCTGGACCCCGGCCACCGCCGGCGACGCGCTTCGCTACATGAACGACCCGGCCGACGACGGCTACAGCTACGACTACTACAGCTCCTCCATGGGCAGCGCCGACGTGCACTACACCTCCGGCCTGTCGAACCTCGCCTTCTACCTGATGTCCGAGGGCGGCACTCACCCCCGCGGCAAGAGCACCACCTCGGTGACCGCCATCGGCGCCGACGCGGCGGCGTCGATCTGGTACCGCGCGCTCACCACGTACATGACCTCGTCGACCGACTTCAGTGGCGCGCGCACTGCCACCTTGAGCGCGGCTAGCGACCTCTACGGCGCCACCAGCACCGAGTACACCGCCGTCGGCGACGCCTGGACCGCCGTGGGCGTGGGCGCCTCCGGCGGCGGCGGCGGCACCAGCTGCACCGGCTACGAGTCGAGCACCACCGGCACCCTCAGCAGCGCCGGATCCGCCGGCTACGTGCCTTCGAGCTCCGGTTTCGCAGGCGGCTCGGGCACCTACGCCGGCTACCTCGAGGGGCCGTCGAGCGCCGACTTCGACCTGTACCTGCAGAAGAAGGGCAAGAAGACCTGGTCGACGGTCGCCAGCGACACCGGTTCCGGCCCGGGCCGCACCGTCAGCTACGCGGGTTCCAGCGGCACCTACCGCTGGGTGGCCTACGCCGCCTCGGGCTCGGGCTCCTACACGCTCTGCTACGACACGCCGTGATCGCGCTCAGGCTCCCGCCCTCGATTCCGCCTCCGCCCTCGCCCTCACCCAGGCGGTAGCGAGCTTTGCGGGGCAGCGGTGGGCGGCCAGTGCGACAAAAGGCGTAGGTTGTGACGCGGTTCCTGGCGGCCGACGGGTTGGCACGCGCCTCGCCGTTTGGTAAAGCCCGTGTCAGGAAGCGCTCACAACTTCCTGACAAGGTCAAAGATGCTGCTGCTCAGCTACATGATCGCCTGTGGTGCCGCGCCGAGCGCGGCCGGTAGCGAGGCAGCGGACGACACCACCCGGGTCGACGATCCCGGTCACGGCGAGCTGAGTGCGACCCTGCCGGTGGATCCGCCCGAACCTCGGCCGGACGGCGTCGTGATCATCGGCGCGGGCGCCGCGGGCCTCGCCGCCGCCATCGACCTCCCGGGGGCGATCGTCTTCGAGGCGAGCAGCGCCGTGGGGGGACGGGCGGCCTACGGCACGCCTCACCTCTTGCTGGTGGGCACAGAGGAGCAGGCCGCGGAGGGCGTCGAGGACTCCGTGGAACTGGCCCTCGCGGACTGGCCGGCGATGACTGGCGAGGCGCCGTGCGACGCGTCGAGGACCTTCGTCGAGGCCTCCGACAAGGTGCGTGACCGCCTCACCGAGCTCGGCGTCGCGTTCACCCTGGAAGAGGCGGACCTGATCCTGGGGCGCCAGCGCCTCCACTACGCCAGCGAAGCGGGACTTGGACTGGTGGACGCTCTCGACGCCGGCTCCAGCGAGGGCATCGACTTGCGGCTTTCCACCCCGGTGACGGGGCTCTTGCTCGACGAGCGTGGCGTGGTCGGCGTGGAGACGGCAGACGGCACCATCGAGGCCGGCACCGTCATCATCGCGACCGGGGGCTTCGCGAATCGGGTCGACCTCGTTCGATCGAGTGTCACCTGGGCTGCGGGCACCTGGGGGATCGGCTCCGACGCCTTCGCGAACGGCCAGGCGCTCGACTGGGCCGTCGCCTACGGTCTCTCCACCGCCCGCCTCGACGCGGTGGGCAGCAACGCCAACGTCATCGGCATCGCGGGTGCCGACGGCCTCGCGATCCCCACCGCTCGGCCCGACGCCTGGGTCTGGGTCGACTCGACCGGCGAACGTTTCGTGAACGAGGAGGCGTCCTGGAGCCTCATGCTCGCCACGGCGGGCGACATGCACGCCCCGACCTGGGCGCTGAGCACCCACGACCTGTTGATGTCCGGCGTCGAGGCCGAGCACCAGCCCTTCGTGGAGGCGGGACTCACCTGCGAGTCGGACTGGGCAACGCTCGCCGAGCACATCGGCGTCGATCCCGACGGCATCGAGGCCACGCTCGCCGCCATTGACGACGTGGCAGCCGGCCGGACGATCGACGCCTTCGGGCGCACGATGCTGCCCGACCTCCGCGGCGCGACGCCGTGCGCCTTCCCCTGGGGACGGCTGGCGTCGAAGAGCTTCGGGGGACTTGCGGTCGAGGCGACGGGCGAGGTGACCGACGGCGATGGACGCGTGGTGCCCGGACTCTACGCGATTGGGGAAGCGGCCGGCATGGCGCAGCCGGGGATGGGCGGCCTCGACGGCTTCGACGGGAGCCTCTCCGCGGTGATTTGGAGCGGCTGGCGCACCGCCGAGGCGATCAACGCGGCAGTGGCAGAGGACTGACGGAGGGCGGCAGAGCCTTCAGGACGCCTGACTCCGTCACCCACCCGGTGACGAGCCCCGCGGGCGTCACGTCGAAAGCCGGGTTCCACGCGTCGACCGTCCCGCCCTGGAAGCCGCCCAGCTCCGCCGGGTCGCGCTCCTCCACGACGATGTCGCGACCGGTAGCGGTCTCCCGGTCGTAGCTCGACCAGGGCATCGCCACGTAGAAGGGCACGCCGCAGTGCCGCGCGACCACCGCGAGGTTGAGCGTGCCGAGCTTGTTGGCGGTGTCGCCGTTCCTGGCCACGCGGTCGCAACCGACAACGACCGCGCGGGCGCGTCCCGAGGCGAGCACGCTGGCCGCCGCGCCGTCGGCCACGAGCGTGCAGCGAATCCGGTCCTGGGCGCACTCCCAGGCGGTGAGCCGCGCCCCCTGGAGCCAGGGCCGGGTCTCGCAGGCATAGAGATGGACGTCGCGACCGACGGCGATGGCGGAGCGCACCATGCCGAGGGCCGTGCCATGCCCACCCGTCGCCAGCGCCCCGGTGTTGCAGATGGTGAGCACCCCGCCATCGAGCAAGTCGGCGCCGTGTTCGCCGAGGGCCACGTTCACGCGGAGATCGTCCTCGTGGAGCGCGCGAGCGGCGGCCTCGATGTCGGGCGCACCCCGGAGACGCTCCACCG
>SXGS01118611.1_pt1 | contig 12206 bp, 11 predicted proteins | sample 3174681 | NCBI WGS metagenome assembly SXGS01 (sample SAMN11356861, study PRJNA531348) | freshwater metagenome | isolation source: freshwater sample F1-80 | place: China: Fuxian Lake, Yuxi | collected 2017-12-25
GATGTTCGCGAAACGCGGACTGCATCGGGTGCAGGTCACCGTTGGCGCTGCTGATGCCTTCGATGGTGGTGATGTTTGCACCCTGCACCTGCGCGGCGAGAATGTTGCATGCTTTTACCGCACGTCCATTCAGATGCACGGTGCAGGCGCCGCACTGGCCGGTGTCGCAACCGATGTGGGTGCCGGTGAGGTGCAGGTTTTCGCGCAGCAGTTGCGCGAGCAGGGTGCGCGGGTCAACGTCGGCGGTGACGGCTTTGCCGTTGACGGTCAGCGAAACGGAAACGGTCATGAGGGCTCCGGTAGAAAAATGTGAGGCTTGTTGCGTCAGAAAAGTGCGTTAAAGGTACGCGTGACGAATTCATGCTATCGCAGGCGCATCGTGGGTGCAATATGAAGTGCGCGAGCGCATTTTGAATTGTTAAATAAAAACAGATACTTACGAAATTTCTCTGCGTCTGAATACCAAACGCGCGAACCGAGGATGATGCTACGATGACTGACTTGTTCGCCCACGTTGAATTGGAGAGTGCCGATGCGTTGCTTGCGTTGTGTGGTGTTGCTGATGGTGGCCTTGATTTCATGGAGCGCGGCGGCAGCATATCCTAATCGCCCGATACGCTTTGTGGTGGCGGCGGTTGCAGGCAGTTCACCCGATATCACGTCGCGGCTGGTCACAGCGGAAATGACCACCGAACTGGGCCAGCAGTTCGTGGTGGACAATCGCGGCGGTGCGGGCGGTACGCTGGGCATGCCGTTAATCGCGCGCGCCACGCCTGATGGCTACACCATGGGCTACGGCAATATTGCGTCGCTGGGCATTGCGCCCAGTGTTTACGCGAAACTGACTTACGATCCACTGAAGGATTTTCAGCCGATCGGGCATATTGCGGATTCGTACAATATTCTGGCCGTGGCGTTGTCGTTCCCGGTAAAGACGGTCGCCGAGTTGATCGACCATGCCAAGAAAAATCCCGGCAAGCTGGTCTACGGCGGTGCGACGGTCGGCTCGACGCAATACATGAGCGGGCAGTTGTTCAACCAGATGGCTGGCACCAACATCCGCGCGGTGTCGTTTCTCGGTGCACAGGTGATTCCTGCAATGGCGCTGGGGCAGGTCCAGATGACGTTTAACGGCAGTGCGGCGCTGGAGCAATATATTAAATCCGGGCGTATTCGTGGTCTGGCGGTGACTGGTGCCAAGCGCCTGCGTGCATTTCCCGATCTGCCGACGATTGCGGAATCCGGCTTGCCCGGTTTCGAAGTGGTGGCTTGGGGCGGCATTATCGGCCCGGTGGGGATGCCGCCGGCCATTGTCGCGCGGCTGAATGGCGTGTTGAACAAAGTACTCAAGTCACCCGCAGGTTCGGAAAAACTCGTCAGCATCGGACTGGAACCGGGCGGTGGCACGCCAGAACAATTCGGTGCACATGTCCGTAAGGAGATTGCGAAGTGGAGCGAGATCACGCGCAAGGCAGGCATCAAACCGCAGTGAGTTTGTACAATTTTTTAAAAAATACCAATTAAATCAGATGCTTATAAAATGATTCGCAACCGCATGCCCAATCTGATCCGCTGGCGGTGTTGCCGGATGAACCTCCGATTGCCGTTCGTGCTGGCGGCCAGTGTGTTGGCCGCCGCGCCTGGCTATGCACAAACACCGTCGCAACCGTACCCCAGCCGCCCGATTCGCCTGATCGGTCCCTCGGCGCCCGGCGGTTCGCCTGACATCAGTTCACGCATGCTGGCGCCGGAAATCGCGCGCCAGATGGGCCAGCAATTGGTCGTCGATAACCGTTCTGGTGCCGGCGGCGTGATCGGCTATGAAATGGTGGCCAAGGCGCCGTCAGATGGCTACACCATTGGTTACGCCACCTTCGCGTTGTCCACGGTGCCCGCCTTGCTGACGAATTTGCGTTACGAAGCCATGCGCGATTTGCAAATGGTAATGCATTTGACGTCCACACCCAACGTGCTGGCGGTGTTTCCCGGGCTGCCGGTCAAATCCGTCGACGATCTGCTGGCGCACGCGCGTAAACACCCGGCCACGCTGCACTTTGGATCCAGCGGCAGCGGCACCAGCCTGCATTTGGCGGGCGCGTTGCTGATGTCGATGACCGGCGTAAATCTGGTGCACGTACCGTACAAGGGCGTCGATCAGGCGGTGGTGGCGACCATCGGCAACGAAGCGCAACTCATCATCCACAACAGCGCGCCGATGTTGCCGCACGTCAAGGCGGGGCGCGTACGCGGGCTGGCAGTGACCACCGGCAAACGCGTTGCGACGTTGCCCGATTTGCCGACCGTCGCTGAGGCCGGCGTGCTCGGTTACGAAATCGCGCCGTGGGGCGGCATCATGGCGCCCAAGGGTATTTCAAGAGACGTGCTCGCGCGACTGAACAAGGAGTTCAACATCGCGCTCAAATCCAAAATCGTGCAAGACACGTACGCTGCGGCGGGTGTGGAAGCCATCGGCGGTTCGCCGGAGCAATTCAACGAACACCTGCGCAAGGAGATTGAGAAGTGGGGTTCGCTGATCAGGAAGCTGGGGTTGAAGTCGTGAGTGCAGGAAAGCACGCTAAAATCACGTCATGAAAATCGCCATTCTTAACGACTATCTGCGCCGCTCGCTCGCCAGTGCGGATTGGTCGCAAATCGCCAAGACCTGCGAGATTACAGTGTTTGACCGGGCGATTGCGCCGGAGGAGGCAGCAGCCACGCTGCAATCCTTCGACATCATCAGCACGCTGCGCGAGCGAATGCCGATTTCGCGCGAGCTGCTGGCGCAATTGCCGAATCTGAAAATGCTGGCGATCACGGGCCTGTATAACCGCACGCTGGATGTGGCGGCGGCGACTGAGCGCGGCATTGTGGTGTCTTATACGGAACTGCGCGGCTCGTACCGCAAGGCGACCAGCGAATTGACCTGGGGTTTGATGTTCGCGGTGGCGCGGCATATTCCGTTCGAGGCGAACAACATGCGCACGGGCGGCTGGCAGAATACGGCGGGCTTTGTGTTGCACGGGCGCACGCTGGGGCTGATGGGTCTGGGGCGGCAGGGGCGCTACATGGTGCCGGTGGCCAAGGCGCTGGGCATGAACGTGATCGCGTGGAGCCAGAATCTCACGGCGGAATTTTCGGCACAGCATGGCGTCAAGCGTGTCGAGAAGGACGAACTGTTTGCGCAAAGCGACGTGGTGAGCGTGCACTTGGTTCTGGGTGAACGCTCGCGCGGCGTTGTCGGGGCGCGGGAACTGGCGCTGATGAAGCCGTCGGCGATTTTGATCAACACCGCGCGCGGCGCGATCATTGATGAAAACGCGCTGATTGACGCGCTGCGGGAAAACCGTATCGCGGGTGCGGGGCTGGATGTGTTTACACACGAGCCTTTGCCGGACGACAGCCCGTTGCGCACGCTGCCGAACGTCGTGTTAATGCCGCATCAGGGGCATAACGTGCAGGAGTTTTTTGCAGTGGCTTACGCGGATGTGGTGGAAAACATCTCGGCGTTTCTGGCGGGCAAGCCGATACGGATTTTGACGCCAGAGATGAATGCCAGCAGTGTGCAGGCGGTGTGATTATTTTATGAATAAAATCAAATACTTATGGTTTCTTGCGATTTTTGCCGGCGTGCTCTGTACCAACGCAGTGGCGCAAGCCCAACCGCAATCGGCTTACCCGCGCAAACCCGTACGCCTGCTCGTCGGCTTTCCACCCGGCGGCAATGCCGATGCCTCATCCCGCCTGATTGCCCAGCGCTTGGGCGAAGCGATGGGTGCGAACTTCGTGGTCGAAAACCGCAGCGGAGCAGGGGGCAGTGTGGCTGCAACCATCGCGTCGCGTGCGGCCCCCGATGGTTACACGCTGTTGTGGTCCAGCCCCGGTGCGCTGACCATCAATCGCATCATCGAGCAGAATCTGCCGTACAACGCCGACACTGCGTTCGCTCCGGTGGGACGCACGTTTACGTTTTGCAACGCACTGATTGTGCGCAATGATGCGCCGGCCCATACGATGGCGCAGTACATCACACAGGCCAGGGAGAAGCCGGGGCAATTGCAATATGGCACTCAAGGCGTGGGATCGGCAGGGCATTTGTCAGCGCAGATGCTGCAAAACCTTGCGGGTGTCACCATGAGCCACATTCCGTACAAGGGCGGCGGCGAGTTGCTCACGGCGGTGATCGGCGGTGAAGCACCCGCCGGGTTTGTCAGTACGCTGGCCGCCGGCGCGCAGCGCAGCCGCGTGAGAGTGCTGGCGGTGACGTGCACACAGCGCGAATCGAGCTTGCCTGATGTGCCGACGATGCTGGAGGCCGGAGTGAAAAACTATGATGCCTCGTTCTGGTTCGGCATCATGGTGCCGGCAGGCACGCCCGGGGATATCGTAGTGCGGCTTAACCAGGAATTGCGCAAGGCGCTGGCTGGTGCGGAAGTCGAAAAGCTCGCGCGTAGTCAGGGGCTCACGCCCGCGCCGAGCTCACCTCAGGAGTTCGCGGAGGTGATCAAGGCCGACTATGAAAAGTGGAAAAAGGTCATCGGCAAGAGTTGATACCCCTCCACGGTACACCCACCGCACTTGATTTACGCGCGCTTGACCTGATATTCCGAGTGGCGTACTCTAGACTGTGTGTTGGTTGTGTAAGTATCTGTTTTAAAAGGATAAATTATGGATAGCGTAGACCTGCAGGTACTCAAATCCGCTTGCGACTGGATGAAAGCCGGGCATCGCGTGGTGTTGGTGACTGTGGTGAAAACCTGGGGCTCGGCACCGCGGCCCATCGGCGCGCTGACGGCGATACGCGACGACGGCATGCTCGAAGGTTCGGTGTCCGGCGGTTGCATTGAGGACGACATGATCCTCAAAGTACGTAATAAGGATCTGGTGCAGGACAAGCCGGTGACTACGCAATATGGCGTATCTGCCGAGGAGGCGTCGCGCTTTGGGCTGCCGTGTGGCGGTACGCTTGAGTTGGTGCTGGAGCCGCTGAAGGCCGAGAGTGGTCTCGACAAGCTGTTGGCGCACGTGGAGCGCCATGAGTTGGTTAAACGCACGCTGGACATGGAAACCGGGCTTGCCACGCTCGCACCGGCGGTCAATTCGGATCAACTGACGTTCGATGGCAAGAATTTTGTGACGATTCACGGTCCGCGCTGGCGGCTGTTGATTGTCGGCGCCGGGCAATTGTCGAAGTATCTGGCGCAGATGGGGCAGGCGCTCGATTACAACGTGATCGTGTGCGATCCGCGCGAGGAATATACCGAAGGCTGGGACGTGCCGGGTGTGGACATACGGCGCGGTATGCCCGACGACGTGGTGATGGAACTGAATCTTGATGGACACAGCGCGGTGGTGACGTTGACGCATGATCCCAAGCTCGATGACATGGCGCTGCTGGAAGCGCTTAAGTCGCCCGCGTTTTACGTCGGCGCCATCGGTTCGAAAAAGAATAACGATTCGCGGCGTGAACGGCTGGCGGGCTTTGATCTGTCGGCCAGTGAAATCGCCAAACTGCGCGGCCCGGTGGGCCTGAAAATTGGCAGCAAGACGCCGCCGGAAATCGCCATCGCCATTCTTGCCGAAATGACGGCCGTGAAAAACGGCGCGCGCGTGGTTGAAACGGTGGAAATGCCCAAGGCCACGGTGGCGGGCTGCGTGGTGACCTGAGCATGGGGCTGCCGCTGCTTCACGCCAGGTTCGTGACGCAGCTGTCGCTGGTTGTCCTGCTGGTATGTAGCACTGTTGGGGGCTTGCAAGCGCAGGAAGTTGCCAATGGCGTGTTTCTGGTGGCGCGGCCTACCTTGAATGATCCGACGTTTCGCCGTACGGTAATACTCATCACGCAGCCGCTGGGCTCCGGGCCTGTCGGCGTTATCGTCAACCGGCCCACGGCGCTTTCCGTAGCTGATGTGTTGCCCGCCTACAAACTGATCGCGGCACAGACTCGAAAATTGCATTTTGGCGGGCCGGTGCAACAGCGCAGCCTGGTGTTTCTGGTGCGCACCTCCGAACCGCCGCCCCGCGCGGTTGCAGTGCTGCGCGACGTTTACATGACCACGGACGCGGATTGGGTGGAGGCGGCTCTTGGTGAGTCAGAAGCGCCACTGGCGGCCAGCGCGGTGCGCGTCTACGCGGGTTATTCGGGCTGGGTCAAGGGCCAGTTGGATAACGAACTGGAACGCGAAGGCTGGTACATTGTGCCGGCTGACAGCGACGTTGTGTTCGACAAGGCACCGGGCGAAATCTGGGGCGAGCTGCTCAAACGTGCGATGTTCCGAAACACGCAGCATAATCCTTAAAAAATAAATAAAATCAATTAGTTACGTATTTTCTTGCCAGGAAAGCAGGCTGTATGCTGGAGCGCGCCGGTGTGCGTTTATGGGCAATGACTATGGGCAGGTATTGCGGCGCACCGCTCAGAATTAACAATCACCCAGCGGAGATTCGATGAAAAACAGGCTGCTGACGTGTGTGCTGATGCTGGTGGCGGCCAACGGCGCTGTGGCGAGGGATGAGCCGAAGGACGACGGCGTCAAGGTCGGCAAGGCGTCGGCATTGCGCAATCTGGTGCCGGCGGAGGGGCTGGAAAAACAGGCGGCACTGCAGTTCAACCAGCTCAAGCAGGAAATGAGTGCAAAAAAGGCGCTGGCGCCGGAAGATTACCCGGAGCTGCAGCGCCTGCGCATGATCGCGAAGCGCATCATTCCGTATGCGTCGCGCTTCAATCCGCGCGCCGAAAAATGGCAATGGGAAGTGATTCTGATCGGCTCCAATCAGATCAACGCGTTCTGCATGCCCGGCGGCAAGATTGCGTTTTATACCGGCATACTGCGGCAATTAAAACTGACCGATGATGAAGTGGCGATGGTAATGGGTCACGAAATTGCCCATGCGTTGCGCGAGCACGCGCGTGAACAGGCGAGCAAGAACGTACTCACAAAAATCGGCGCGGTCGGGTTGTCCATCGCGACTGGCGGCAAATACGATGGCCTGGTGCAAACCGGGGCGAATCTGCTGTCGCTCAAATACTCGCGTAGCGACGAAACCGATGCTGACCTGGTAGGCCTTGATATCGCTGCACGTGCCGGATACGATCCGCGCGCGGGTGTTTCGCTGTGGAAAAAAATGAGCGCCGCCAATAAAGGTGCGCCGCCGCAGTTCATGTCCACGCATCCGTCGGGGCCCAACCGAATCAAGGAAATCGAGGCGCATCTAAAAGAAGCGCTGCCGCTGTACGAGCGCGCGGAAAAGCCCAAGCAGTGGGTTGCACCGGTGGCGCGCGCGGCGCCACCCAGGTAAGTGTGAAGTAAGGCGCTATTGGCGACGGAATAGCCGCGTAACGCTGCTAATTCGCGGTAAAATCAAGCGCATTCAGCGGGAAAACAAGAAACGTAGCTATGCGCGTGGCCATCATCGGCGGCGGCACCATCGCCACCTTGTTTATCGAACACATCCAGCGCGGCGACCTCGGCGACGCGCAAGTGATCGCTGTTGCCGGGCGCGGCGGCGCGTCGCGCGGCAAGCCGCTCGCCAGCGAGCATGGCATTGCGTACGTGACGTCGCTGGATGAGCTGCTGGCGCTGCGGCCGGATGTGGTTGTGGAAGCCGCCTCTCACGATGCCGTGCGTGAGTTTGGTGTGTCTTTGCTGGAAAAAGGCATCTCGCTGATTGTGCTATCGGGTGGTGCGTTGTGTGATGACACGCTGCGGGCACGGCTCGAAGACGCAGCGCACAAAACCGGCGCCTTGTTGTATGTGCCATCCGGCGGCATCGGTGCGCTCGATGCCCTGAAGGCGGCGGCGCTATCGGGCATGGACAGCGTGACCATTTCAGTGGCGAAGCCGCCTGCTGCGTGGAAAGGCATCGCCTATGTAGAAAAACTCGGTGTGGATATGAACGGCCTAAAGCACGCCACAGTGCTGTTCGAAGGCACTGCGCGCGAAGGCGTGCCACTTTTTCCCGCTAACGTGAACATCGCGGCCGTTCTGTGTCTGGCAGGCATCGGCTTTGACCGTACATGCCTGAAAGTGATCGCCGATCCCTTATTGACAGACAATACGCACCACATCGAAATGCGCGGCAAGACCGGCAACATCAGTATCAAATTCGAGAATGTGCCGTCGCCGGATAATCCTAAAACTTCGTGGCTGGCGTGTTATAGCGCGTTGGCGGCGTTGAAGCATGCCAAGTCGCCGGTGCGGTATGGGACTTAAAGTATTCAAGCCACTTCAGCGGCTAACCCTCGCGGTGTTTATCCTGCTTGTGCTTGTGGCATCTTCACCGATTATTGCGCTAGATCTGGCGCCCAATGGTGGCAATTTCAATGCACTCGCGCACTTCAAGGTAACGTCCGATATCGTAAACAAGGATGTCAGCGCATTTACCGCAACCATCGGCGGCGTCGGCAACAGTGTGTTCGATCAGCCGTCCGCATTCGAACCGATTATTTACCGGAACAAGTATCGCGCCACGGAGGATGCACATGATCGTATCGTCACTTCCGAGAACGCTTTGTCGCACTTTAATACCTTTCGAGAAGGCTTTCTGGATGGTGCGGACGTACGCGTGTATCGCATCGTCAACGGAAAATTCAAGCTGGTGCGCGAGGACAAGGTGGCCGAGGGTGGCTTTCACGTCAGCGGCTGGACTCGTGCGATGCGAAACGATGCGGTGCTGGCACCGGCTACGACACGGTTTGTCTATCGCTGGGATGGTTATAATCGGCCACAGGTGAAGTATTACTTCACGGTGAAAGCTGTCAGTCGTAGCGGTAAACTCTCCGCGCCCGCTCAGGTAATCGCTATCGAGCGCCCGGAGAACACGGGCAAAGGCGCGCCGTCCAATACCCTGGTCGATTTCAAGCCGTCCAAGTTCCTGATTGATTATTCCACGCCGCCTGTGCCGGACAATCTGCGAGGCAATATTGCCGCCGATGGTGCCTTGCATCTGGAATGGAGCCCGGTGTCGGCCGGCGATCTGGCCGGCTACGTTGTATATATCTCGGATTACCCGCCTGACAAACATGCGGGTCATTATATGCAACTGACGCGCACAGCAGCATCCTTAGAGCAGAGGATCAAGACTGGTGACATGGTGATAGTCAGTAAGAAGTTCTACAAGACTTCGCGCAAGCAGCAACTGTCGAATCGGGTTTGGAATGCATTCGGCGAATACAGCGTATTGTTGCCGGGACTGGTAGATTTTTTTCCGGATGAAAACGAAGGTGTGAGTTGGGAGCTTGCGCGGCATGGATCATCGAACGCGGTCGAGGATCCGGGCGAGACTTATCTGAAGCTGGATCTGGCTGCCCGAGCCAGGGAAACCATAGGCGCGTTCAATCACAGCGGCACGGGGCAATCGTTCTATCAGGTGCTGGAAAAACGTACCTATAAAGTGGAAGTGTGGCTGCGCAGAGAGTCGGGCAGCGGCACGGTGAGATTCCGACTTTTGCCATTTTACGCCAGGCAGATTGAACCCATCGTGTTCGACGTGGGTCCCAATTGGCAGAAGTTTGTTGCCACGTTTACGCCGGAAGAAACCATGAGCGGCGAGCAGGCGAATCGCATGCACTTGGAATTCATCGGCCCTGGCACGTTTAACATCGACAATTTTCGTGTTTACCGAGCCGATGCGGAGTATCTGGACTACACGCCACGCCTATATTCGGAATTGAAGGCATCCCGAATGCAGGCATTACGCACGCATGGGTTCATCAAGACAGGGTTTCGTACTTACGATGCCCAGCAAATTACCAATACGGCTGGCATAGCGGGTGGACGGAGCCGGGGTAGCAAGAATACGCTTCCACAAATCTTCAAGTTAATGTAAAAAGCGGGTGTACGGCCTTGGTTACAACTGGAATTTTATTTGAGTCCGGAAGAGTGGCTCGGCCTGGTTGAATTCATGGCAGCGCCGTTCAATCCAAAAACCGATACACTTGGCGCGAAACCGTGGGCATACAAGCGATATAGGCAAGGCCAGACCGCGCCATGGACGGATGCTTTTGATCAGATCTATTTTGAATTGGGTAACGAGACGTGGAACCGCCTCTTTTATCCATGGATATTCGATGGCATGACCGATGCCGTAACCGGTGCGCAGTATACAGGCGGCCAAGTCTACGGTCTTTTTCAGGAATACGTGATTTCGATATTGCGTGGCAGTCCGTATTGGCAGCAATCGAATCTGGACAAAAAAGTCAAATTCGTGGTGGGCGGCTGGGCGGGCCTGCCATATGGCCGGGACGCTGCTTCTGCTTCGCCTTCCTCCCATCAAATGACCGTGGCGGGTTATAACGGTGGCTGGGACGAGGGCGAAGGGCCGCCTGCGCTCAACGCCGCCAGTATGTTTAATGTACTGACGCAGGTAAGCCAATCAGCGATACCTAACGCGGAAATGCATGCGAAGGAGGTAGCTGATCTGAATCGAAAACGCGTCATACCCTTGCGTATGGGCACTTATGAGGCGGGCCCCGGCTACGCGTTAAACGGACTCAACAATGTGCGTGTGACACCCGAGCAGGCACGAGAGCAGGAACAGGTTATGAAAAGCCTGGCGGCGGGAACGGCTACGCTGGATTCGTTTCTGGCAAGGGCGTATCTCGGATTTGGCGTCCAGAATTTCTTTACCTTTACGGAAGGCGAGTATTGGAGTTCGCACGCTCGATAGTACCGCGGAGGACAGGCGTATCCGTCGTGGAAGTTGTTGGCGCTGTTTAACAACGAAGCGACAGGGGATATGCTACGCTCGGAAACGGTTAGCACGCCGGGCGCGGATCTGCGGCCCTATCAACGCCGCCAGGGTGTCAAGAACGCTCCATTGACGGCGGTCTACGCCACTCAGAAGGGGCGACATGTGAGCGTTGTGGCAATTTCTCGCAAGGTGCCTGGATACCCCCATGTCGCAGATGAAGGCTACACCCCGATGACGATAGACCTCCCGTTTACAGGCGCGAAATCCATTACGCTTTTCAGAATGCAGGGTGATCCCAAGTCGAACAATGTCATAGCTGAAAATGTGAAGGTCGAAAAAGTCGACATAGCCGCATCGTCTTTCAAGGGGCGGCTAATACTCAATCAGGCCTTTGGCGCCGATGTACGAGGTCTTGCGCCGGCAGCCACGTACCTTTACGTGTTTAATGACATTGAAAGGTAATATTCGGTGCACAGGCTGCATCGGACACGGCCAACGCATAAGGCGACGATGGAGTGGGTGCCGTCGCAACGCGCGGCCTATGTCTCGGAAGTTGGGTTGTGTTCTTAATTCATGCCTGCATCAACTTCGCGAACGCTAAAAGACCGGATATTCCGCGCTGGCCGATGGACCATAGTGGGTCTGGGCTTGGGCCACCTGCTGCGTTTTGGTTCGAATCTGGTCATGACGCGTTTTTTGGCGCCAGAAATGTTTGGTATCGTGGCTATTGCGACGGTGGTTATGATTGGATTAGCCATGTTTTCCGACGTGGGCCTGCGGCAAAATCTTGTGCAGAGCAAGAACAGTGAATCAGCGGCATTTCTTAATACGGCCTGGTCGGTTCAGATACTGAGGGGTGCGCTTATCTGGATTCTGGCGTTGCTGGCAAGTGTGCTTCTTGTGGCCGTAAATCGCGCGGGCATCGTGCCTGCATTCAGCGCCTATGCGGATCCTGTTCTGCCTTATGTAATCGCTGTACTCTCGGTCAATGCGCTGATCGCGGGCTTCGAGTCGACCAAGCTGGCCGAGGCCAGCCGCCGGCTGCTCCTGCATCGCGTCATACAGATTGATTTATGCAGCCAGCTGCTGGGTTTCACCGTCATGTTTTGGTGGGTACAAGTAGACCGTTCGATATGGGCGTTGGTTGCGGGGGGCATCTTTTCAGCTTCGTTGCGTGTTGTGCTCAGTCATCTGTGGTTGTCGGGTATGAACAATCGATGGCACTGGGACAAGGCGGCGTTCAGCGAGATTCTTCATTTTGGAAAGTGGATATTCGTTTCGTCCATTTTGGGTTTTCTCGTGCTTAACGGGGATCGCCTGCTTCTCGGGCTGTTCGTGACGCCTGTCGTGTTAGGGGTGTATGTCATTGCTTATTCGATGTATTTCTCAGTGGAGCAGGCGTTATCCAAGGTTATGGGGGACATTTCGTTTCCCGCCTTCAGCGAGGTGGCCAGGGAAAGGCCAGCAGAACTGGGAGCTACCTACTACAGGCTGCACGGAGTGCTGGCTACTTTCGC
>SXGS01591384.1_pt1 | contig 12206 bp, 11 predicted proteins | sample 3174681 | NCBI WGS metagenome assembly SXGS01 (sample SAMN11356861, study PRJNA531348) | freshwater metagenome | isolation source: freshwater sample F1-80 | place: China: Fuxian Lake, Yuxi | collected 2017-12-25
ATTGAGGATCCAGCGGTCGCCCCTGAAATCGGCACGAGTGCGCATCGATACGACGTCCGAGCCGGCGCCCGGCTCACTCATGGCAAGCGCGCCAACGTGGTCGCCTGAGATCAGTTTGGGTAGATACTTTTTCTTCTGCGCTTCGGTACCGTTACGCCGAATCTGGTTCACGCACAGGTTCGAATGCGCACCGTAGGAGAGCCCCACCGAGGCACTCCCACGGGAAATCTCCTCTATCGCGATGATGTGCGCAAGGTAGCCCATCATGGTGCCGCCGTATTCCTCTTCGGCGGTCATGCCGAGCAAGCCCAGATCACCGAACTTCTTCCACAAGTCCATCGGGAATTCGTTGGCTGCATCGATCTGGGCCGCGCGCGGGGTGATTTCCTTGGCGACGAAATCCTGCAAGGTGTCGCGCAGGGCGCGAATGTCGTCGGAGTGGTTGAAGGTCAGCGCGTTCAGGTTGATCATGGGGAAGCTCCGGTTTACTTGACGCGGGCGGCAATGCCCTTGGCGACCAGCAGCGTGTTGGTGAGGATCGCCGTGTGGGTTTCGACGCCATTCTCGACGCAGTACACGTCCGCCTTGGCTACGATCACGGTGCGCCCCGCCTTGATCACTTCGCCGCGCGCGATCATTCTCTCACCCCGGCCGGGGCCGAGCAGGTTGATCTTGAATTCGATCGATAGCACACCGTCTTCCGGAGGCAGCAATGAGATGCCCGCCAGGCCCGAGGCCGAATCGGCAATCACCGTGACCATGCCGCCATGCACCACCTGGTACTGCTGCACCACCTTGGGCGTGATCGGCATGGAAAGCGTGACGCGCCCGGGCTCCTGATGGTCGATCACGATGTCGAGCAGCGGCGTGACGCCCTGGGCGTTGAGTTCACGCTCGATGCGTGCGGCCCAGGCCGGATTGGCAGAAGTGAAGGGCATGCGAGAGGGGGATGGAAGGCGGGAAGGGGGGCAATCTACTTGACGTTTACGTAAACGTCAATCACACCGACGCCAGGCATGGGCCCTGCAGCGAGTCTGGCGGGCTAATTCGCCTTGCTGCCACCTCTGTTGCCAAGGCGTTTCCTGCACTGCGTCTCAAACGCGCCGATTTCCTTCAGTTGCGTCTCGATATCCTCGCGTTGCTGCATGAGCAAGGTGCGATGGTTCTTGAGCACCTCGAGGAACTTGGCCAGTTGCGCGGCCTCATCTTTAGGGCTGTCGTACATGTCAATCAGCTCGCGGATTTCCGAGAGCGCCAACCCCAGACGCTTGCCGCGCAGGGTGAGCTTGAGGCGGGTGCGGTCGCGGCCCGAATACACGCGCGCCCCGCCGGTACCGTGCCGCTCTGGCGTCAGCAACCCTTGGTCCTCGTAGAACCGGATCGCACGCGGCGTGATGTCGAATTCACGCGCCAGCTCGGTAATGCTGTGGGTCTTGGCAGAAGGCACGGGGTAGAATGATGGTTGACGTTTACGTAAACGGCAAGTCTAGCAAGCTTTTGAAGCGCGGGTGCAGTCCCGCCGCAGTCCCGCCTTACTCAAGCCTTACTCTAGCCAGTCAACCCCCCGCCACCACCCATGTCCGCTTTGATGAAACCGGCGCCGAAGCCCGAGCGCCCCGAGGAAGCCGAGCTTACCTATCCATTCAAGGAGATTCCGGCCCTGGGTGAGGTGTTTGACGTGACTCCCTCTGGAGTTTCCCCAAGGGTGCGCTGGCTGCGCATGAACCTGCCATTCGCACTCGACCACATCAACCTGTGGTTGCTGGAAGATGAAATCGACGGCAAGGTCTGCTGGACCGCCGTCGATTGTGGCGTGGGCCTGGCACCCACACGGGAGGCCTGGGAAAGCATCTTCGCGAGCAAGCTTGAAGGCTTGGGCATCGGCCGCGTGATCATCACCCACGCCCATCCGGACCACATCGGCAATGCCGAGTGGATGTGCTCCCGCTTCAATTGCATGCTCACCGCCACCGCTGGTGAGTACTACTGGGGGCGCATCCTCAAGATTGGCGGCTCCGGCTTCGACAACGATGCGCAGGTCGCGCACTTCCGCCGCCACGGTTTGTCACCTGCCATGTGCGACGAGATCGACCGCAACCGCAAGAGCTATTACGCCTCACTGGTGCCTTCGCTGCCCGATACCTTCCACCGCATGCGCGAAGGCGATACGCTCACCATCGGCGGACGCTCCTGGCTGGTGTATTGCGGCTTCGGCCACTCGGCCGAGCACGCCTCGCTGTACTGCCCGGAATTGAACATCGTGATCTCCGGCGACATGCTGCTGCCGCGCATTTCCACCAACGTTGGCGTGTGGCCGAATGAGCCGGAAGCCAATCCGTTGAAGTGGTTCCTCGATGCCTTGTCGTTCTACGAGCGCTTGCCTGCCGACGTGCTGGTGCTGCCTTCGCATGGCCGCCTGTTCCGCGGTGCCCGCCAGCGCGTGCAGCAACTGCGCGACCACCATCGCGACCGCCTGGCCGAAACACTGGCTGCGTGCGACAAGCCGTGCAGCGCGGCGGACATCATCCCGATCATGTTTCAGCGCGAGCTGGACGCACACCAATCCACCTTTGCCATTGGCGAGGCGCTCTCGCACCTGCATTTGCTCCGCGCAGAAGGCAAACTCGCCAGTGCCACCGGGGCAGACGGGATCGTCAGGTTCACGAAAACCTGAAGTGCTAATCTAGGCTTCTGCAGAGAACTTCAGGAGTCTGAAACCATGGCCACCGCTTCAAAGACGGCCTCCGCAGCCCCCAACGCCATGCCGCCAACGATTGACCCAAAGGTCTTGTCCACCGCGGTCGAAGAAGTCACGCGCCGCATTGCCGCGCTGGCGCCGCAGATGATGGAAAAGCAGGTGGCCGACCTCGAATCGCAGATGAAGGACGAGTTCGGCGTGCAAAAGGCCTTTGGCGAGGTCGTGCAGAAGATGATGGCCGATCCTTCAAAGATGGTCGAAGCACAGACCAAATACGTCACCGATTTTGGCCAGTTGTGGCAGCAGTACATGCAGTCCCTGACCGGGCAGGGGCCGAAACTCGAACCCTTGAAGGACCGGCGCTTCTCCGACGAAGCCTGGCACGCCAATCCCTGGTTCGACTTCCTTTCCCGCTCCTATCTGCTCACCGCCGAGCACATGAAGAATGCGGTGGCGAAAGTGGAAGATGTTTCACCGCAAACCCGCGCCAAGGCGATGTACTACACGCGCCAGATCGTCGATGCTGCCTCGCCCTCCAATTTTGCCCTGACCAACCCGCAGGTATTGAAGGCCACCACCGATTCCGGCGGCGAGAACCTGGTCAAGGGTTTGAAGAACATGCTGCGCGACATCGAAAAAGGCAAGGGCGGCCTGCGCATCGCGATGACCGACACGAATGCCTTCGAGATGGGCAAGAACGTCGCTTCCACACCGGGCAAGGTGGTGTTCCAGAACGACCTGATGCAGCTGCTGCAATACCAGCCTGCCACCACGACGGTGATGAAGCGCCCGCTGCTGATCATCGCGCCGTGGATCAACAAGTACTACATCCTCGACCTGCAGCCAAAGAATTCCTTTATCAAGTGGGCGGTGGACCAGGGCCACTCGGTGTTCGTGATCTCCTGGGTGAACCCGGACGCGAAGCTGGCCCGCAAAACCTTCGACGATTACCTGCTCGAAGGCCCGCTGGCGGCCATGGACGCAATTGCCAAAGCCACCGGCGAGAAGGAAATCAACGCCGTCGGTTACTGCTTGGGCGGTACGCTGCTCGCCTGTACCTTGGGATATCTGAGCGCCCGCAAGGACAACCGCATCAACAGCGCCACCTTCTTTACCAGCCTGATCGATTTCGCCAAACCGGGCGATCTGGGCGTATATGTCGATGAAGGGCAGGTCGATGCGCTCGAAGCGCGCATGAAGAAACGTGGCGGCTACCTTGAAGGCGAAGAGATGGCCGGCCCCGTCCACATGCTGCGCGCCAACGACCTGATCTGGTCGTTTTACGTGCACAACTACCTGCTCGGCAAGGACCCGTTCCCGTTTGACCTGCTCTACTGGAACTCGGATGCGACCCGCATGCCGATGGCGATGCACCTGACTTACCTGCGCGAGATGTACATCAAGAATCGCCTGAAGGTGCCGGGCGGGGTCTCGCTCAATGGCACGCCAATCGACCTCTCAAAGGTAAAGGCGCCAACCTACTTCATCTCGACCATCGAAGACCACATTGCACCGTGGGTAGCCACCTACTCCGGCCCCCAGCTTCTGGGCGGGCAGAACAAGTTCGTGCTCGGCGGTTCCGGCCATATTGCCGGCATCGTCAACCCGCCGGCCGCCAACAAATACGGCTACTGGACCAACGCCAAACTGCCGGCGACGCCGGAAGAGTGGCTCGCCGGCGCCACCAAGCATGATGGCTCCTGGTGGAATGACTGGGACAAGTGGATCAAGAGCCACAACAAGGAAAAGGCGGTGCCAGCACGCGTGCCGGGCAACGCCCTCAAGGGCGGCAAGCTGAAGGCGCTCGAAGATGCGCCGGGCTCGTTCGCCAAGTTCCGGCTGGACAAGCAGTAGCAGAAGCAATAAATCAATGATCGGCCGGAGAGTGGCTCCAGGAGACATTCTCCTTGCATTTGTCGAGCGTCCGCTCCAACCCCGCTACACCCGTCGCGCTCAACTGCTGCGCGTTGACAGGTTGAGGCCGACCACGCCGAGAATGATCAGGAGCGCGCTGCCCACCTTCATTGCGGTGGCCGGTTCCTTGAAGTACGCATAGCCGATGATCGAAGTGAGCACCGTGCCCACGCCCGACCACACGGCGTAAGTTACCGACAAGCCAAGCGTGCGGATCACCAGCGTATTGAGCGCGAACGAAATGGCATAGAACACGAAGATCATGATCGACGGCGTCAGGCGCGTGAACCCTTCAGACAGGCGCATGCTGGTAGTGCCGCCGACTTCAAACAGGATGGCGCAGAACAGGATGATCCATGCGTGGGTGACGCTCAGGGTAGGTAGCATCGGGGCGGTTCCTCAAACAAAGGTGGTGATTTCTTACACAAACGTATTTGCCGGCGCCTCCCGGCGCCAGAGCACATGGCGCCAGCCAAAGCCGATCGCAAACGTTACCGCGAGACCCAGGCCGGAATACAGCAGCGTGGTGTTGGCGTAGCCAATGCGTGCAATGATCGGGCCCGCCGCCAACAGGCCCAGCGGCAAGCCCCAGATCGCCAGCATGCGCATGCCCATCACGCGGCCGCGCATGGTGTCGTCCGAGGCGCGCAGCATCACCACCGCCAACGGTGTGAGGCAAAAGCTCTGCACCAGGCCGGCCGCAAACAGCAACACCAGGCCCAGCGCCAGCAGCTTGACCTGCCCGAACAACAACACGGCCAGGAACCATGCGGCGCCGCCGAGCATCATGGTGCGGGCCGCGCGCAGCGGCAGCCGATTGGAGCTCAACATGAGCGAGCCAGCCAGCGCTCCACTGGCGAACGCCGCCGCCAGATAGCCCAGGCCGGCCTGGCCGATGCCGTAGACATCCTTGGCCACATAAGGCAAGAGGCCGAGAAAGAACGGGAACGCCAGCAGGTTGACCAGGAAAGCCATGGAGAACGCGCCGAGCAGCGCCGGCTTGTGCCACACGTATACGAACGCTTCCTTCAAGTCTGCCAGCGGGTGCGTGGCGGCAGGTGGCTTGCCTTCATGATCCCGCGCGATCTGAGGCGCCCCGGCCACCTTGAGCGAGAGCACGAACGCGCCGACATACATGAGCGTCACGATGGCATAGGCCGGACCCATGCCGATCAGTGCCACTCCGCCAGTGCCGGCCAGCGCCCCGGCCACCCGTGCCGTATCCGACGTCGTGCGCGAGATGCTGAGCGCGCCCAGCAGCATGTCCGGCCGCATGGTCTGGCCCACCAGGGCGTGGCGCATCACCATATCCGACGGCCGCATCAATCCGGCCAGCGCCGAAATGGCGAACACATGCCAGGCCTCCAGGGCATTGGCGAAGGTCAACAGAGTCAGCACTGCAGCGAGCAGGGCGTAGATGCCGCGCGTGATGCACAACATGGTGCGATGGCCGATGCGATCCCCGGCGACACCGAAAAACGGCGAGAACAGTGAGCCCAGCCACGCCAGCGCACCAAAGATCACCAGCTGTTGCACCGAACCGGTAGTGCTGAGCACGAACCAGCCGAGGATCAGCGCTTCCATCTCGAACGCCCATGAAGTCATGAGGTCTGCCGGCCACTGAAAGCGGAAGCTGCGCACTGCAAAGGGTGCAAGGGCCGGGCTGCGGTGATTGGTGGTCACGAGAAGCTGTTCGTGGGAGTAAAGGCGGTAGCGAGCCCGCATCTTACCGGCTTCATCTTGGCGCCACTCCCATTGGGCAGGTTGGCCAGATGAGACACCCGCAGGTGAATCCGGCGTGTGACAAAATCCCTTCACCATTCCGTGACACCGCGCCCCAAGAGCACCGCGCCCCAGCTACAATTCGCCCCATTGCGAAAGGAATCATGTGGCCAACCCCACCCCACAAAAGCTGATCGATATCAAGCGCCGTTACAAGTGCATCACGCCCGTGCCGCGCATGCCCAACTTCGCGGCCTGGATTGAGGGCGTGGACCTGACCAAACCCCTGGATGCTGCCACCTGCAAGGAACTGCGCCGCGCCCTCGATGATTTCGAGGTGATCTTCTGTCGCCCGCAGAAGATCACCCCGGCGCAACATGTGGCATTGGCCAAGGTGTTCGGCCCGATCTCCAACGGCTCCTATTTTGAGCGCCGTGCCGATGTGCCGGAAATGGAGATCATCGAGAACGACCGCGCGCGGCCGCCTTCGATCGACAACTGGCATACCGACATTTCCTGGAGGAAAGACGCCCCGCTGGGCACGGCGATCCAGATCACCGTTACCCCACCGGCCGGCGGTAATACCTGCTGGTCTTCGATGAGCAAGGCCTACGAGTGGTTGTCACCAGGCATGCAGCGCTATCTGGAAGGCCTTTCCGCAGTGCATACCTGGGAGGTGAGCGGCTTTCGCGACGCCCTGGCGCGCGATAGTGACGATGCGCTGGTTGCCGCGATCCGCAACTTCAAACCGGTCGAGCATCCGATTGTGCGCACGCACCCGGGCTCGGGCCGCAAGTGCCTTTACGTAAACAGCACCTTCACGCGCAACATTGTCGGCGTGGACCGGCGCGAAAGCGCGGCGATCCTGCGCTTTCTGTTCGACTGGGTGCAGCGCCCCGATTTCATGGTGCACCACCAGTGGGATGCAAACGGCATCGCGATCTGGGACAACCGCTCCACCCAGCATTACGCGGTGGCGGACTACTGGCCGCACCACCGCATCAACCAGCGCGTCACCTTCGACGTGCCCGGCACGCGCAGCAAAGGCGGCAATGTGAACCAGACAGTGCTCAAGGGCGAGCGCCTGCGCACCGAGAAGCGGTAGGCCACTTCGCGTTAGAAATCGACCATGCGCCTGGCTCGGGTCCCACAGAAGCTGTGCATATCACAGGAGAATGGCTCCTGGAGTCATTCTTAGAGGCGAGACCAGAGTCGCTCGCTCGCCATGGCCGCACCTTCCGCCATCGCCTTCAGTTTGGCGTAGGCAATCGGCGGATGTACGGCGCCAAAACCTGCAAAGGTGCCGAAACCGCAATCGGATGCGGCCATCACGCGTTCGCGGCCAACAATGTCGGCGAACTTCAAGAGGCGCTGCGCTACCAGGCGCGGATGCTCGATGAAGTTGCACACTGAGTCGATGACACCGGGCGCGAGAATCTTGTCCTCGGGAATCTTCGTGGACTGCCACACCTCCCACTCGTGGGCATGGCGCGGATTGGACGCCTCGAACACATAGGTGCCCACACGCGCCTTGAGTACCACCGGCATGATCGTTTCCAGCGGTACATCGTGGTGGTGCGGCCCGTCATAGTTGCCCCAGCAGATATGCATGCGCACCCGTGCTGGCTCAATGTTGGCCAGGGCATGGTTGAGGGCATCGATCTGCAGATAGGCGTTGCGCAAGAACTCGGCATCATCCACATCGCGAAAGCGGATGTGGCGCCCCATGGCAATGTCAGGCGAATCGATCTGCAGATCGAATCCTGCCGCCACAATGGCTTCGTACTCGGGGCGCATGGCCTCGGCCAGCGCAGCGATATAGGCCTCCTGGGTGGGGTAGTGGCGGTTCGGCTGGAACACCGCAATCACACCGGGTGAGGCTGCGTTCATGAATGCCCGCTGCGCGCCCGCCGCTCCAACCGCCGCGGTAAGGTTTGCCAGGTCGGCGCGCAGCGGCTCCATGGTGCGTACCGAAATGGGGGCACAGCATATGGGGCGGTGATACTTGGGCGTTGCACCAAGCTTGGCCAGCCGCTCCTTATAGCCGGGAAAATCGTCCAGGTCCTTCGGAACCGCGCGCGGCATTTCCCCGATTTCGAAACCATTGAGACGGTGACGGATGTAAGTCGCGTAGCTGATCTTGCTCATCTCGCCATCGCTGACCACATCGACGCCAGCCTCGACTTGCTTTTTCACTACAGCGGCTACGCTGTCGCGCATCACCCGGGCATAGCCATCGCGATCGGTAAGCGTGCCCTGGTCTTCGGCGAACAACTGATCGACCACTTCCTGCGGTCGCGGCAGACTGCCAACATGGGTGGTGAGGATGCGGTTTTGTGCCATGGGAATCTCCAAAGGGCGAATTAAAGGGGGAAACGGTTCGAGAGCGGCTTTCAGGGCACGACGGCGCGCGCCAGCGCGGCCGCGCTCAAAGGGCGGGTAGTCCCACGCAGCACTGGCGCCATCGACACCGTGACGGCTTTGGCACGCGAGTCTGGGTTGGCGATACGCTCCACCAGGAGATCAATGGTCTGTGCCACCAGTGCGGGGACGTTCTGCCGCATGGTGGACAAGGCATACCCTTGCCAGGCAGAGGGTGGTGCATCATCGACTCCCATCACCATCAGGTCACCGGGCAGCGCCAGCCCGCACTCGACCCGTGCCACATCCATCAGGGCATAGGCCAGCACGTCGGAGGCACAAAAGACTGCATCCGGCCGAGGTTTGCCGCGCAGCAACTGCCGTGCAGCAACTGTGCCCTCGGCGTAGCCGAAACTTCCGGCATGCTCACACGGGGCGGCCGGCCACTCGCGGGCAAAGCCGGCGGCACGGTCACGGTCGGTCGAGGTATCCGGGTCTCCACCCAGATAGGCAGCGCGGCGCGCGCCGCAGGCACGCAGTATGCGCCCGGCAGTACGCCCGCCGGCAACGTTGTCACTTGAAACCCGGGCGCCCCGGGCGCGTAGTTCGGCGCGCCCGAACTGGATCATCGCGATGCCACGCTCGGCGCAGCGCGCCGCCAGGCGGGACGAGAGCGTTGCCGCGGTCAGAATGACGCCATCAACGCGATACTCGAGAAACTTTTCCACCAGTTCATCTGCCCTGGTGTCCGCGCCGGCAGCCAGCACCAACGGCTGCATGCCGCGCTCCGGCAGGCGCCGCGCAAATTCGCCCATCGCCAGACTGTAGAGCGGAATGAAATCCGGCGGAATCACCAGACCCACCAGGCCACTGCGCTCGGAAATGAGTGCCCGCGCCATCTGGTTGGGCCGATAGTCGAGCGCTGCCGCAGCTTTCATCACCCTCTCAAGAGTGGCCGGCGCAATGCTGGCACCACGGGTAAATGCCCGCGAGACGGCCGATTGCGACACGCCCGCCCGCAAGGCCACGTCGTGCGATGTAACCGTACGGCTGGAGTCCGCTTTGGCTTTGCGCGTCATGCCCGCACGGTACCGCGCGTGTGTTCAGCTACGGGCTTGCTCAAGCGCGCGCGCATAGTGGGTGCGCAACGCTGCGGCATCATTGCCCGGCGTCACCAGGTGAAAGCCCTGCTCACGCCGCCGCGCAGCGTCTTCACCGGACGCACAGAAGATGCCGCACAGGAGTCGGCGCCGGCGGCCTGCCGCAAGAATCTGCGCGATCGCCGCTTCCACTTCGGCCACGTGGCCCCCTGGCGCGAAGCCCAAGGACATGGCGAGATCATTGGGGCCGACATACAAGCCGTCCAGGCCGGGCACATCCAGAATGGCATCGAGTGAACCCAGTGCTGCGCGAGATTCAATCATCGCCAGCGCCAGGATTTCCGCATTGGCATGACCCACGTAGTCCGGATCGCCATAGGTGAGGCCCCGTGTGGGCCCAAAGGAGCGGGAGCCGACCGGTGGATAGCGGCACGCCGCCACCACCGCTGCGCAAATCTCCCGGGTGTCTACCTGCGGCGCGATCACGCCGTACGCGCCGGCATCAAGCAGTTTCATGATCGCCACGGGGTCGGAAGAAGGCGGGCGCACCAGGGGAATGGCCGGCGTGGAGGAAATCGCCTGCAGCATGCCGACCACACTGTCAAAGCCAACCATGCCATGCTGCAAGTCCACGGTGACGGCATCAAAGCCGGCGTGCCCGGTGATTTCGGCGGCGTAGGGCGCGGCAATGGAGAGCCACGCATTGACGATCACACGTCCTTCGGCAAACAGGGTGCGAACACGATTAGGCCGCATGGCGCGCTCCTGCCTCAAGTGCGCTCCTGGGCATGAGCGCGGCCTGGGCCAAATAACCATTCGCATCGAGCGCCCACCCGGCAGCGCGTGCCATTGACACCACATCGGCGCCAAATTTGGGAAGCTTGCGCTGATCGCCCGGAATCATCACCACTGCTTCGATGACCTGCGCCGAGGTGTTGCGAAACGCGCGGGTGACATCACCGGGAACCGAAATCATGTCGCGCCAACCCATCGCTAGTGACACCTTCTCTGCTCCCTCGTTCAGTTCCACCGTCATGGCATCACCTTGCATCTGCACCACCACCATCTTCTCGGCAAGCCGGAATGGCGCGGTGCAGGCTCCGGGCGAAAGGCGCATCCATTCGATCGAAAACCCCTGCGGGTCGGAGACACGCGGCGCATGCAGGCGGCGTTGGGTCAGGCCATTGCCGATCACCGGCGCCCATTGCACTCCTCCACCCGGCACCCCACAACCGGGTACATGGCCATCCAGCGTGGCCACCGCGAAATCGCGATCTGCCCGGCGCAGGACGCGCGCTTCCATTTCCGCTGGCGTGTAGCGCCGCAGCGCCTCCAGTTCCCCGGCCGGGAAGGGCTTCATCAACGGCACGGGTGGCGGTGCTCCTCCTGGCCCGGTATCGATGATTTCATTGTCTGCCGTCAGCCACAACCCGTAACTGCCGGCTTCGGCGAGGATATCGGGCGCCCAGATGATGCCGCCAGTATCGTCACCGCCCAGACAGGTGAACAGCCAGCCGTCATCCGAGCCGACGTTGGTGAAGCCGCGAAATATCCAGGTTGGCATGCAGACGATATCGCCTTCGCGCAGCACGGCTTCGCCATCGCGCCCACCGACGCCCCAACGCAACAACCACTCACCGGCTGCACAGATGAAGACTTCGGCGGTGAAATGAATGTGCAGGTTGTTGGTAATGCCATGCGGCATGGCAGCGGCACCAACATTGAAGCCATGCAGCTCCTTCAGATTGATCACCTGGTTGGGGTTTTGCGTCACCCCCGGGCCGATCATGGCGTAGTTTTCCTTGGGCATCGAGCCCGGGCGACGGCAGTCGATGAAGGCTTCGACGCAGGCCACATAGTCACGACGGCGAATCAGGCGTTGCGCGGCTTCTTGCGCAGAAATCACGGTGGGCATGGCTGGTGTGGATCGCTTAATGGGAAAGGTCAATGCGTTGGGTGGTCTGGGCGTCAAACCAATGGCGGTGATCCTGCGGCAGGGCCAGCGACACCATGTCGTCAAACCCGGCGCGCTGGTCTTTCGGTGCACGCACCGTCAGGAGGCTGCCGGCGACCTTGAAGGAAAGCAGGCGGCTGTCTCCCAGAAGTTCCGAAGCGTAGAGCGGGAGGCGCAGATCGCCGGGACCCTCCACGACCTGCATGTCTTCCGGGCGGATGCCAAGCACGCATGGCCCGTGCAGTGTGGCGGGTGCGCCGCCAACCCGTTGTTCCCCGACCTGGAACATGCCGTCTTGCACGCGGCCTTCGGTCAGGTTCATCGGCGGCGCGCCAATGAACCCGGCCACATAGGTACTCGCTGGCCGGTTGTAGACCTCTTCCGGCGTACCCACCTGCTCGATGCGGCCTTCGCGCATCACCACGATGCGGTGCGCGAGGGTCATGGCTTCAACCTG
>SXGS01716289.1_pt1 | contig 12205 bp, 11 predicted proteins | sample 3174681 | NCBI WGS metagenome assembly SXGS01 (sample SAMN11356861, study PRJNA531348) | freshwater metagenome | isolation source: freshwater sample F1-80 | place: China: Fuxian Lake, Yuxi | collected 2017-12-25
AGGACAGAGTGCTGGCGCGAGCCAGGTCGGGGGAACCTGACATCCCGTGCAACAGAGAACACACCGCCGATGGCGCAGCTTCGGTTGCGATCAGGCAAGGGTGAACCGGTGCGTTAAGAGCGCACCACGGTCGGCGGCGACGTCGGCCGGTGGCACGGCACTCGAAGCAAGATCGAACAGAAGGGATGAGCGGTCCGCTCGCCGCAAGGCAACCTTCGGGTAGATCGCCAAGATGGATGGTCACCGCCGACGACTCGCAAGGGTCGTCGGTACAGAATCCCGCTTACAGACCGACTCGCCGTCGCCCCCAATAGCGAAAGAGCGCGAGCGCGCCAATAATCTCGAGCGGGACATTCCACCAACCGCGCGCGTCGACGGGCAGCGCTTCAGCCGAGAACTCCCAACCACCGATCGGCCACCAGAACATTTCCGTGTTCGTGAACGCACCGTCAAACACGAGATGCAAGAACGTGCCGATGGGCAGACCGAGCAACACTTTGCGGGACGGTTTGCGACCGATGGTCACCAACATCACGATCGCCAGCAACACGATGCTGGTCACCACCGAGTGCATCACTCTCCAGCCTGTCGGCCAGTCGATGATGTCCGGCAACACTGCACCGACAGCGAGCAATCGATAATCGAAGCGCGGGTCCTTGAATACCCAGGCGATCGTGAGTATCGCAGTGGCGAGAAACCAGAAGAACATGGACCTGCTCAGACCACGAGCAGGCAGCCGCAGTACGGGCAGCGGGCGTCGGACGTGTCGGCAACCCTCTTGATATCCGCCTGTTCTTTCGGCGAGATCGACGTGTGGCACCCCGCGCACGAGCCCTTGGCAACTTCGGCGACCGCGGCGCTCGACATGCGATTACGGATCTGTTCGTAGAGAGCGAGTGACTCTGCATCGCTACTGCCAGCCGATCGTGCGCGCTCGTCGCGCGCAGCCGCGAGGTCGGCGTCGACGGCTGCGAGAGCCGAGGCGAGCCGTGCCGCGGTATCGATCGCGTCGGCCTCGCGCCGCGGCAGCACGTCACGGGCTTCGGTGAGCGACTTGTCGAGCGCTTCGCTCTCCTCGAGAAGTGCGAGCTCTGCATCGTCGAGCGTCGAGTGCTCAGCGTTGATCGTGGCGATTTCGTGCTGCAGGGCCTCGACTTCCCGCATCACCACGACCGATTTCAATTGGTTTTCGTACTTCGCTCTCCTGGCATCGAGTCCCTTGCCGCGCTGCTCGAGTTGCTCGATCTCGACGGAGATCTCGGCACGGCGTTGCTCGAGACGTTTCACCTCTGCCTCCACGGCAGCGAGCGCCTTCTGTGCCGTCGTGGTTGCCGCGTGTTCCGGCAGTTGGGCCCGACGGTGCTCGAGCTGCGAGATGCGAAGATCGGTCGCTTGCAGCGGAAGCAACGATCTGAAGTCCACGTTGCTCAGCCTCCCACGACGGTGGTCTGTGCCCAAGTCGGCACGCCCTTGTCGCAGTCGTACACGATGTGACCTGCAATCGGCACCGAAGGCACCGGCGCATACGGGTTCTTTTCCGTTGGGTCGATGGTGGTCGCGGTGGGGAGCACCGACACCACCACCGGCGCAGGAACCGTGGCGGGCGTGGTGCCAGCCGCGGGATCGACGGTGGTTGTCGTGGTGGTGCGACTTGGGGCGAGCGTGGTGGACGGTGCTGGTGGCGTACCAGAGATCACCTGCGCCACGCATTCCACGTCGGGCAAATAGAGCCGTGTCGGTCCGCGTTGTGGCGCGAGGAGCGCCTGCCACTGCTCATCTTTCTTGGTGCCCCAGTCCACGATCTCGAGGCCTGCGTGGATCGCATCCATGTGTCGTTTCCAGATGTGCGCGGGATAGGTCGCACCCGTCACCGTGTTGCGGGAGAAGCCCCACTGCCCCACGATCTGGCTGCGGAACTCCGGAACCCCGGCCATTTGTGTGTAGCCGCGTGGATCACCCACCCACACCACGGTGGAGTACTGCGGAGTAAAGCCGACGAACCAAGCGTTGGTGTTTCGTGCTTGGGTGCCGGTCTTTCCGGCAGCGGGACGTTCGTCGGCCAGTGCGGTGCGTCGAGCAGTGCCGCCCTTCAACACGCCCTTCATGATGTCGACGGTCTTTGCGGCAGAGGCCGTGGTGAGCGCCTCGGTGCCTTCGACGTTTGCTTGTCGTTCCCACACGACGGTGGAGTTGTCTCGTTCGAGGATTCGTTCCATGAAATACGGCTCGTGATGCACACCCAAGTTGGCAATGGTTTGTGCACCAGCGGCCATGTCCACCACGCTGAGTTCGTTCGCGCCCGTCGCGAGTGACGCGTACGGATACACCGGATACTTCTCAGGCGTCAGCCACTCGCTTGCCGACATCTGATAGATGCGATCGACCACGCGGTTGAGTCCCACGATCTGCGACAACTTGGCATAGGCACAGTTGATTGACAGCCAGGTCATTCGACGCAGCGACCCAACCGGCTCGCTCACACCGTTGGTGACCACGAACGGCTCGTCGATGTTCTCGGGATTGGGAAGCGTGCAAGGAAGCGTCCCGTCGATGTAGTCGTCCGCCTCGACTCCGGCTTCCAACGCCGCCGCCAGGATGAACATCTTCACGCTCGACCCCGTCTGGCGTCGGCGCATCGCAAGGTTGACTTCGTTCTCCCCTGCCTTGAACGGCTTCCCGCCGACCATCGCACGAATCGCACCAGTGGCGTTGTCGACGGTGACGAGGGCGGCTTGGGCGTTCACACTGTTTTCGGGCAGTAGGGCCACGGCTTCGTCCGCAGATGCCTGAACCTCACGATCGAGTGTGGTGTAGATACGCAAGCCTCCGCGGAACAACTTGGCGTAACGCTCCTGGTACGTCGCCCCGAGGATGGTGGTCTGGTTCAGGAGATAGTCCTTCACCAGTTCGGTGAAGTGTGTCCGTTGCACCGGCTCATCGGGTCGGCTTCGAACCCCCGTGGGCAACACCTCCGCCGCACGTCGGACGATCTCTTCATCCGTGAGTGTGATGTATCCTTCGTCGCGCACACGCCTCAGTGCGGTGACGAATCGCGACATCGACAACGAACGATTGTTGATGGGATCGTATGCCGACGGCGCTCGCACCAAGCCGACGAGGAACGTGCCCTCCTCGATGGTGAGTTGCCCGACGTCCTTGCCGAAGTACACCTCGGCAGCGGCCTTGATGCCGTAGGAGTTGTAACCGTAGAAGTTGGTGTTGAACCAACGCTCCAAGATTTGTTCCTTCGTGAGTTCACGCTCGAGCAGCACCGCATAGCGCATCTGCAGCAACTTGTAGCGCCCGTCGCGCGGCAACGTCGCCAGGAGCTCGTTCTTCACCACCTGTTGCGTGATGGTGGATGCGCCGCCGGATGAACCCGAGTTCACGTTGGCTACGACCTGTCGTGCCACCGCTCGAAGATCGACTCCCTTGTGTTGGCGAAACGTGCGGTCCTCGATCGACAACAGGGCGTCGATGACGTGCGGCGGGATCTCCGAGATGAGTGTTTGTTGGCTGTTCTCCGCCTGGAATACCCCGATCTGGCGACCTTCGAGGTCGAACAAGACGCTGCGTTCGGCCAACCCGGTGAAACCTCCAACCTCGTAGAGGGAAAGTGCGGTTTCCTCGTGGGCGTTCAACATTCCCCACAGGCGAGGCGCGATTCCGACGACCAAGGCGGAGATCAACAGGGCTGACAACAGCACGGCGACGACGAGTCGCAACGACCACATTGCTAGACGCACGTGTAGTCCACGCTACTTGCTATTGTCCTGCGGATGACCAAACAACGACCGTTCCGCTTCGGCGTGCAAGCATCCACCGCACCAACGGGCAAGGCGTGGGCCGATCTCGCACGACGCACCGAGGATCTCGGCTACGCGGTGCTCACCATGCCCGACCACTTCACCGATCAGCTTGCACCGGTGCCGGCGATGACGGTCGCCGCGCACGTCACGTCGACGCTGCGCGTGTGCGCACTGGTGTTCGACAACGACTACAAACATCCCGTCGTGCTCGCCAAGGAACTCGCGACCATGGACGTACTGTCGGACGGTCGGGTTGACATTGGCATCGGCGCGGGCTGGATGCGCACCGACTACGACCAAGCGGGCATCCAGTACGACACGCCGGGTGTGCGTATCGATCGCTTCGTCGAGGGCCTCAGGGTGATTCGTGGCTGCATGGCGGAAGGTGCCTTTTCCTTCACCGGCACCCACTACAGGATCACCGACTACAACGGATTGCCCAAGCCACTTCAGCGAACGTGCCCACCTGTACTGATTGGTGCGGGTGGAAAACGCATGCTCGGAATTGCGGCCAGGGAAGCCGACATCGTGGGCATCAATCCTTCGCTCGCCCCCGGCGCGGTGGGCCCAGAGGTCATCGCCGACATGTCGTCCGCGGCCGTCGCCGCCAAGATCTCCGTCGTGCGCGAAAAAGCAGGTTCCCGATTCGGCGACATCGAATTGAACATCCGGACGTTCCTCGTCAACGTGACCGACGACGGCAAGGCCGCCCGTGAGAAACTCGCCAAGGGCATGAGTGTCGACGCTGCGCTCATCCATGATTCGCCGTTCGCCTTGATCGGTCCGCCGAACGAATTGATCGAGACGTTGATCGAGCGTCGAGAGAAGTTCGGTTTGTCCTACGTAATCGTCGGCGGCGACGACGTGGAATCCTTCGCGCCGGTTGTTGCTGCTCTCGCCGGCAAGTAACTACGCGCCGGGGACGATGGCGCGACGCAACGGGCGATCCCAACCGCGTTGACCCGTGGACTTGGGACTCGGCCAGAGTCGCGGACCCATCTCCACCATGCCGTGATGCGTGTTGTAATCGCCCAACAGGTTGAGGAACGGCACCGCATCGAACGCATCCGCTCCGCGCACCCCGACACCCTTCCACGCACCGGTCGAGAGGAGCTCGAGCGCAACCACCGGGCAGATCGCGGTTTGCCACAGCACCGCCTGCGAACCGTACTCGCGCATCGTGGTCTCGTTGTCGGCGACGTGATACAGGTACACCTCGCGCGGTTCACCGTACGACGTTCCTTTCACCCACGTTCCTGCGCACGTGCGACCGTGCATCAGATGCCCGAGTTTCGCGGGGTTGGGTAGTACCGCCGCCAGCACGTCACGCGGAGCAACCGTGGCATCGCCCACACGAATCTTCTCGGTGCTGTCGAGGCCGAGGTAAGCGAACGTCTTCAGCCAGTCGATGAACTCGGCGCCGAGTGAGTACTTGAAGGTGACCCTGTTGCATTCGATCTCGCGCGGAATGAGCAGCACCTCCTCGTGCTCCACGTTGACGCATTCGTACGCCCCGATTCCGGCGGGGAAATGGAATACCTCCGGTTCGCTGAAACATTCGGTGGTGAAGAGTCCGCGGGACTTCTCCCACACGATCGGTGGATTGAGGCACTCCTCGATGGTGGTCCAAATGGAGAACGTCGGAGCAAAGTCGAAGCCGTCGATCGACAGGTTGGAACCGTCCCGCACGCCGATCTCGTCGATCGAGTCGAAGAGGTGGTCGGCTGCATATCGGGCAAAGACGTTGGAGAGTCCGGGTTCGACGCCCATACCAACGAGTGCCAACAATCCACGGTCGCGCCAATGGGAGTCTGCGGCAAGTTGAGCAGCACCCAACGGTTCGCCGACTTCGTTGTAGGGATTCGTCAGGTGCGGCTTCGACAGGTTCATCGCCATGTCCACGTAGGTGCAGCCCGCCTCGAACGCAGCCTCGAAGATCGGATCGTTGAGCCGTGGGTCGCAGGCGTTGACGATGATGTCGATCTTGTTGGCCTTGGCCAGGGCCACGATTTCTGCCTTCTTACTGGCGTCGACCCGAGCGGTGGTGAATCGATCGGGGTTGTCCAGGTTCTTCAGTGCATCGATGCACCGCTGTTCGCTGATGTCGGCCAGGACGAAGGCATCAAAGAACGTTCGGGACTCGGCAATCGATGCCATGCTGGCCCCTACTCCGCCGGCGCCGACGACGAGAATGCGACTCACGAGTGGGGTTCCTTGGTTCCGTCGGATGCGGGGGCATCCGAGAACCTTGAGGCTACCCGAGCCCGCGACTCACTTCGTGCAAAAGAGCACTAGCTCAATGCCTGTACCGATCCGACGAGGACGAAGGTGCAACCAACGTGTTTGTCCTTGAAGGTGACGGTCAAGGTTGAACCGCTGGCCGAGAAGGTCGCGTTTGCGGTCTCGTTCGTGCCACGACAGAGATTCTTCACGACGACATCACTCTGTTTTGCGCCCGAGATCGTCCATGTCACCTGGTCGACTTTCTCATCACGACTCGCTGCGTACGACGTCGACACCTTCTTCGACACTGCGAGCAAACCACCGATGCGAGAGTCGAATCCCCCGAACGCCAACAGCGATTCACCGTTGCTCAGGTCGAGTCGATCCGGATCCGGCGCCAACCAGGAGAGGCTTGACGGCTGGCTCCAGCTGGCGCCGTCGTTCGTCGAGGTGCGCACCTCGGTGACTTTTTCGGCGCCCTTGTCGGCGGGAAACCACAGTTCGAGTTGTCCGGATGAGTTGCGGTACAACTCCGGGTTCGTCTGGATGTCGTAGCTCTGAGCAAACGTACCCGCCGCGTCGATCGACCAGCTCACGCCGTCGGTGGACGTGAGCTTGCAGGCTTGTCGCTGGAACGGAGCGGACTTCCCTGCGGCGAGGTCGTGGGCGAATGCGAGGTACCCGCCTGCCACCTTGACGACCTGGGCATCACCAAGGAATCCGGCTGCGGCTCCTGCTGCGTTCTTGCACGACGACGTCGGTACGCTCGCCCCGCTTCCAGCGACGAAGTCCTTGCCGGTGGTCGAGGTGAAGCGCGTGAGTGCGTCAACCCCACCTCCGCCGGGTAGCCAACCCCATGCTTCGTAGCCGCCGCTCTCTGCCGCTCGCACGGAAACCGGCGAACCGACGTCGATTCGAACACCGCCCTCCAGGGTCCATGTCCTTCCGTTGTCGGAGGAAACGTAGGAGTGAATCTTGTTGTCGAATCCACTGAGGGGAATCTGTGGTTCGTTGCCGTTCTTGAAGAACATTCGCAACGTGCCATCGGACAGTTGGAGCAACGCCGGGTCGGAGATGTTTCCGAGACCCGACTGGTTGGAACCAGCGGACCACAGCAGTCCGTAGGTGAGTGGTGTCAACGACGTCGCCGTAGAGCCGCCGGCGGTACCGCTCGACGATCCACCACTCGATTTCGTTGCCGTCGTGCAGTAGGTCACCTGCTTCTTCTGAGCGACCGACAGGACCTTGGCCTTGGTGATGGCCAAGGTCGACTTGCTTCCGTACTTCTTGACGAGGCAATCACGAACCGGCGGCGAAACGGAATATGCCGTTGCGAGGTATGAAGTACCCGCTACTCCGAGAAGGAAGGTGACGGCTACTGCAGTGAAGGTGCGTTTCATGTTTGACTCCCGATCTTCGGTCCGCATGTTGCGGCGGCGGAGCACCCCAGACTAGTCGTTGGCCTCGCTGGGGAAGCAATAGGTGATCTCACTGAATTTGTCCTTGGCGAACACGTACAAGAGTCGCAACGTTTCGGTACCTACGTTGTATGCCACATGCTCCGCATTTGGCGGTATCCACACTGCATCCCCTGCTTGCACTCGATACGACTCGCCATCGACCACTACTTCGCCCTCGCCGGCAAGTATGTGGTACATCTCGGCTGGTTCGTGGGTATGTCCCCGCGTCGGACGCGCAACTCCAGCCGGCACCTCGGCGATTCCGGCGACCAGTTCCGAGGTCGGCATGGTGTCGCCACCGATGAGCTCCCACCATCGCACGTGACCACGCGTATCGCTGTTCCACTCGTGTTGCTTCACGCCGCTCACGCGAGTGATCACCGGTTTGGCCACGCACCAAGAGTAGGCGGGAATGACGGGACGGCCTCCATGCCGCTCGACCGAAACATTGGACTACTGTCTGGTCATGTTCCTTGACGGCGCGCGAGTGCTGGTCACCGGTGCGTCTCGTGGGATCGGAGAGGCAATTGCACGCGAAGCCGCCTCGCGTGGCGCCAAGGTGATCGGCGTCGCCCGTAGCGCCGGTGTACTGACGACGGCGATGCAATCCATCCACGGCGTGGCGCTGCCGTGCGACCTCTCGGTGGAGTCGGAACGAATCGACCTGGTCGGTCGGCTGGAGTCGATTCACGGTCCAATCGATGTATTGATCAACAATGCCGGCGTCGATGACACCAAGATGTTTGCGAATGCTTCCTCTCACGACGTTCAGCGCGTCATCACCCTCAACCAGGTCGTACCGATCGAGTTGATGCGCCAAGCGGTACCCCTCATGCGTTCACGGGGTCGTGGACACGTGGTCAACATCTCCTCACTTGCCGCAGCGGGCGGATTTGCCGGCATGACCCTGTACTGCTCATCCAAGGCAGGACTCTCCGGGTTCCATCGCGTGCTTCGACATGAACTGAAGGGATCGCCGGTCGGCCTCAGCCTCGTGGAGATCGGACCCATTCCCACCGACATGCTGGCCAACGTCAAGAACGTTCGGGCGGCGGAACGAATGTTCGCGCGACTACGACACCTCCAGCTTCTCCCCGAAGTTCCGCGCGAACGGGTTGCTCGGGCGGTGTGCGACGCGGTCGAGCGCAACGTCCCGAACGTATGCCTGCCGAAACGCGCGAAGATCTATCCCGTTCTCGTTGGACTGCCGCAGCAGATAGTGAACCTGCTGACGAGGGATGTCAAGCGATAGATAGCGTTCACGGCGTGAGCCTGAGCGTCGTCGGCGACTTCGCTTGGGACGTGCTGATTCGCACCAACAACGAGGTGTTGAAGGGTGGCGACTCGTTCGGCGAAGTGCTGCTGCACCCCGGTGGAAGCGCGGCCAACGTCGCCGTGTGGGCACGTCGATGCGGTCTCGAGACACACTTCATCGGCAAGATCGGGCGAGACCGCCTGGGTGACCTCGCCCGAGAGGACTTGGAACGCGAGGGCGTCATCCATCACTTCATTCAGACCGACGCCCACCTCACGGGCAGCGTCGCGGTGTTCGTCGACCAAACCGGTGAGCGCAGCATGGTGTCGGGCCGCGGTGCCGACTTCTTCCTCCTCCCACAGGAACTGCCGAAGCAGGTCATCAATCGAACGGATTACCTCCACCTCACTGCGTGGTCGTTCTTCACCGACCCGCCGCGCACCGCCGCACGACTCGCAGCCGAGATCGCACGCGCCAGCGGCAATCTCATCTCCTTCGACCCTGCGTCGTTCCAAATGATCGAGGAGATGGGGGTTGCCACCTTCTGGTCCTACGTGAAGGACCTCGGCATCACCGTCTTCCTCCCCAACTACGAGGAAGGTCGCGCGCTCACCAATCGACTCGATCCGACTGACATCGCCGCATCACTCGCCGATCAACTTTCCGGCGCAACGATCATTCTCAAACTCGATTCGGAGGGTGCGCTCGTACACCACGAGGGCAGGCAAACCGCGATTCCGCCGGCAACCAACAATCTGGTGGATGCGACGGGAGCCGGCGACTCGTTCGCCGGTGCGTATTTGGCTCATTTCTCCAAGCACGGCTCGGTGTTGGATGCTGCACGGTTTGCCACTCGGGTTGCCGCATGGGTCATCGAACACCTCGGGGCGCGACCCGCCGCCGATGCTTCGTTGGCTCGCATCATTGCCACGAATTAGAACTCGAGGACGACGAGGTCGTTCAGGCGCGCGCATCCGAAGGCGGAGTGACGCCATCGGGAGGAAGTCGCTCGCCGCGAGGCAAGGGGAAGTACTTGTGGTGCCATGCACCGGTCACTTCGTAGATCGCCGTCCCCCGCTGTCCGTCGCTGGTCGTCACCAACATCTCGCTCAATCCGCCGCCGAGTGAATTCGGTTTGCCCGGATTGAATGCGTCGTATCGCTGCGCCCACCGACCGGTCGCATCGACGCTGATCTCCCGACCGTTCTCCAACGAGAAGGTGACGTGCCCGCCGAGCCCCCGTACGGATTCGCCGTGGCGTTCGTACGACGTCGGATTTCCTGAACCATCCAGCCACTGCAAGTCGTGGCGGAACTCGCGCACCGACACCGGATCGCCTCCGTCACTCGGTGAGAAGCAACCATCGGTGTAGATGCGAGCGCCGTTCGGCAACTCCCAACACCACACTGCGAGCATTCCCTCGGGAACGTGGATTGCCAGCCACATCCACATCGGACAGCGGAAATGCGTACGGATTCCCCAGGAGTGATCGCGTTGGCCCCACCAATTGTCGATTCGACGGGTTTCACCCTTGTGGGTGACCGTGCCGTTGTACCAACCACTCTGGAACATGTGCGACTGGTCCCACACCACGTCGTATCCCGCTTTCATGGTGCCCCGCCGCAGTTGGTACGGCTGCACGCGCGCGGTATAGGTGACGTCCATGGCCAGCGGGGATGCCTCACTGGGATCGACCCTTAGTCGAACCTGCTTGCGAGGCTCGAGCACGTCGATGTGGACGGGTCCCACGTTCCAATCGTCCTGGTCACCGTCCACATGTCGCGCATGACGTGCCAGGAGTGGTGTGGTCCCCCAGCGACCGAGTTGCAGGGAATCCATCTCGCTTCGAGCTGGAAAATTGGCGAGCGTGAGGATGAACACGTCACCCAACTGATCCGTGGGATGCATGATGAAGAACAGGCTCTCGCGCCAGTCGTGGTGATGGAGCACCGTATTGCGGAACGGCTCGGGAATCTGGTGTCCGAATCGCTCGTCTGCCGCGTCGTAGTGGGCCATGACTTCAGTTTCGCACAACCGACAACGAGTCGAGGTCGACGGCGTGCTGCGCGTGTCGATTCGCCATCGCCAGGAACATCTCGTCGCCACGCGGCGTTTGCTTGACGATCATCGAGGCGATCACCGCCATCATGTAACCCGCGAAGGTGAACCGACGGTACTCGGACCAGGCTTCTTCGAAGCCGAGCGATACCCCGTAACCACCCAAGCCCGCAACCCAGCGCTCGACGAGTTCTCGCTCGTGTTTCCGCCGTTCCTCGGTGACGAGACCTGCACCGATGAAGTACGCGAGGTCGAGTGCCCCACTTGCATGCGTGACGGTTTGGAAATCGACGACGCCGATTCGGCCGTCGTCCACGAACAGCAGGTTGTCGAGCCGATAGTCGGCATGCACCACCGTGGCATGGGGTGGTATTCGAGATGAATAGTCACCGGCGTCGCGATGGAACTCGTCGCCGATCATCCTTGCTTCGGGAGTCAGTCGATCGCGGTATCTCTGCATGAATCCGGCGAACACCATCTGCATCAGTCCGTAACTCGCCGTTCGTTGCTCGGGAGTGCTGCGATTCAACCAACCCAAGGTCGACAGAAATTCGGAGTTCCAGAGCGGACCATGCAATCTGACGAGTTCGTCGACGCAACGTCGCGCTTCCTCCACCGAGCAACCGGCGATCTGATCACCCTGATGGCAGGGGGCAAAGTCCTCGAGCAACAGCAGGAATTCGTCGGAGGCCTCGTCCCGTGCCACGTAGTAACAGCGTGGCGCGCCAACGTCGAGCGCGTCCCGAAGATCGCGGTAGAAGGAGGACTCCACCTCGTAACAACGAGTGGCCTTCCCGGTTGCCTTGCTCGTCGGGTCGTCGCTGGCGAACTTCGCAATCAACGTCGACGGGAGATCGCAGGCTTTCGAGTATTCCAAGTGCAGTCTTCGCGACTCCGCCATCTGACCGGTGCCGACCGGTTCCGCGCGGAGTGCCACGACTCGTGCCGGACCCAAGTGCGGCGCCAACGTCTCGTTGAGGACGTCGATTGAGGGCACACCACCAGAGTGTCCATCAAGTACGGAGTGACCGGCGGCTGGCACCGCCTTGGTCTACACCTTTTCGGGTTCGCGAGACAAGCGAGCAGCCACTCGGCCGATCTTGTCGATTCGAGAAAGCAGGGCTTCGCGAGCAGTTTCGGCCTCGGCAGAAAGCCCCGTCACGTCCTTCACCTTCCAGTGGCGCAACACCACGGGCTCGAGGATTTGCTCATGGTGAATCTTGAAATCGTAGATTCCGGCGTTGGCGATCTGCTTGGCGAGTTCGTTGAAGTTGGGAATTCCGGTTCCAGGCATGGCAAAGTTGCGGACTGCCCGTTCGATACCGATCATCATGTTGGATGGGTCGACTTCGAGTGCCGCCGCCGCCAGGTCACGGTAGAAGAGGTAGTGGAGGTTCTCG
>SXGS01572778.1_pt1 | contig 12203 bp, 10 predicted proteins | sample 3174681 | NCBI WGS metagenome assembly SXGS01 (sample SAMN11356861, study PRJNA531348) | freshwater metagenome | isolation source: freshwater sample F1-80 | place: China: Fuxian Lake, Yuxi | collected 2017-12-25
AAGTAGAACTCCCCCACCATCACCGGCCAGACGATGCCGTGCTGGCCGCTGCGGCAGCAAAAGTCCGCCACGGCGCGCAAGTCTCGGGTGTGGATTTCTAGATCCTCCGTGTACGGGGTAGGCAGAAGGCCAAAAAGACCCTTCATGGACGGGAAACGGGACATGGGATCTCCTTTTCTGACGTGGTCCGTATCGAGTTTATCTGTAGGTCGGATGACCTCTGAAAGTAGGCTGGATCGATCCCCGACTGCAAGCCCTGGCCGGGAGGCGCCGGCCGGTCGGCCGGGTGCGGGAGGGCCGAGGCGGGGATCGTATAGGGCGCGCGTCCCGGCCGTCATCACCGGGCCCGTCCGGGGGGCCGGGAGTGTTCCTCCTCGGGGGAGGCTGCCCAACGTGGCGGCGGCGGCACCGCGCCGCCACTGCTTGCGCCCGGGCTGTCGGCCGACCATCTTGAGCCCATGCATCTGGCCCTGCTTCTCTGCCTTTGGTTGCTAGACCCAGCCCGCGCGGACCCACCCCTGGTCACGGCCATCACGGTCCAGGGATTGGTCCGTACCCGCGCCGAAACCCTACTCCGCGAGGTTCTGGTGGCGGTGGGGCAGCCCTGCGACAGCGCCCTGGTTGCCGAGAGCGAACGCAACCTGCGCCAGTTGCCCTTTCTGGGGCTGGTCCGGATGCTGACCCGGCCCAGCGCCGGCGGCGTGGAACTGGTGGTCGAGGTGGAGGAGCTGTACGCGCGGGCCTTGTCCCCGCTCCTAGCCGGAGAGCTGGACGAACTCAGCTTCGGCCTGGTGGCCCTGGACTATAACCTCGGAGGCCGGGGCCAGTTGGCCCAGATCCGCCTGCAGCACCGCGCCATCGAGGGCAACCAGGCGGCCCTCTACTTCGAGAGCCCGCGCCTGTCCGGTTCTGCGCGCAATCTCAGCACCCAGGTGATCTGGGCCGCAGAGGGACACGACCTGGGGGCCACCTTCTCGCAGCCCTTCCTCTCCCTTGGCCAGGCATGGTCCTACGGGGCAACGATCTACGACACCGAGCAGGCACACCGTTTCTACGAGGCGGGCGGTACCAGTGCCCGCTACCGGGAGCGGGCCAGCGGGGGCAATGTGTGGTTGACCCGGTCTGCGGGCAGGGCGACCAAGGTGCGACCGGGATTCCGGCTCAGCTACAGCGATCGTCGCTACGCTCCCTCCCCCGGATTCACCTATGCCCCGGCGGACCGGCGGCGTCTCCTGCCCAGCCTGAGCCTGACAATCTGGCAGCCCAGGTACCGGCAAGAGAAATTCGTTCACCAGCTTGGCCGCACCGAGGACCTCCAGGTGGGAAGCTGGCTGGCGCTGCGGGCTGGGCTCTCCCTGCGCGCCCTGGGCAATGACCTGAACTACTACTCCTTGGGCCTGCAGCTTTCGCCGCGCCTGCTGCTCGGCGGCCGCGCCTATGTCTACACTTCGCTGCTGGCCAGCACCCAGATGCACCCCTCGGGGTACCAGGAGCTAAACCTGCTCGCCGAAGTGTTGGCCTACCGCCGGCTGCATACCAGCCATTCACTCGCCCTGCGCCTGCGGGCAGAGGCCGTGGCGCGGCCGGAGTCTCGCTCGCAGTATCTACTCGGCGCCGACAGCGGCCTGCGCGGGGTACTGCCGCGCCAGTACGGCGGCCAGCGCCGCCTGCTCGGCAATCTCGAGTTCCGCCCCACCTTCTGGGGGCGTTCATGGTGGGTGTTGGCCGGCGCGCTCTTCGCCGATGCCGGCATGGCCTGGAACGGTGCGCTGCCCCGGCCCGCGATGGCAGCGGGAGCGGGCGTGCGTCTTGGGCTGCCGCGCCTCTACAACAGCCCGGTGCTGCGCGCCGATCTTGCCCGGGGCCTGCCCGGAGGGGCCTGGCTCCTGTCCCTAGGGTTGGGGCAGTACTTCTGAATAGCCGTAGAAAACCCGGCAGCTCATGCGGCCGGGCCGGACCTGCCGCCGGTCTCTTCGGCGCCGATCTGGGCCACCAACGCGGCGATATTGTCCAGCGGCCGCTCGCCTTCGTTCGCGGCTGCGACCACCAGTTGCCTGGCCAGGTCCTCCGGGGCTCCTGCCTCTCCCATCAACCCGGCCAGGCGCTCCGTGCCCAGGCTGTTGTACAGCCCATCCGAACAGAGCAGGAGCCGGTCCCCCTGGCGCAGCTCCCGCACCCCTACATGAGTTCCAGGGCAGTATGGATCTGATCGGTCAATCCAGCAGCCATCGCCGGGGTTCTCTTCTGCCAGTGCCCTTCCGGGGTACACAGGCGCAGGGTGCGATGGGGGTGATGGAAGTTGTATCGCAGCGCCGAGATCCAACCCATGGCGTCGAGCAGTTGGGTACGTCGTGAGAAGCCCATAGTCTTTCGGACCTTACGGCCGTTGCGTAGGCGGTCGGTGAGGTTGAAGCGTTTGATGGCACTGGTGTTGGCTTTGTTCCAGCCCAACTGGGCGACCACCTGTGGTAGTTTTCCCTTGCCGAAGACCGGTCGGACTTCCACCTGTCGAATCCGGTAGCCCTGCCGATGCTTGATCACCTGGGCAAAAACCAAGTCCTGAGGGACCCGCACCCGCAGTGCAGGGGGACAACCAGGTTCCCCCCGGCGAGGCGGTTGATAGGGATGCCCGAAAGCGGCCAGGATCGCCTCCGGGTGGGTCGGCTCCCCATCGGTAGAGAGCGCCGGTTGCATCGCGTCGGGGGCCAGGCGTTGGGCCGCATCGGCGACGACTTGGTGGATGGTCTGTCGCGTCCGCTTTCCTGGCACCAGCGACACCAGCGACTTACTCTGGGGGGCCAGGCAATTGGTATCCCAGTGGTCGCCCTTGCCCTCCCCTTCATCGGCAGCGGTCAAACGGCCCTGTTTTTTCCCCACATAGGACCACTTCTCGTCAAACTGCAGGGCCTGCGGATGAAGCTGGCGGACCAAGGCATCATGCAACTGAGACTGACCCGACCGGTCACTCGCACCAGAGGACGCACCGCCACCTTGGAGACTCCCACCAGCCGGGCGGTCGCATTCATCCCGCAGTGGCTGTCCAGGTGCTCGATGACCGACACCGCTTGGGCCTCCCGCAGTTTACAGTTGAACAAGGCCGTTCCTTTGCACCCGCTAGATTCCTCCCCGCAGTCCCGGCAGCGAAGGTAGCGGATGCGGTCGGCCCCGTAGGTCTTGCGAAGGGTCAGATTGTCCTGGCCGCGCTGGCTATACGACTTGCATTCGGGATTCTGACAGCACAAATTCTCCATGCTGGTCTTGGCTCCATAACGTCCCTCCATTCGCCGTGGTTTGGGGAGACAAACGACTCAAGACCAGTCCTGTTTCAACAAATATCACAAGGCCTTCCCGCCCACCGGGACTCGTCGATAGGGGGGAGATGGCTATTCTAAAAGCCTGCCGACCGAGGAGGGAGCGAAACGCCGTGAACTTCGATGCTGCCCGACGAACCTTCGACTGCGAACCCAGCCTGACCGACACCCAGGTGCTCGAATTCTGCCGCCAAGGCTACCTGCTCCTGCCCGGCGCCGTGCCCGATCCCATCAACCAGCGCTCCTGCGCCTATCTGGAGGGAAGGATACCCGCCAACCCGAGCTACATTCCCGCCGGAATGACCCACCAGGACCTAGAGCGCATCCGCGCCTCCCACGAGCCCAGTGCCATTTTCCTGGAGGACTGGTTCCTCGAAAACGTGCTGCTCAACCCCCAGTTGGCCGGCATCATGCGCTCCCTCCTGGGCCGCCATGTCGGCCTGCCGGTGCTGGCCAGCCACCACCGGGTCGAATGCCCGGCCCCGCCCCAGGGCTGGCACCACGACGCCGACCATCTCTTCGGCCCCGAGCTTCACTTCGTCGAGGTCTTCTACTTTCCCCAGGACACTCCGGCGGAGTTGGGCCCCACTGAGCTGGTGCCCGGCACCCACCTGGGGCCTAGCCGCCGCGAGGCCGAGGACAAAGGGGTACTGGCCGCCGGGCCGGCCGGCACCCTGGGCATCCACCACCAGAGCATCCTGCACCGCCGGGGCCTGTCCACGGCCACGGGGCTGCGCCATATGCTCAAGTACAACTATTGGCGCACCTCCCCGCCCCAGCGCGACTGGATCATTGAGCCGCATTTTGACTTTCACACCGCCTACTACGGCGGGCACAACGCGGCCCGGTACGCGGCCCATATGTATTACTGGCTCTGCGGCAAAACGGACCAGTACCGGATCATCGGCGGCCAGGCCTGGCCCTGGTCCAGCCCCAACCAGATCGGCCCCTCGTACGGCTTTGGCCAACAGCAGGGCTACCTGCCCGATTGGCGCAAGAACAACCACGACGGCTATGCCTATCCTTGAGGCGACCCCATGAGTCCCCGACCCCAGGTGCCCGCTGCCCATCCCCGAATCCTCTTCCTGGACAAGGACCGGCAGACCCTGCTGAACCGCCGGGACGAGACCCCGTACCGGGAATTCTTCGCCGCGCTGCAGGAGCAGGCCGGCAAGGATCTGGAGCAATCCCTCCCCTCCGTTGTCCTGTGTGAGGATTTGCTGGTCCCGGGCGGGGATATCTGGGAGGTGCGCTACCTGCTCGAAGGTGAGGCCGGCCTGCAGCGGGCCCGGGCCATGAGCCAACCCTACGGCCAGATCTGCGGCCAATTGCAGCGCCATGGCCTGGCCCACTGGCTCCTGGCAGACCCCCGTTACCTGCAACGGGGTCTCCAGTGCCTCCAAGCCCTGGCAGCCCTGCCCCTGCCCGCCACCGGGTACGCCAACACCCACACCTTCAACGGCGCCACCGGGGCCATGGCCACCGGTCTGGATTATCTGTGGGAAGCCCTGACCCCCTCTCTGCGCGACACCCTAGTCGAGGCGCTGGTGGCCCGTGCCCAGGAATTCCACGCCCTATCGGTGCAGCAGGCCCTGCGGGATCCCTTGGACAGCCACGCCATCACCTACGGCCCCCCCGGCATGCTTCAGGCAGCGTTGGCCCTGTACCACCACCGCCCCGAGGCCCAGAGCTGGCTGGAGGACGTGCTGCGCTATTTCACCGAGGTGTTTCCCGGGTACGGCGGGGACGACGGGGGCTGGGGCCAGGGATTCGGGTACGGGGACGGGATTCACCAGGCCACCCTCCACACCCTGTACGTAGGCGCGGGTATCAACCTCTTCGAAACTCCCTGGGGCCGCAACTATGGCCGCTGGATGATGTACTTCCAACCGCCCTACGGCTCATGCCCCAACTTCGGCGACGCCGGGTACGGCCGGCCCAAAAGCCTGCAGAAACAGGTAATGAGCGCCTACGCCCGGATCCACCAGAATCCCTACTACCAGTGGCACGCCGAGCAGATCGCCTTGCCGCCCCTTCCATTGGGAGCATACCAGCTTAGCCTGCACTTGAAATGGCCATCGCCACCGGCTGCCCGGCCGCCCCGAGACTTGCCGCAGGCCCTGCACATGCGCGATATCGGCTGGGCCGCCTTGCACAGCGACCTGGCCGACCGGGAGCGCGATATCATGGTGCAGTTCAAAAGCAGCCATTTTGGTTCCTTCAGCCACAGCCACGCGGACCAGAACTCCTTTGTGCTCGAAGCCTACGGCCGGCCCCTGCTCATCGACAGCGGCTATTATCCCTGGTACGGCAGCCCGCACGACATGCTTTGGACGCGGCAGACCCGGGCCCACAACGCCTTGCTGGTCAACCACAAGGGCCAAGGGGTATGGAACCGGTCGGCCCAGGGACGGATTACGGCCTTTGCCAGCAGCCCGGACTTCGACTACGTGGCCGGCGACGCCACCCTGGCGTACCAACACCCTTCCCTCACCACCGACGCCACCTCCTTCCATCTGCGCAAGGACATCCACGCCCCCATCGAACTGTGCGCCTATTACGAGGGGGTGGAGCGCATGCACCGCCATCTGGTCTTTGTCCGGCCCCAAACCCTGGTGATCGTCGACGAGGTCCAAACCCGCTTCCCCGCCAGCCTCCAGTTCCTCCTGCACTCCCCACATGCTTTTGCCCTGGACCCTGAACGCCGGCAGGCCCAGACAGTCAACGAAGGAGCCCTGGCCCGCACCCATTTCCTCGGCGGCGGGGAAATGTTCTTGTCCCAGACCGACCAGTTCACCGCGCCCCCCGAACTGGGACTAGCCCACTCTAGCCCAAAGCAGTGGCACCTGTGCGCCGATTTCGCGGCGGCCAGCGAACACCGCCTGCTACTCACCGTCATCCAGGTGTGCCGCGCCGGCCAGGAAGGCCAGTTGCCCGCCGTGGCCCTCCTCAAAGAAACCGGTGTCGCCGGAGTCCAGATCGGCGAGGCCACGGTGCGCTTCCAGTTGGGCGGAGAAATGCCCAAGGTCTCCTGTAGCGCCACCCGCCCGGACGGCACCTCGACCTGGTTCGAGTATTCCCCCACCTGAGCGAGCCGATCCCATGCCCCTTGCCCTGGACATGAAGGATTTTAGTCTGGCGATGAACACCCACGTCGACCGGCGCCGGCCCGTGGTTGTCGAGGTGGGAGACCGCCGCCAGTTGCTCTTCGACGATTTCTTCGTGGCCATGGGAGCCAGGCCAGACCAGTTCCCCCGCGGCATCCGCTGGGCCAATGCTTCGGTGGCCAAACACGGGGCGCCGCTCTTTGCCGGCGAACCTCCCTGGGAGCATTCGACAGCCTGGGCCTCGGTGCTGCGGGACAGCGGGAGGTTCCGGATGTGGTACAACAGCGGCCACGCCGACCACCGCGGCCTGTTGGTCAGCTACGCCGAATCCGCTGACGGGCTCCATTTTACCAGGAAACCCCTGGGCCTGCTCGAGTTCAAGGGCTCGACGGCCAACAACCTGGTCTTCAGCGGCGGTTTGAACGGGGTTTCACCGGAAATGGGGAACGTCTTCTGCGATCCCACAGCCCCGACAGCGGAGCGCTACAAACTCATTTACACCGACTGGGAGGGCCGCCACGTTTTCGACCAGCCCTTCACCCACGACGTGGGCATGCTGCGGGGCGCTGCCTCGCCGGACGGGCTGCAATGGGATCGCTATTACCACAACTTCACCAGCCGCTACTGCGATTCCCAGAACAGCGCCTGCTGGGACCCGGACCTGGGCCGCTACGTGGTGTACCACCGCGCTTTTGGCCGGTACGGTGGCCTGCAGGTGGGCGACCTCACCGTAGAAGCCGAAGGGCGGGGCCGGGCAGTGGGCCGGCTGGTGTCCCGGGATTTCCGCGCGTGGGAATCCACCGGTATCGCCCTACAGGCCGACTTTGCCGATGGCCTCAACGTGGATGTGTACAACAGCGCGTACAGCCGCTACCCTGGCGCCGACCACACCCACTTCCTCTTCCCCTCCTTCTACCACCATTACGAGGGCCATTTCCGGGTGGGACTCTGCACCAGCCGCGACAATCAAACCTGGGTCCGCCCCACCCGCACCCCTTTCATCCCGCTCGGAGAACCCGGCACCTTCGACTCGTACATCATCAGTGTTTCCCCTGGCTTTGTACCCCTGGACCCAGACCACTATGCCCTTTATTACCGGGCCGGCAACGGCCCGCACAGCGGGTCAGCGGTAATACTGAGCGAGGCCGAGCGCCAGCAGGTGGCCAGCCGGATCGGCCGGGTGGTGCTCAGGCGCGACCGGCTGGTGGGCATCGAGGCCGGCAGCGGGGGCGGCCAGTTCTGCACCCGCCCGCTGCAATTTGCGGGCCGCCGCCTGCTGGTGAACGTCGAACCCCTCGGGCCGCAAGCCCTGCTGCGGGTGCAGTTGCTGTCCGTCGATAGTGACGAACCCATCGAGGGTTTTACCTTCGCCCGCTGCCAAACCCTAACAGCGGACGAACTCGACGCCGAGGTCCGCTGGGAAGGCCAGGATTCCCTGCCTGCCCGCCAGCCGCTGCGCCTGCACTTTCGGTTTTGCGACTGCCGAATCTACGCCTTTCAGTTTTGCGATGGATGGTGAAAATCGGGGCATTTGGTTATTATTATGAGAACGCGAGCTGATATTTCCCCTTCGGACCGAGGGTCCGGCACCCACTGCCACTAGGCCTTGCATGAATCTGTTCGGGCGCTCAAAAAAGACCGATAACGAACAGGCACAGATGGTCGAGGCCATCGTCGACCTGAATCTGCGCCGCGTCAATATCGTCCTGGTCGACGCCGCGGGAGAGGAAGAGGATCTGGGCCGCTCGCAGTTCCTGCGCTCTGAGGACAAGGTCTACAGGGAGGGCGATTCCCTTTTCCTCACCACCCCCGACAAACTCAAATCCCAGGCTTCAGAGGAGGAGGCCGCCACCCGCGCCGAAGCTGAGGCCCCGGCCAAACCCGTGCTCTTCAACAACCGGGCCGCGGTGTTGCGTTTCCTCCGCAGCGGCATGCCGTACGAGGTCCCCTGCACCATCGTGCAGCGGGTGCGCCTGCGCTCGGACCAGGTCGAGAAGCTCGACTTTGCAGGCATCAAATCCGCGTTCCGCATCACGCCCACCGGCATGCCACAGAACCACAACAAGCGGCAGTTCATCCAGTTCAACTACGTCGCCGAGGACAAAAAGGCCGTCGTGCATCAGGTGACGATGGACCTCTTCGTCCAGAAGACCACTCTGGTGGTGCCCCCAGACACGCCGCTGCAGGACCGCATCACCGAGGTCGACCTCACCCCCTATTCCTCGGCCGAGGACATCCCCTTCGAGATAGACCAAACGCTGCGCGAATTCTACACCACCATGCGCGCCCTGCCGCCCAAAGACCGCGTGGTCAACCTCGCCAAGATCGAACGCACCACCGACCGGGGGATGTCCGCCGACCGGCAGTACAACCACGGCAGGGTGGCCGTCCTCAGTGTGGACAACGAGGAGTTGCTCAACCGGGTGCGCTGTATCTACCTGCGCAAGTCGGCCAAATCGGACCGCGACCGCAAAAACCCCTTCAACCTAGACGCCAACGACGTCGTCGTGCTCAGCTACATGCTCGACGGGATGGAGCGGAGTTTTGTCTGCAAGGTGATGGAACGCCGCACTGGCAACGAGCAGCTGAGGCCCTCCAGCATCATCAGCCACGACCCCGGTTTCCGCCTGCCGGTGATGAATTTCCGCGGCAACGGCATCATGGTCGCTTCGGACATGGAGTTCATCCGTTACGTCACGGGTGAGAACCTGGAGGAGTTCGATTTCCACCACCTCACCACCTACCAGGAGAATATCCTCCAGGACCTCAAGTCCATCGTCCTGTACTGCGCGATTTACCCGGAGGTCCGACGGGAGACCTACGAGCTGCACTTCCGCAAGCAGGAGCTGCAGCTGATGGACCGCTTTATCCCCGAACTGCCATACAAGATCCAGATGCTCGGCCGCATCGTGCGCACCGATCGCATCAGGGGCCAGCTGACCCACAGCATCCAATTCGACTACGACACCCAGATGTTCCAGTTGAGGAAGGACGATGTGCTGCTCTGGCGGGTGGTTCCCAAGTTCCGCGGGAACCGCTACTTCAACGAAATCATATTGAAATTGAACGCCTTCGAGGCTTACCTGCGCAAAAAACACGCGGAACAGCAGGGGGAGTAACACCTCCCGCGGCGCAGCTGGCCCTGTGCAGCGGGCAGAGGTCTCGATCTCGGCTTTCGCTGTGGAACCCAGGCAGGTAGATCTTGAAGGTGGTGCCTTCTCCGAGTCGACTGACCACCTCGAGGCCCCCCCGCTCGGCTTGATCGTCCCATAAACCGTGGAAAGCCCCAGCCCAGTGCCCTTGCCCGCCTCCTTGGTGGTTGCGGTGAGCGATACAGGACCGGTCTCCTGTCCGGCGTTGGACCAAAAACAAAAAGCGCAACCCCTTCGGAATCAGCGAGGTTGCGCTTTAGTGTTTCTGGCTCCGGCGGTAGGGCTCGAATCAATTCCCGCAGATCCTTGCGACACAACGCTTTCCGCACAAGACCAACACAAAACAAAGCACTCCAGTGCGTTACCCGACTCCCCTTCTCTGACCCCGGCGCAGGAACCTGCACTTCCGCTACACTCCCAGCACACTTCCGAGCGCCAAGATCATGTTCCCAGCATGTACCCCCCCGACCTTGCCCAAGTGATCGACGCCTGGGACCACCTGCCCCCGGCGGTGAAGGCCGGCATCGTGGCGATGGTGAAGGCTTTGAGGTGAGCAGGAGGTGGGAGAGCTTCAGCCTCTGGCGTACAGCCCCAGGATAGCCAGTGCCAGTGTGACCCAGGTCCCCAGGATGAGGTCGATAAGCCGGCGCTGGCCCTGTTCCAGGTTGGAAATGCGGCGGTCAATCTGCTCTACTGTCCCACTGAGGCGGGCCGCGGACTCACGAAACGCACCCTGCCCCTCTTTTACCTGGCGCAGATCCGCCTTGATTTGGGCGACATCCTCGCGGGTGCGGTCTTCCAGAACCCTTCCCTCTTCTGCCATCGGAGGCCGTTTCTCGCACCTTCAAGGGAGCAAGACCGACGCCCTGGGGCAAGTCCACCCGAGGCGGTGAAGGCCGCATCCTAGCGATGGTGGGGTCCTCCGGAACCCGATGAACCCGTAGGGGCCGCCACCCCGGCAAGACCACAATGGCCATGGCCAACCCATCATCGGTCTATGGGACGTTCGGCAGGTTCTCGATGATCATGTAATCCGTCGACCACCTGTCCGTACGGGTCACAGGCATTGACTCAGCTGCTGCTACCCCCTCGACAGTCAGGTCGCGGATCAACTGTCGGACGAACTCACTGCCCGACGCAATCCTGCGCGTGCCTGCGGGGCCGGCCTGGCCCATTTTCAGACTTGGGATATTCAGGGAGTCCAGCGAGGCAATCACCTTGACCATTTCCCTGCCAGCCGGCCCCGATGCCCGGATCTGGAAGGGCATCTCGCCCTTGAGACCGGTCCGGTACACCTTCCCGGCCTGAATCCGCCCATCCGGCTGGTACTGGTTGGGGAACAGCACGTTGACCTCACCGTTAGCGTCCAGGTCGATAAGGGTCAGGTAACAGGTCTTTCCCGCCCGGAAGTTGAAACGGATCAGGTCGCCGATCTTGGCCTGCACCAGCTTTTCGTCTGGAGTCTGACCTAGGCTGTCTGGATCTTGCCCGCGATTGGCCCAGACTTCCACTTTGAAGGGCGGTTCGAGATTATCCAGGGCGATCAGGCATTTGGTGGAATAGGCGTTTCCCAGTTGAGGCCGCAACGCCGCCAGTGCCGCCACCGCATCCGCGCCCCTGGCCGGTTCCCCTGGCGTTCCATCCCTGACGAGGGCCAGTTCTACCTGATCATCTCTTTGGAGGAACTTCAGTCTGTAGTCGAAGTGCTGGTCTTTGCCCATAACCGCAATGAAGTTGTAGGCTGATAGCGCCTTCTCCACGGCATGGCGCAACTCACCTGCCTCGGGCTCCAATAGTACTTTCAGGCATTCGATTTCCGTGGCAGGGGAGGGGCTTGCGGCCACAGTTGGTGCCGTCGCCGCCGGTATGGTCGCCACTGGCGCTGTCAACACTGGTGTGGTCACCGCCGGGGCGGTCACAGACGGCAAGGTCACAGCGGGTATGGTGGCCACCGGCGCGACATCCCGCCCGCCCATGAGTGCTTGGTTCATGTCCCCCTCGATCTGGGGCACTTGACTGAAATTCCTGGCGTGCACATCCCGCACCACCCGCTCCATCAGCTCCCGGTAGTTCATCTCGGGTGGGGCCTTCCTCATGTTTTCGACCAGGAAAAAGGTCAACGCTCCGGCATAGAACCCATCGCGAATCCAGGCATCGGCGGAGGTCTGTTCCGGCGCACATCCAGAGATCGTCACCTGGCTTTGCGTTGCCCCTTCCACCCCACCGCTGCCGGCCCGTTTCTGCTTGGCCTTGCTGGCAGAGGCCGTGGACAGACCACGCGTCTGACTCAGGCTGGAGTCGAACACGACGAAACGGGGCCTGGAAAGGGATAGGTCACGAGTACCCGTACCTGAATGGCAGGCATCGAGCACCACCGTGAGGTTGCGGCCGGGAATCTTGCCCAGCACCACCCTGAGTTGGTCGTCGGTGATCACCGAACTCATCTTCCCTTCCTGCATATCTGCCGGACAGATCAACTCGTCCCTGCGGTCCTCCTCGTCGTGATTGGTATCGGAGACCTGTGACCCATGGCCACTGAAATGGAAGTAAACGATGTCCTCCGGCGCACCGGGCGTGATCAGCCACTCCTGCACGGACCGCAGGATGTTGTACGCTGTGGCCTCGCTGTCGAG
>SXGS01341738.1_pt1 | contig 12202 bp, 9 predicted proteins | sample 3174681 | NCBI WGS metagenome assembly SXGS01 (sample SAMN11356861, study PRJNA531348) | freshwater metagenome | isolation source: freshwater sample F1-80 | place: China: Fuxian Lake, Yuxi | collected 2017-12-25
CCCGGTCACCCGCTCTCCCGCCCGGAGTGGTGGCGCATGCCACCCCCGGGCGCCGGTTTCAGGATTTTTGTGTTCCGGGGAACCGTGCGGTCGTGGTACTTCGGAGCCCTCATGTCCGGAAACGTTCTGTTCGTCTGTAATTTTCCATTCACCACCACCGAAGATGACCTCCGCGCTGTTTTCGCACCCTATGGTGAACTGCAGCGCATCCGCCTGATCCACGATCGCGATAGTGGCCGCAGTCGCGGTTACGCTTTCGTGGAACTCGAAGACGAAGAACACGCGGCGCTGGCCACGGCGACGCTCAACGAGAGTCGCTTCGGAGGCCGCCGGCTGGCCGTCGCACGCGCCCGTGGCCGCGCGGGTATCGACGGCATCGACGCCCCCGGTGGGAACGGCACGCCCGTCGCGCTGAACGGTGGCGGGCGGCCCGGCCCGCTCCGCTCCCGACGCAATGATGACACGCGCGGGAATCGCGTCCGCGAACGGATCGAGGTTTGGTGGAGCGATGACGACTGCGCCTGGATCGGGAGCGTACCTGCTCTTGGCCTGCGCATTCTGCGCGCCGAACCGGAAGCGGCGCTGCGTGCGGTCCTGGATCTCGTGGCCGGGAGCACGGGCCCAATCCTGATCGATCGCGCCGCGGAATCTTGACATCGCTCGCCGGCTGCGGAATGCAGCCCATGTGGGCAGAAGGAATGTGTCGCGCGGGCCTGAGGAGGCAACCGCGTCGGGTCTCGGCTCCATCGCGGGCAAACGTATCGCGTTCGCCGGGCGTCTGCTGAGCTGCGACCGCAAGCACGCCATGCGGCTCGTCCGCGCCGCGGGCGGAACCGTGGTGGCGCGCGATCCCGACCTGCTCATCCTCGCCGGTGGCGGCAGCGGCGCGCGGCGTAGTCGGCACACGATCAGCGAAGCGCAATTTCTCGCTCTGGTCGGAGAACTCGAAATCGCACCCGATCTCGGGGTGGACCTGAGCGACGTGGTCCCGCACGATCACGCGCGTCGCCTCTATCCCCGCCTCACCGACGCGCAGCGCCGCGCGCTGATCCGGCGCGGGCTGGTGCATCCGATCGATCTCCCCAACGGCGTGGGCCTGCGCTTCCGCGATCTGCGCGTCTTGCGCGAAGTCGACGAGCTGCTGGCCGCAGGTGCGACCTTCAGCCAGGCGATGGCCCGGCTGCAGAACCGAAGCTCGGGCCAACTCGAGTTCGGCTTCGGCGCAACCCGCGACCGACCACGGCCCAAGCGGATCGATCTAACGATTGACGCCGACTCCGCCGACGCCTGGTTCGACGTGGGCTTCAGCGCCGATCGGGATCCGGCGAGCTTTGCCACGGCAATCGCGGCTTACGAGCGGGCGCTGGACATCGATGCTTGTCATGTGCCCTCGCTGATCAACCTCGGCAACGTCTATTACGAACTCGGGCAATTCGGTCGCGCCCGCGAGATCTACGCGCGTGCCGCGGCGATCGACAACGATAACCCGCGAACTCATTTCAACCTGGGCAACGCCTGCGATGAGCTGGGTGATCTGCTCGGTGCGGTGCGGGCCTATCGCCAGGCACTGGTCTACTGGCCTTCGTACGGCGACGCGCATTTCAACCTGGCCCTGGTGGCCGAGAAGCTGGGCAGCCGGGTGCTGGCGCGCCGCCAGTGGCAGCGCTTCCTCCAGCTCGAGCCGGGCAGCGAATGGGCTGCGGTCGCACGTTCGCATCTGGCCGATGTCGAGCGTGCCTTGCAGAGCGATCCCGCTCCGGGTGGCGGCGAGATCGACTGAGAGCGTGCGCAGGGCCGACGGCGGATTCCTGCTCGTGCTCGGAGTCACAGCGCGGCACGCCTGCGCCGTGGCTGTCGGTCCGAGGTCGTGTTACGGGGTGCCGGGCTCCCGCCGGGCGGCGTACCCAAGTGGTTAAGGGGAAGGTCTGCAAAACCTTTATTCGCCGGTTCGAATCCGGCCGCCGCCTCTCGCCTGCCGCGACCGCAACTCTGCCGCGGCCCCTTGCCCTCCCCAAATGAAGCAACGGGGAACTCCGTGCGGCCGCAGCGCGGCGATGTGTGGGCCGATCGGCCCACCTGTCCTGCCGGGGTGCTGCATACTGCTGTGGCACGGCGATGAACCAGGGCGGCTGGCAGATCGGTCGGCCGCTGGGGTATGGGCACGCCGGTGCAACAGGAAACTCTCTGGATCGATGAACCCGTCGGACTCGAACGCTTGGTCGAGACACTCTGCGCCGAGCCGATCTATGCGCTCGACACCGAATTTCACCGAGAAAAAACGTACTTCCCGCGCGTCGCACTGCTCCAACTCGCCTGGCGTGACGGGTTGGCGCTGGTCGATCCGCTGGCTGTGGATGTGGCGCCGTTGCGCCGGGTTCTCGCCGGCCCCGGCTTGGTGGTGTTGCACGCCGCCGAACAGGATCTGGAAGTTCTGCAGCACGTCTGCGGCTGCGGGCCGGCGCGACTCTTCGACACCCAGATCGCGGCATCGTTTCTCGGCCGCGGGTTCGCATCGCTCGCCCGCCTCGTGCAGGACGTGGTCGGGCAGCGGCTGCCCAAGGGCGATCGGCTCACCGACTGGACGCGCCGTCCGCTGACCGGGGCGCAGCTCGAGTACGCCGCCGCCGATGTGGCCCACCTGCTGACGATCGAAAGTTCGTTGCGCGGCGAGGCCGAGCGGGCAGGCGTGCTGCCGTGGATCGAGGAGGAATGCGAACGGATGCGTTCACGCCCCGTGGGGGCACCAGATCCCGAGACGGCGTGGTGGCGGATCAAGGGCAGTCGAGGGTTGCCGCAACGCCAGAAGGCGGTCGCGCAGGAGGTTGCCGGCTGGCGCGAGCGAAGCGCTGCGCGACGGGACCTGCCCCCACGCTTCATCCTCTCGGAACTCGCTCTGGCCGGCATCGTCCATCGCTCGCCCAACGACGCCGCCGATCTCGAACAGGTACGCGGTTGGGATCCGCGCGCGGCTCGGGGAACGACCGCAGCCGAGATCCTCGAAGCTGTGCAACGGGGCTTGGCGATGCCGCTCGATCAGATCCGGGTGCCACCACGTGGCGAGCCGCCCCTCGAGGAGGCCGGGCCACTGGTCGCTCTTGGCGTGGCCCTGGTGGCGGGGATCGCCGCAGAGCGACGCTTCGAGCCTTCGATGCTCGCCAGCCGTGGCGACGTCCAAGCGTACCTCTCGGGCCGCTCCGATACGCGGGTAGGTTCGGGCTGGCGGCGCGAGATCGTGGCCGGGGCCCTCGACCAGCTGGGCCGTGGCGAGATCGCTCTGGCGAGCGACGGCTCGGGCGGGATCCGAACCCTCCCGCTCGCCTCTCGGGATGGGGCCGGGCCCGCTTGATGGCACTGAGCTGCACGAGCGACCGGGCCCGGCCATCCGATCGGGCCCGCTTGATGCGACTGAGCTGCACGAGCGACCGGGCCCGGCCATCGGATCGGGCCCGCTTGATGCGACTGAGCTGCACGAGCGACCGGGCCCGGCCATCAGATCGGGCCCGCTTGATGCGACTGAGCTGCACGAGCGATCGGGCCGCACGAGCCGCCTGCCGGGGTGGTGGAATCGGCAGACACAGGACCCTTAAAAGGTCCGGGCCACCAGGCCGTGCGGGTTCGAGTCCCGCCCCCGGCATTTTTCTTTCGCATGGTCTCACGCTCGCGAGCCGGGAATGCTAACGCGCGCCGGCGAGTTTATTCTGATGGAAGCCCGGGCAATCTTCTCCTGTGCGGTTGAACTGCCGCCGCCGTCCGGCAAGGCTTGATGCGGAAAGGGCGGTCGGTGCTCCGGGTGGCGTCGGCGAATGGTTTGCTCCTTGGAAAAGTGCGCTGTCGCGGTCCGTTTCTAGAAGACGACCAAGGCAGGGTATGCGTCCGAGGCTTTACGTGGGGACCCTTTCGGGGGCTCCGGCAAGATGAGTATTTTCCCTCGCCGGCCCGCGCACGTGCAGACCTCGCGGCGATGGTCCGCGCCGGCGCGAATGTCGTGCGGGTCTACACCCCGCCGCCGCGCTGGGTGCTCGACGAGATCGAGGCGAGTGGCTTGCGCGTCCTGGTCGGCCTGCCCTGGAACCAGCACGTTTGCTTCCTCGAGAGCCGGCACGAGGCCGCGGCCATCCGCGCACGGATCCGCACCGAAGTCGAAGCGCTGTGCCATCCGGCACTCCTCGGCTGCTCGCTCGCCAACGAGGTTCCCGAGACCGTCGTGCGCTGGTACGGGGCGCGTCGGGTCAGTGAGTTCCTCGGCGACCTGATCGCGACGGCTCGCACGGCAGCACCCGATGCGTTGCACACCTTTGCGACCTTTCCACCAACCGAGGATCTGGCGACCGTGCCGGCCGATCTTGTGCTCGCCAACGTGCACTTGAACGACGCCGCCTCGCTCGATGCCTATCTCGCCCGCTTGCTGACGATCGCCGACGGCCGGCCGCTCGTCCTGGGCGAGATCGGAGCCGACGCGGGAACGCACGGCGAAGGCTTCCAGGCGGCCCACATCGAGGAGCAACTCCGGGTGGCATGGCGCCGCGGGGCCGCCGGGGCGTTCGTGTTCTCCTGGACCGACGAGTGGTTCGTGCCCTCGGCCGACGGTGGCCACGATATCGAGGGCTGGTCGTTCGGTGTCACGACGGTCGATCGTCGTCCGAAACCAGCCCTTGCCGCGGCCAGCCGGGCCTTCACGGCGCCTCCACAGGCCGCGCCCGAGACGCCCGGCGTGACGGTGGTGGTGTGCGCGCGCAACGCCGAGGACACCATCGAGGCGGCGCTGCGCTCGCTGGTTCGGCTGCGTTACGAACCGCTGGAAGTTCTCGTCATCGACGACGGCTCGACCGACTCGACCGCCGCGCGCGCCGAGGCCATTGCCGGCGTGCGGGTCGTGCGGACGCCGCCGCAGGGGCTCTCGGCGGCGCGCAATCGCGGTGCCGCCGAGGCGCGCCACGAGGTGATCGCTTACACCGACGCCGACTGCGTGGCGGATCCCGACTGGCTGCGCTGGATCGTGCCCGTCATCGCCGGCAACGTCGTTGCCGCCGGCGGCCCGAACCTCTCGATGCCCCATCCTGGACGCCTCTACGCGACACTGGCCGCCGCCCCGGGGGCGCCGACTCATGTCCTGACCTCGCACGACCGGGCCGAGCACCTCGCCGGGTGTAATCTGGTGGTGCGCCGCGACGTACACGCGAGCATCGGTGGCTTCGATCCCCAGTTCACCTCGGCGGGCGACGATGCCGATTTCTGCTGGCGCCTGCTCGATGCCGGCTTCGAAATCGGCTTCGCACCGCTTGGCGTGGTCTGGCACGAGCGCCGTCGCACCGTGCGCCGATACCTCCGCCAGCAGCGGGGCTACGGCCGCGCCGAGGCCTCGCTGCGCACGCGGCACGCACGGCGCTGCTCGCCCGGCGGCACACCGGGCTGGACCGGGCTGATCTACGGTGGCGACGGCAGTGGCCCGCTCTGGGGCAGTGAACCAGTGATTTACCGCCAGCCCTTCGGCACACTCGGATATCTTGGGATCTACGGCGCGGCCGGGGATCACGCCTTCCGCAGCGTGGTGCTGGCGCCCGAGTGGTTGGTCGGCGGCCTGCTCGCCGTGCTCTCGGGCCTTGTCGATGGCGTTGCCGTCACGGCCGCGGGCATCGCGATGCTGCTGCCGACGCTGCTCGCGGCGGTACGCGAGGCTCGCGCCCGGGCGCGCGTGAGTGCTGCCGCCTTCGAACGCACGCGCGCCGACGACAGCCCCCCCGGAATCCATCTGGCCTTGCTGACCTGGCTGGTCCTCGCTGGTCGCACGGTACGGCGCTACGGCCAGATGCGTGCGCTGGCCGAGCGCGGACTCGCGCGCGACGAAGCTTCCGGGCGCCCGGGTCTCGGTCGTTGGCGTCGCCGGCTGAGCTGGGCACGCGGCCTGGAATGGCGCGGCGAGACGTGGTGGGAACACGCCCCGGAGCCGGGTGAAGTGCTTGACTCGCTGGTGGTCGAACTCGAGCGCCAGCAACTCGACCCGGTATCGGGCGGGGGCTACGCGCCTTTCGATTTCCGTGCACTCTGCGGCCTGTGGTGGCGGATCGACGGCCGCGCCGTGGTCGAGGAGCACGGTGCCGGGCGACGCCTGATGCGGTTTGCCTTCCGGCCGCGCCTGCCGGCCATGGCCTTGGTCATTCTGGTCCCCTTTCTGCCGCTCCTCGTGACTTCGTTGCTCGAGCGGGGCTGGCTCGGCGTCGGACTCGCCTCGGGTGCTGTGGCTGCGTTCTTCACCGGCGCCGCGAGCACTCTCGGTAGCGGTCGCCGCCGGGTGCTGGCGGCTCTGGAGCGTGTCGCGGCCGCCAGCGGCGGGATGGTGCTCGAACGCGGCCGGGTCGTACGCCACCCGGTGCCGGAGCGGGTGCTGCAACCCGTTCCCGAAGCGGAGGTTCCCGAGCCGATCATCGGCGTCGCGGGGGGTCGATGACCCGATCCGCGGGGCTGCTGTCCTGGGTGGCGGGCCGCACCCGTGGGTTCCGGCTCAGGCTTTTCGGGGGCGTCCTGCTGGCGGTCGGTGCGACCGCCGCCGGGCTGGTGCGCCCCTGGCCTCTGAAATGGATCATCGACGACGTACTTGGCGGGCGCAGTGGTGCACCTGCCGAGCCCGATACGCTGCTGCCGGCGATCTGGGTCTTCGTCACAGCACAGGTGCTGGCGGAGTTGCTGCGCTTCCTCGCCGACCGGGCAACGATCGTGGTCGGGCACGGGCTGGTCGCCGAGCTGCGCGACGCGGCCTTTCGTGCACTCCAGATTTCCACGCCGCAACGCGGGCGCGCGCTGCAGACCGGCGATCTCGTCTGCCGGCTCGCCGCCGACACGCTCGCCCTGCAGACCGTCGCCACCACGGCCTTCGTGCCGATGGTCACGGCATTGGCGACCCTGCTCGGGCTGTCCGTGGTCGCGGTTGCGCTGAGTCCTGTCTTGACCGGGCTCGCGTTCCTCGCCCTGCCACTCCTGATCATCCCGCTGCGTCTCTTTGGCCCGGCGATCTCGCGACGGGCCGCGGCGGCGCGCCTCGCCGAGAGCACTCTCTACACGGTGGCCGAGGGCGAGGCCTCGGGCCTGCGCGCGATCCGGGCGCTTGGCGCAGAGGGACCGGCGCGCGAACGCTGGCAGAGCAGCAGTCGCGGCGCACTGCTCGCCGCACAGAAGATCTACACCCTGCAGGGCGGCTATGGTGTGGTGGTCGCGGCCACACTGGCGGTCGCCACCGGCTGGGTCCTGCTGGCCGGAGCCCGGCTCGTGCTGGCCGGAGCGATGAGTCTTGGCGATCTGGTCGTTTTCCTCGGTTACCTGAGTCTCCTCTACGGCCCTCTGCAAACTCTGAGTCACACGCGGGGCCTCTTGCGCGAGGCGTGGGCCGGGCTCGGGCGGGTTCGCGAGATTCTCGATCTCGCCCCCGCCGTCGCCGACGGTACGCACGACCTGCCCAACCGCCCGGGGGTTCTCGAGGTCCGCGGTCTGGGCTTCGCGTACGCCGAGGAGCGTCCCCTCCTCGATGGCGTCGATCTGACGGCACGCCGGGGCCAACTGGTCGTGCTCGCTGGACCGAGTGGCTGCGGCAAGACGACCCTGCTGGAACTTTTCGCCCGGTTGCGCGATCCCGATGCGGGGCGGATTCGTCTCGACGGGTTCGACCTGAAGGCGCTGCGCCTGTCCTCGCTCGGGACTCAGGTGGCGCTCGGGACGCAGCCGCCTCTCGTGCTGCCGCTGACGATCCGCGAGAACCTCACCCTCGGGCGCGGCTTCTCGGACGAAGCCCTCTGGCGGGGACTCGAGAGGGTGGCTCTGGGCGAGCGCGTGCGCGAGCTGCCCGAGGGGCTCGACACCATGCTCTCGGGCGGAGGGGATGGCCTCAGCGTGGGCGAGCGAGTGCGGCTCACGGTCGCGCGCGCACTTCTCGGTGATCCTGCGATTCTTCTGCTCGATGAACCGACGCTCGGGCTCGACCCCGAGAACGCCGAGCGCATCGTCACGCTGCTCGCCGAGTTGGCCCGCGACCGGATCTGCATCGTCGCGAGCCATGCCCGGCGCTTCCGCGACCGGGCCGATGTGCTCCTCGATCTCGGGGCGCGGCCGCGCGAGTTGGATCGACGCGCGCCCGCCACACCCAGCGCAGCGCATGCCGGCGGCACCGCACCTCAAATCGACGGCGACGCCCCCCGCACGGCGGCCTCGGCGGCGGCTGGTCGATGAATCGAGCGGGCGAGCAAACGAGGCCAGGCGGCCGACGCGACGCTGGCGCCGGCACGAGGCGAGGGCGGGCGGCCTCCGATCTCCCCTTCAGTTCTCGACTCGCCTCACTCCGTGATGGCGCCGCCACGCAGCGGCAGGGGATGTGTGCGGCGAATCCTGAGCGTTCGCACGTGAGAATCCGCGCGTGACCAGACCCCGCGTGGTGGTGCTCGGACTCGTGGCACGCTGGCCGATGGCCGGCATGGTGTGGCAGGCGCTGCACTACCTGATCCCGCTGCGGCGCCTCGGCTTCGACGTCACCTACGTCGAGGATCTCGGCGGCCCGCTCTACGCGCCGCGCGAGAAGACAATGATCACCGATCCCGCGCCCAGCGCGCGCTTTCTGGGTGAAGCGCTCGGGCAATTCGGCCTTGATGACTGCTGGGCACTGCGCGATCCGCGCGACGGCTCGGGCTTCGGGCTTCCGGCCGACGAGGTCGAGGACTTGCTCGCCAGTGCGCACTCGATCTGGAACATCTGCGGCGCGGCGCGCATCGACGAGCGTCACGAACGCGGCGGCGCGACGCTCGTCTACGTCCAGACCGATCCGCTGACCGAGCAGATCCGGGCCGTCGAGGGCGACACGGCACTGCGCGAGCAACTGAGCCGGCATCCGGTCCGCTTCACCTACGGCCCCGGTATTCTTGATCGCTCGGGTCGCTGCCCGGCTGGGCTCGAATGGACGGGCACCCGCCCGCCCGTGCTCACCGACCTCTGGGAGGCCGCGCCGGCCGCGCCGGGAGCCGCGTGGACGACGCTCGGGACCTGGCGCAATGAGGGCAAGGACGTGCTCTGGCAGGGCCGCCGGCTGCGTTGGTCCAAGGACGCGGGTTTCCGTGCTCTCGCGGCCGTGCCCGGACGCGCCGGGGTACGCGCGCTCGGGGCGCTCGAACCCGACCGCGCCGACGAGGTGCAGTCCTTCCGCGCGGGCGGTTGGGAACTTGCCGATCCGGTCGAGATCTCCGCCGATGCGGACGAGTACCGCCGCTTCATCCGCGACTCGCGCGGCGAGTTGACGCCGGCCAAGCCGATCTACGTCGATACTGAATCCGGCTGGTTCAGCGATCGCGCGGTCTGCTACCTCGCGGCGGGTCGCCCGGTCGTAACGCCCGCCACCGGCCCGGCGGGAGGCGTGCCCTGGGGCGATGGGCTCGTGTCCTTCAGCACAGCCGACGACGCGGTGGCGGCCCTGCGCAGCGTCGAGGCGGATTACGATCGCCACGCCCGCCACGCCCGCGAACTCGCCCGCGAGTACTTCGACGGTGTCCGCCTGGTCGCCGAGATGGTCGAGCGGATCGACGGCTCTCGTCCGGCCTCGGCATCGCGGGTCGTTTCCGCGGGCGAGTAGCGACCTCCGCCCCGCCGGCGCCTCGTCCATCTCGCAGGTTCTCGCGCTGATACCGCCGCACGGATGCGTCATGCTCGCGCCCGAGATCGGAAGCGGCTCATGCTTCGAGAGGATTCGCAGCCACGCCGGAGGTAGACCCCGCAGATGACCCCGGTGGCCGGCGATTCCCTCCGCTGCCTCACGGGAGGCCTCTTGAGCACCCCAGACAATCCATGTTCAGAGGAGAAACGTCGCACGGCGGCGTGAGGCCGACGGCGCCGATGCGCGGCGGCGTTGGATCGGCGGGACGTCCCCGAGTCCGTTCCGGGGGAACAGGCTCGGGTGGGCCAGAGGGTGGGGCGTGGATCCTGCGGTGTAGTTCCGACTTGCTGAGTCGTTTTCTAAGTATAAAAAGGACTTATGTATTCGCGATTGCTCAGGGCCCCCGAGCGCCAGAGCTTCTTCCTCTTTGGGCCGCGCGGCACCGGGAAGACCGCATGGATCACCGAGCGCTTCTCCGGCATGCCCACCTTCGACCTGCTCGACTCGGAGGTTTACACGCGGCTCCTGGCCACGCCCCAACTCCTCGGATCCCTGATCCCCGCAGCGCACCGGGGCTGGGTGGTGATCGACGAAGTGCAGCGAGTGCCGCAGCTCCTGAACGAGGTGCATCGCCTGATCGAATCGAGACGACTGCGCTTCGCGTTGACCGGATCGAGCGCGCGTAAGCTACGTGCCCGTGGCGTCAATCTGCTCGCCGGACGCGCCTTGACGCGCTTCATGCATCCGCTGACAGCATCCGAACTCGGCAAGGACTTCGAACTCGGGCGGGCACTGCGCTACGGCGGCCTTCCCTTCGCCTGTACGACCCGGGATCCCAAGGCCTATCTTGCGAGCTACGTCACGAGCTACCTGCGCGAGGAGGTTCAGCAGGAGGGCCTTGCCCGCAATTTGAGCGCCTTCAGTCGCTTCTTGCAGGCCGCGAGCTTCTCTCAGGCCGCTCCACTCAACATGGCCGCTGTCGCACGTGACTGTGGCGTCCACGCCAAGGTGGTCGAGGACTACTTCACGATCCTCGAGGACCTCCTGATCGCCGTCCGCCTGCCGGTCTTCAAGCGCCGCGCGCAGCGGCGGCTCGTCGCACATCCCAAGTTCTTTTTCTTCGACGTGGGGGTGTTTCACGCGTTGCGACCGCGGGGACCGCTCGACGCCACCGAAGAGATCGAGGGGCCAGCGCTGGAGACCCTCGTCCTGGAACAGCTCCGAGCGTGGAACGACTATCTCGACCTCGGCTATTCGATCCACTACTGGCGCACCGCGGCCGGCGACGAGGTGGACTTTGTACTCTATGGTGAACGCGGCCTGATCGCCATCGAGGTGAAGCGATCCTCTCGCGTGCGCAGCGAGGATCTGCGCGGTCTGCGTCGCTTCCGGGAGGACTTCCCCATGGCGCGTTCCTACCTGCTCCACACCGGTCCGCGCCGCTGGCACGAAAACGGGATCGAGATATGGCCGGTCGGCGAGGCGCTGGCGGATCTCGCCGGGATCATGAATGGATGACCGGACGGTCGCGGGGCCCCCGGCGTGCGGGCTCGTTTCCTCCGGCGCCCGTACTCGTCTTCATTCGGACGGAGCCTACCCAAGAAGGGGAGGATCAGGATGCGCAGGAAGGGGAAGTTCGGCGGCGTGCTCTTCGCGGGGCTACTGGCAGATTGTTCGGGTCTGACGAGGGCGGCGGCGCGCCGATCCCGGCAAAGGAATGCGTGTCGCCCGTGGTCTGGCTCAGGACCCGGCCCAATTCGGCCTGCGGCGGCCAGAACACCCCTGCGTGACCCGTCGATGTGGCGGCTTCGGACTGCCACGGTTGGCGGGCAGTCGGCCCCACTGGGCAGCAACACGAGAACTCGGCGAACGACATTCGTTGCGGCGCCGACCGGTCGTTCTCGTTTGTGCAGTTTGCCAGCAACCTCGATTGCGCGGGAACGGGCACGGCGAAGGACTACGTGCGGAATGCCTGCGAGCAGGACATTCCGCCCTCGCTCCACACCGAGGCCTTCGACCTCATTGGTTGCAGCCAGCCAACCAACCCGACCTGCAAGACAGAAATGCCGTCGCTGAGCGTTGTCGGCGGGAGCGTCTTCCTCAACGGCGCAGGGTGCGTGCCGCAGTAGGCTCGGAAGAGCGAACTTGAAGAGGACTCCTGCGGGTCATGGAGCCCATCCCCTGTCCAGCTCGCGTGGGAAGACCGCTCGAGCCAAGCCCGGTCAGTCGTCGCGGACGTGCGGCGGGCGGACGTAGCCGGCGCGCCGGAGCAGGCCGCGGGCGATGACGAGGCGCTGGATCTCGTTGGTGCCCTCGCCGATGATCATCAGCGGCGCGTCGCGGTAATAGCGCTCGACATTGAACTCTTGGCTGTAGCCGTAGCCGCCGTGGATGCGCATCGCTTCGAGGGCGACCTCCTGGCAGGTCTCGGAGGCGAAGAGCTTGGCCATGCCGGCCTCGATGTCGCTGCGCTCGCCCGAGTCCTTCATCGCCGCGGCGCGATAGGTGAGGAGGCGGGCCGCCTCGATCTTGGTCGCCATGTCGGCGAGCTTGAGTTGGATCGCCTGGTGCTCGCAGATC
>SXGS01497598.1_pt1 | contig 12202 bp, 9 predicted proteins | sample 3174681 | NCBI WGS metagenome assembly SXGS01 (sample SAMN11356861, study PRJNA531348) | freshwater metagenome | isolation source: freshwater sample F1-80 | place: China: Fuxian Lake, Yuxi | collected 2017-12-25
GGGCCATTGCTACGCCCAGGGGGCACCCGGCGTGGCTCGGGTACGGCATCGGGCACGCACCGCCGGCGATCGCTGGCCGATGTGGAGTCGCGCACCTCCGGTTGCGCGCGTCGCTCGCGGCAAGTCCCCGGCGTGGCTCGGGTACGGGGTGCGTGGGCGGGAGCGGGGTCCACTTGCTACGCCCAGGGGGCGCCCGGCGTGGCTCGGGTACCGGGCGGGGGTGTGATGGGGGATGATCCCGGGGAAATCTCGTCCGGTTGGGATGATTGATTCCGCCGGGTTCCCTAACTCCTCATGACAGTTCGGACCGTCAGCCAAATCCCCCAGAAGAACACGAGGGCGGCAGTGGCCGGGAGTGCGACACGGCGAAGGGGGCTGCGCGGCCATTTTGCAAGTAGGCCGGCGATCACTCCGGTGAGTGCGAGCGCTGTCAGCAGACCGCCGATGGCGCCGCCGCCGAGTGCCAGCCCTCCCAGCGTTCCCACGACGACGGCTTCGCCGGCGCCGGGGGGGGGATCGGCCGGCCTGGGCCGCCAGCGGGTGGCGGATTCGATCGCGGCGATCGGCTCGGGTGGAGAGAGGATTTCGTCCAGGGGATAGTCCTGGGGTGGGCCGTGAGCGGGGGCGGTCCGTGCAGGCGCCGGCGCCGGCGGGGGAACCGTGACGGCGAGCAGGATTCCTTGCAAGAAGAGCCAGAATCCCAGCCCGATGACCCCCAGTGCCCCGAACAGCCAGAGAGAGTGCCGGGCCGGCTCCGACTCGAGACGCGGAGCGGCCACCAGCAGCACGGCCGCCAGCACGACCGCTCCGGAGGCGTCGCTTAGCACCTGCAGGATCGCGCCGTACATCCGGGAGACGATGCCGGGGGGCGGAGGCACAGGCGCGGTGGGTCGGGGATCCACTTCCTCCGCTTGCCCCGCTTGCTGCCCTTCCGGAAGCGCGGGCATCCTGCCCGCAGGAGATGGAGGTGCGGCAGTGGGCTGTTTGCGGCGCGCGCCGCACCCCAGTGCCAACCCGAGCAGCAGCACAATCAGGCTGTGGGGCAGGGCCTCGCCGGGTGTACCCGGGGCGTGGGATGTGCCGGACGAGCGAGGCCCGGCGGCGTCCGGACGGCTGTAGAGGATCCGGCCTCCGCCACCCATCAGCTTGCCGGGATCCGGCGGCGCCAGATCCCGGAACCAGTTGGGGGGCTTGCCGGATTCCGGGGGCGGCCTTCCGGAATCTGTTCGTCCCGTCGGACCGCCTGCCGGCGGTGAGGTGGTCGCTCCTGCGTTTCCCGTCCCGGGTCGTAGCGTGATGAACACCTGGCGCCCGTTCTCGGTCATCTCGGGATCACCGGCGATGAGCCGAAAGGGGCGGACGGCCGGAGCGGGGAATACCGCGGTGTAGTTCGGATAGGTGCCGTCCCGAATGCCGAAGGTGAGGCCCTCGGCCGGGATCGCCGGGAGCGGAGCCACGAGTTTGAGGGTGACAATGGGGAAGGCGCCGGAGAGGAATTCCGCGCGGGCCGGGTACTGCCGTTCGGCCAGTTTCCAACGCGTGGGCCTGCCGGCCACTCGCAGGGAGATGGCTCCCAGACGTTGTTCTGCATCCCGCTTCTGCTCGGCCGGGCTCAGCTTCCCGTCGCCGTCCCCATCCATTTCCTTCCACGCATCGGGGGCGAGCCGGCCGCCGACAACAGTCGCATGTTGGAGAGCGACCTCCCCGGGCCGCGCTTCCAACCAGAGGTAGTGGTAGACGACCGTCTCGTCGAGCGGATGCGCCGCCGCGGGGCCCGCCACCGCACCGCAGAGTAGGAGGCAGAGGCCCGCCCTAACCGAGTGCCGCCACACCGGGGAGTATCCGGCCTTCCAGGAATTCCAGGCTGGCCCCGCCGCCGGTCGAGATGTGCGCAATGCGGTCGGACAGACCCACTTGTTCCACTGCGGCGGCGCTGTCGCCCCCGCCGATGATCGTGTTGGCGCCCCTATCGGTGATCCCGGCCAGAGCTTCGGCAATGGCCCGTGTGCCTGCGGCAAACTCCGGCCGCTCAAACACCCCCATCGGGCCATTCCACACCACCGTGCGTGCGTCGCCCAGGGCATCACAGAAGAGGCGGATGGTCGCGGGCCCAATGTCCACTCCCATCCGATCGGGGGCAATCCCGTCCACGGAGACGGTCTCCACCACAGTCGGAGCCTTGAAGTCATCCGTGACCACCACATCCACGGGCAGCAGCAGACGCTTTCCAGCGGCGGCGGCGGCAGCCAGCGTGCGCTTCGCTGCCTCCAGATGCTCGGTGTCCAGCAGGCTGCGCCCGATCTCCCGTCCCTGCGCCTTCAGGAACGTATAGGCCATCCCGCCGCCGATCAGCACCATGTCCACCCGGGGCAGCAGGTTGTCAATGACGCCGATCTTGTCGGCCACTTTCGCGCCCCCCAGGATGGCCGCAAACGGCCGTTCGGGGTGGTGCAGCACCGCTCCGAGTTCCTCGATTTCCTTCTGGAGGAGAAAACCGGCGGCATTCGGCAGGAGCCGCGCGACCCCTTCGGTGCTGGCGTGCGCCCGGTGCGCCGTACCGAAGGCATCGTTCACGTACAGGTCGCCCAGCCGGGCGAGTTGGGCCGCAAATGCGGGGTCGTTCTTCTCTTCCTCACGGTGGAAGCGCACATTCTCCAGCAGCACCGCCTGTCCCGGCGCCAGTGTCGCCACCGCCGCTTCGGCTGCGGGTCCCACACAGTCTGCGGCCAGCGCCACCGTGCTGCCGAGCAACTCGGAGAGCCGGACGGCCACCGGGAGCAGCGTCCAGCGTGCATCCGCCCCCTTGGGGCGGCCCAGATGGCTCATCAAAGCGACCCGGCTACCGCGCTCCAGCAGGAAGCGCAGTGTGGGGAGCGCCGCCCGGATTCGCGTGTCGTCCGTGATGACGCCGGCGTCATCCTGCGGGACGTTCAAGTCCACGCGCACGAGAACGCGCTGGCTCCGGATGGCGCATTGATCGAGGGTTCGCACGGTGCTGCTCCTCTGGTGCGGGCCTAGAGACCCTGTACCGCCAGGAAGTTGGCCAGATCGGCCACCCGACAGCTATATCCGTACTCGTTGTCGTACCACGCGATGACCTTCGCCAGGTTGCCGCCTACCGCCAGCGTGGAGTCACCATCCACAATCGAGGAGAGTTCGTTGCCCTTGAAGTCAATGCTCGTCAGCTCTTCCATCGTGAAGCCGAGCACGCCCTTCAGCGGGCCCTCGGCGGCCGCCTGGAGCGCATTGTTGATCTCCTGCGCCGAGGCATCGCGTCCGAGCAGCACCGTCAGGTCCACCACCGACACGGTCTTGGTGGGCACCCGGAAGGCGGTCCCGTGCATCTTGCCCTTCAATTCCGGAATGACCAGCGAAATCGCGCGGGCTGCTCCGGTGGAGGTGGGAATGATGTTGTCCGGCGTGGCGCGCGCCCGGCGCCGATCCTTGTGCGCCTGATCGGCGATCCGCTGATCATTCGTAGCAGCGTGGACCGTGGTCATCATGCCTTTTTCGATGCCGAAGGCATCCAGCAGAACCTTCGCTACGGGCGCCAGGCAGTTGGTCGTGCAGGACGCATTGGAAATCACATGGTGCTCGGACGGTTTGTAGTTCGTGTGATTCACGCCCATGACGACGGTAATGTCCTCGTTGGTCGCGGGGGCGCTGATGATCACCTTCTTGGCGCCGGCTTCCAGGTGCGCACGCGCCTTCGTGCCGTCGGTGAACACGCCGGTGGATTCGAGCACCACGTCCACGCCCAGGTCACCCCAGGGGATCTTCGCCGGATCCTTCTCCGCAAACACACGCACACTCCGCCCGTTGACGCAGAGACCGCCCTCGACGACTTCTACCGTGCCGCCGAAGGCGCCGTAGTTGCTGTCATATTTCAGCAGGTGCGCGTTCATGGCCGGATCCACGAGGTCGTTGATCGCTACGACCTCAACGGTATCCGCGTACCGCTCCAGTATTGCCCGGAGGGTGATACGCCCAATCCGGCCAAAGCCATTGATTCCGAGTTGAACTGCCATCCTGAACTGCTCCCTGGGCCTATTTCCCTATCGCGATTGCCGACGCGACGCGGGCGCCCGACTGAGAACCGACCCGCAAATGCCCTCGGGCAATTATCTCACGATCTTCACGGGAGCGGTTGGGACGACCGGGCCGGGTATACTGCCATGACGCTCAGAACCTCAGGGCTCGCGGCCGTCCCGCCCGGTCGGGTGCGACGGCCGCGGTCGCGCAATTCACAGGTCGGCGCCGGCGGAGGCGCCGGGGAGCGGGGACTGTGGAAGGGAAGAGGGCCATCGGTGACGTATTTCACACCGTGAAGCGGATCCTGTGCGCTACTCTTTCAGGAATGGACCGAGAATCTGAAGGGTTGAGGTCAAGCCCTTGAAGACAGTCCGATGGCCGTACGATTGCGCGGCTGTCGTGGGATCGGCGACCGGAGCGGTAATGGAAGCAATTCGGGTCCTGGAAGACACCTACCTGGCGCCTCTGCCGGATGGGAGAGCGCTGATGGTGGGCGCGCCGCCGGAGGCGTTGAAGGTGCTTCTGCTCTGGGAGTACCCGGAGCCGGCGGTCACCGTGTTGCCGCCGGACCCGCTGTACGCCAACGGCATCAACCAGGCAAGCTTCGAGTTCCTGATCTTCAATCACCTCTTCCGCATGGGTGGGGCCCGGGATGGCGTGCCCTACTATCTGGTGTGCGACCCCGGCCAGAAGGAACGGATTGAGAGCCTCGTTCTGGACATCCTCCGGGGCCCGTCGGACGAGTGGATGGCCGCGCATCGCACCCCGGCTTCGCATCGCAAGCAGTTGCTGCGGGAGATGTTTGCCGTTTCCGGCGGCGTGGCGGAAGCGCCGCTCGAGCGCCTTACCCGGGTGGTCGCGTTTGAGCAGGGGCGGGTCGAGCTGCCCGGTGATCTGGTGATCCAGCAGGTGGGAACGGACGCCGTCCGGGTCGAGTGCTGCGGCGAATCGATGCAGATGCCCCGCCGGGCGCAGCGGCGCGCGACGCTGCCGCTCTTTTTCGCCGATGTCGAGGAGCCGGTGATCGGACCGCGCCTCGGGCTGCAGGTGATCGGCAGCGCCAGCGGGTTCACCGGGTCCGAGTGGAGTTCGGCGTTCATCATCTGGATCAACGGTCAGCCGCTGATTGTGGACGGTACTCCTTATCTGGAGGAGCATCTGGCGCGTCTGGGGGTGGAGGACCACCACGTCCTGGGGTATCTGATCACCCACGCGCACGAAGACCACGCCAACATCGTGGGGCAACTGGTAAACCGTCGCAAGGTGACCGTATTGACCAGCCCGCCCATCATGGCGAGCCTGACCACCCGGCTGGCGGCGGTGCTGGGGATTGCCCCGGCGGACGTGCGGCGGCTGGTGAATTGGGTGCCGCTGCATCCGGGACTGGATGAGTTCAGCCCTCCCTTGAACTGGTACGGCGCCGAGATTCGCACCTGGTACAGTGTGCACACCATTCCGACGCTCGGCGTGGAATTCCGGATGGAGGAAAAGACGATCTGCCTGCCGGGCGATACCATCTGGGGCAGGCAGCTCGACCCGTTCGTCGAGCGGCGCGTCATTTCGCCGCGGCGGGCCCGGTTCGTACAGGAGTCGTACAGCAGCGCCGATGTGGTGGTGGCCGACGCCGGGGGCGGGCCGATCCACCCTGACCCGGATGAGGTGCGCGCGCTGGCTGAACAGCACCCGAGCCAGATCACGCTGGTCACGCACATTCCGGAGTACGCGCGTCCGTATCTCACACCGGCGGAGCCGGGCAAGGGGCTGACACTCGTGCCTCGGACCCCGCGGACGCCGGAGCAGGCCACTGCGCTCTTTGGTTCCCCGCTGCTCAAAGACGTGCCGGAGCAATGGCTGCTGGCGCTGCTCTACGGCGGCGATGTGGTGGATCCCCCGGAGGAACCGGCCCCGGTGCAGCCCGGCGCGATCGTCGTGTTGTCCGGATCGCTGGCGGTGCGCCAGGACGGGGAAGAGACGTTTCGGCTGGAGCGAGGCGACATGTTCCACCACTCCCTGCTGCCCGCCTGCCGCACCCTGGAACTGCGCTCCACCGCTACCTGGACCCGCGTGCTCTCCATCCCGGAGCCGCTGTATCAGTCCCTGCTGACGGCGACGGGATTGCGGGGGACCCTGCAGCACCTGTACCGCACCCGCCGGTGGTGGTCGGGCATCATCGGCGGCGAGCCGTCTCTGGACACGCTCGTGGTGCTTTCCCGCCTTTGCCGGGAGCGGTCGTTTCAGGCGAACGCGGAAATCGTGCGGCAGGGCGATACTGCCACACACTTTTATGTCGTTACTGCAGGTCAGGTCGAAGTGACCCGCTCGGACGGAGACACCGCACACGTGCTGGGACAGTTTGGGCCCGGCTTTTTCTTCGGGGAGATCGCGCTACTGTGCGAGGAGCGGCGCACCGCCACGGTGCGGGCGCTGACAGCGGTGGACACGCTGGAACTGGCCGGGCGCGCGTTCCTGCGCAACCTGATGGATGTGCCGCACGCGCGGTTTCTGATCTCCCATGCCGCAGAGGAGCGCCGCCGGCGACTGCACGAGACAATCCAGCACATCCGGAAAGGCTGACGCAGCCGCACACGGATTCGCCGCCGCTGCCCTCTCCCCAATGGGGCCGTGCCCCGGAAACTCGACGCGACTCGCAACGAAATGGACGACCCCACCACCTCTCACGTGCAGCCTGAGCCGTGCCTGTCCCCTGCGCCTGCCTACCTCGAGGCTGCCCGCGCCATTCTGGATCGCATCGCAGCCACACAGCAGGAAGCCGTGCAGGAATGCGCGCGCCGGTGCGGCGAGGCGATTGCGCGCGGCGGGCTGGTCCACATGTTCGGCAGCGGCCATTCGCGGATGGCGGTCGAGGAGATGTTTCCCCGCTACGGGAGTTTCCCCGGGTTTCATCCCATCGTCGAGCTGTCGGTGACCTACCACAACGCGGTAGTGGGTGCGAACGGGCAGCGCCAGGCGATGTTTATCGAGCGCACGGAGGGCCTCGGCCAGGTGATCCTGCGCAACTTCGACTTCGGGCCGCACGACCTGATGTGGGTCATTTCCAGCAGCGGGACGGGTGCGCTGGTGGTGGATGTGGCCCTCGAAGCGAAGCGGCTGGGGTTGCCGGTGATTGCCCTGGTCAGCGCCGCCCATTCGGAGGTCTCGGCGCCCGGACACAGCAGTGGGCGCAAGCTGCCGGAAATCGCGGACCTTGTGCTGGACAACTGCGCCGTGCCGGGCGACGCGATGGTGTCGGTACCGGATCTGACGTATCCGGTCGGGCCCGGTTCCACCATTGGGAACACCGTGATCATCAACATGGTGAAGTGCGAGGTGGCCCGCCTCCTTACGGAGGCCGGGCAGCCGCCCCATGTGTTGACGCACGCCTGCTTCATCGGCGCCGACGCCTCCCGCGAGGTGTTCGAACTGGCCTACGACGACTATCGCCGGCGGGTGCGGCGCCTGTAGGGTGTGGGGTGTAGGGTGAGCCGACGCGTCGTCCTCGAATCACCCCACATCGCTCCGACCCGTCCCGTCACCTGGGCGGCGGCGAGCGCCCCAAGTTGTGGCGCTCGCCTCGAATCATCCCACATCGCTCCGACCCGTCCCGTCCGTCCCATTCGACGGCGACGACAACAAGCCCCTCCCGGGAGCGCCGCCGTCCCGCCGACCTCCACCCGTGAGGGCCATGTGCGCCCCCGTACCCGAGCCACGCGCGTCAGTAAGTGGTCCACCTGACAGTCGCGCGCCCCGTGGACCGGCGATGCCGGCGCGCGAGGGATTGAAATCACCTCGCTGGGGAGGGCGTCCTCCCGGACGCAGGCGGCCCTGGCGCGGAGGGCGAGCACATCATCCAGCAAATAGCGTGCGCCGCGCGCTCGGTGCACTCCTCTTCGGCGCCGGCTGATACCCGGCCCAAAGAGTGTAACCCTGGACCCGGCCCGGAATGGTCGCCCACGGGCCCCGGAACCACCCGCCCCCGTACCCATATGCGTCCCCCTCTTCCTTGATGCCCGGCTGGCCGGCTTTGCCGATCCAAGTTAGCGCATATGCCCGCAGGGGCTCCTCCTCGTCCTCGCACAATGGCCCGCATCAGTCGAAGACGACGACGGGCCTACGATCCGAAGGGCGAGGGCGAAGGGATCACGATCCTGCCGGCGATTGCCCCGTCGCGGATGCCCCACCGGAGGGCGTACGCGTAGAACGGCTCCCGATCCCAGAGGGACCATTCCCGCCAGCGGGAGAGCCCCGGCGCCACCGCCGCAGCCGCCGTGGAAACGGCGCCGACCAGCAGCGCGAGCACCCCCACGGATGTGAGGAGGTCGCGCCGCAGCCGGGCGTGGCCAACCGGACAATTTGCCGTCAGCAGGGTGCCGTCCCGCCGCCGGAAGAGTCGCCCGCAGAACTGCCCGCCGGTGTCGCGCGCCAGCGTCTCAATCTCCGGGCGAGTGAACGCCGCCAGGTTGTAGACATGCATCCGGCAGTGGGCACAGAAACGCACCCGATCGTCCCCGGTCATCTCGTCCCAGGGTGCGTCACAGGGCGACGCGACGCGAATCTGCTGGAAAAGTTCCGGACCGGCGGACATGGCAGGCTCCCTTCGGGCAACATTGCCCCGCGGATGGGGCTGCTCATGGAACGGGAGCGCCGGCCTCAGGGTTACACTCCGCCTTTCGGTGGACAGATCGGCCGACGCGGCCCATCGTGCTGTGCGTCAGTCCTCGCGCCGGACAGGTTGTACCAACGCATCGGGATGCTCCCCGATCACCTGCCACAACCTGCCATCAACGCCCTGGCCCGCGAAGCACGCGTGCTTCTGCCGTTTCCCCGTCGTCTTTATTGACTAACTTATAGGGGAAATGGGCATTCGAACCTTCAAGTACCACGATATCGCTCGCAGTAAGCCACAGTACCGTGGTGACCTGATCTATGGGGCACACTTCCCAGATGGATCCGTCTTCCAGTTCGATGATCTTGCCATTGCCGGACACGGAGTCAATCCAATGCCCTCCGCTGACCTCCACGTCCACGGGATGCGGAAGAGGTGCCAGCGGGGGATCTCCCACCGGTTCGCCCGGGCGTTCGTGAGCATCATTCCTTCGATTGGTGTGAGTATTTGCGACTTCCGGCACTTGTAGCAGATCTCGGTCTGCGGCGCCAGGGTCCGACAGGGGTGGATGGTCGTTCAATGCGCCCCTTCGAGTCCAAATCACTTCCAACTCCTGTTGGGACACAATCTTCCACTCGTCTCCTCGTCTTTCCCAGAGGAGCTCCACCCGAACCCGGGCGGCGTACCGTCGCCTTCTCCGCATTGAAAACTCGACCTCCTCGATAACCGCAACAATCGGTGCTCTCCATTCGATGCTGGGGTCACTCCAGGAAATCTCTCTATCCGTCCCGGAGTAAAAACGCGATCGGTCCTGGCGAATGCGGTCGCGGCTCACAATTCCCTTTGTAAAGTAATTCACAGAGGGGGCATAGTGGGCCATGTCACCGTCGAGATCCCCAGCTACGATTGCACGATGCCAGGAGGCGAGCGCCTCCCGGACTTCCGAAAGCGGCGCGTGTCCGTCCCCTACCTCTCCGGAGGGCGAGGCGACTGTATCCTGAACGGCAGGACTCTGGGTATCGCCGAATGCCTGACTGATCCGATCACGCGTTGCCAGCGGGCGGATCCACCTGTCGACGCCTCCTGTCGCCATCGCAAGGCACAGGCCCGTCTCACAGACGAGCAGTACGCCGCACAGTATGTGTCCCGCGCGGAGACGGCCCGGGGAAGGGGGATCCCATAGCAACAAGCCCAGGCCGAGACTAAACACGATCTGGGAGGCGATGCGGATCGCCATCACCGAGGGAGTGAACTCTGTGCCCGGGGTCGTATTAGCCACTACCAGAAGGGGGCCTATCACTGCACCAAGCAGCGCACGAAAGAGGCCGAATCCTCGAAACCAGGGCTTTCCGAGCAGCAGCCCGAGCGCCAGGACCACGTTGAAAATGTTGACACTCGCGGGCATTCTGGCTGGCTGCGAAGGCGTGGCCGACAGCAGCGCTGCCCACCCCTCCAATCCCATAACCAACAGTAGAACCAATGCGGCGGCCGTACTACCTGGAATGTCCCTGGCCCGGCGCGGCGAATCTCCGCCCGGATCTGAAATGTCCTGCAGGGTTCCAACGATGGCACGGCCCGGAGAATCATGGCCTGCCTCGGACTCCAGGCTCTTCAGCTTGAAGTGGTCTGCGACTGGGTGCCCGCACTTGGGGCAGTTCTGTGCTTCACGCGAGACGCGTGCTCGGCAGGCTGGACACCGAACCAGCATGGAGGATCCTCCTACGACCTTGCGGTTCATCCGGCGTATCGTTTCAATGCCTGCAACGGCATTCATGAGGTTCGAGCGGGACAACCCGCACCTCGACAGCACGTTCGACGGCGACAGTTTCAATAGCCAGTAACAGCATTCAGTGGGTTCGAACGAGATGCCCCGTGCCGGGTCCGTCAACGGCGGCACCCAAGTTTCAATGCCTGCAACGGCATTCAATAGGTTCGAACGCAAACATCCCGCCGACGCCTGGGGATTCCGCTCCAGTAACGCCTCGCAGCCCGGCGGCCGACGGCGGCTTCAGCCCCCGGCACTGCCGACCTCCTCGGGACCCGAGAACGTTAACTGAACGGTATTCGGCCTAAACGAGCGTCACCGACTTTCGCAGGCGCCCGGTGCTTAACCATGGAAGCTGCCTCTTCACATGCAACGCTCAGGCATCCCTCAATCGGGGAAGTCGCAGTACTCCCGACCCCGAGTGGCCGACCGGGGGCGAGCCAATCAGAGCGGTCGCAAGAACTTGCTCAAAGGCATGGCAATCGATGTGAAGCAACCGCAGGTAGTGTGCCCCCATGCAGGTATTCTGGTAGGGCAGTGCCACCGGGACTTGGCCGAGGGATAGAGGGACCCCCGGCAAGCCGCGGGTCCTTCCAGGTTTGCGCGGCCAGGCAGCGCGGAAGCGACGACTACTTTTTTGGGGTGACCAGCTTGTACTTGACGGTTGCCTCGCTCTCCTCTGTGACAAACCGCAGTGTTAGCTCTTTTACGTTAGGGCCAACTATTGGCTTACCCAGAGCGTCGAAGAGTGGGAAGAGAACGCGATAGTGCGCTTTATAGTACGGGGTAGCGTTGGAGTACGGGACGTACTCCGTACGGCTAAAGGTACCTGAAGCGTTCCAAGAGCCTTGTGCATACGCACTTCCCCCTGGACCAACCACCGTGGCAGTTCCGTTTCCGGTTGCATTCAGCCGATCTTGTGCTCGGAAGGTAGCCACACCGCCGTACGTGACGGTACCAGACTCGTCGCTACGACTCTCGGTCTCGACCGGAAACCTGTCGCCAGTATCCGTCTCGACGAAGAATCGCAGCGCTCGCACTTCCCCTGCAACTGCTTGGCGTCGCACCCGGGATTGCGGTGTCGTGCCAGTAAGCCCACCTAGAAAGGCTTCTCCACTGCTGACGCCGATCTTTGGGGTGGAAATGATGGATACCTCGAACGTGAGAGTGTGGACATACCCACTCTCCGGTAGGTTGGCCTTCTGGTATAGTCGCTCAGCATCGAAGGTACCGATGGTAACTAGGCCTCCATCAAGCCCTAAACACCACACCCTCGCAGAGGCGCGACCTTGCCGCCCACCGGGCCACTTAGCATCCTGCTGCCACTTCTTTGCTAGCTTGTCACGTTTCGTGCCGTTCTTCGCGGCCTTCAGCCCTGCTTCCTGCCACTGTCGATACTGCTCCGGTGACCAGGTAAGCGCTGGATGCAGGTTTCTCACATCGTGGACGGGTGCCGTGGGCGCAGGTTGCGCCACCACGGGCGCCATTACGACGAGAATCAGAAGAACTCCATTGAGTGCCAGACCGTTCATACTCTACTCTCTGCCAAGAGTTTGTGTGAAAAGGGGATCAGTTTCAGTGCTTGCAACGGCATTCATCGGGTTCGAACGCGAAGGCATCACGTCAGGATAGGCGCTCCGCCCACGAGGAGTCTCGCCAGCAGCCCGAAAGCGGCGGGTGCACCCGGAGAGCGTTTTCCGCCTGAACCTTCCGCACCCTCTTTCGCCATGTCCCCGGATTTCTCCTTCTCAGTCGGAAAAAAAGAGGTGAAATCGGCTGAAATAACCCGAAAGGACCCGAAA
>SXGS01214653.1_pt1 | contig 12198 bp, 4 predicted proteins | sample 3174681 | NCBI WGS metagenome assembly SXGS01 (sample SAMN11356861, study PRJNA531348) | freshwater metagenome | isolation source: freshwater sample F1-80 | place: China: Fuxian Lake, Yuxi | collected 2017-12-25
CCCCACGTCGTCGCGCGGGGGCCGCACCGCCCGCTGCGGACGCGTCACCGGCGTTGTCTCAATCGACTCCGGGGGCGGCACGTCGCGCCGCGGCGGCACTACGTCGATCGGAACCCAGCCCGCACGGGCGGTCCCGACTTCGACCCACGCGGTGAGGTCCCGCTCGCGGAACGCGTCGGGATCGCTCGGCGGGACTCCCCCGTCGTCTCGCTGGCTGTCGACGAAGCCCAGCACGATGCGCGACGGGAACCCCAGCTCGCGCGCCGCGAGCGCCGCAACCGCCGCGAACTGTTCCGCGTCACCGACCAGCGCGGGCTCGCCCAGCAGCGCATCCAAACGCTCGAGCGAGTGGCCCGGCCTGCTGGGTGGCTCGTCGTCGTCGACGCCGTGCGAGAGGTAGCCGTCGGCGGCCAGGCGATCGATGACGGCCTCGAGCCGCTCGCCGGGCGCGTCGAGACCCGCCGTAGTGTCGGCGAGCCAGTCGCCCAGGGTTTCCGGCACCGCGACGATCGCCGGAACGGGCTGGGCGCCCGGCGTCAGCACGCTGAGCTCGGCGCCGCCGGTGGTGTCCGTCACGAAATCGAGTGCGTACGTGAGTCCCTCCTCGGCCCCGCCCACGACCACGGCGCTGTCGGTCACGTCATTGTGCGCAACACGGTCGCGCACACTCGCCCCGTCGTCTCCCGCCACTCGAATGTCGACGAGTTCGCCGATCGTCGGCAACCAGGGGCCAAAACTGCGAGCGAGCGTGATGTCGACGCGACGACGCTGCTCCTCCTGCGCGACATCGCGTCGCGCGGGAACGCGCGCAAACCGCCCCGATGCGCTGTCGACGCTGTCGCTGCCGACGGCAAAGACAACACCGTCGTAGCTGTCGAGAACAGCAACGCGCACGCGGTCACCCTCGGCACGTCCCTCCACGACGATCGCCGTCTCGTCAGCGACCGCCGGGATGAAGGATGCGCGGTAGGCACCGAGCGGGCTCGGCGCGTCTAACGGGTTGAAGGGCTGCTCGACGACCGAGCGGACCACAATGCGATCATCCGGCGGGGGCAAAACGGCGATCAGGCCGGCCCCTGTACCACCGGCTACGAGCACGATGGTCGCGGCCGCCACGAACTGCCGAACCGCGCCGCCGCGCCCGCGATCAGCACTGCCGGCGAGCGCGTCAGCACGTTCATGGCGACGCCACACCGCCAACCAGAGCAGCAGCACGAGAAGAAGCCCGAGGGTCGTGCTGATGGGCCAGCGCACCTCGTCAGGACCGAGAGCGAGTACCAGCGGGTAGCTGATTGCCGGGATCGCGACCGCGAGCGCGCGGCGCCGGGCGCGCAGCGCGATGGCGACCGTCGCTGAGGCGCCGACAAGGAGGGTGACGAAGGCGGGAACGAGCAGGGACTGGTAATCGCCAACCGGAAGGTCGATCGTGACGAGACGGCGCCAGCCAAAAGCGATCGCCGCCGCAAGTTCCGTGAGGCCGTCCGGCTCGGGCAGCACCCCATAGACGGTGCGATCGGGCACGGCGAGCGGCACGCCCAGCACCGCGATGGCCGCCGTCACGGCGAGCATGAGCCCCCACGCTGGCCACCGCAGCGCCGATGCGGTGACCGCGAGCGCGCATCCGACGGGTATTACCACCGCGGCCATGATCACGAACGCGTCGTCGCGGTAGACGGGCCACCATGCGACAGCGATCACCGCCCACGCGGCTAGGGAGAAGATCAGGATGCTCGTCAGGACGGCCGGACGCGGAAGCGCGCGGGCTCGAGGTGCGCGGGGCGGGCGGGTGGCGCTCATGCGTCATCCGCTCCGCGCATGGCCCGCCGCAGGTCGCCGAGCGAGCCGATCGTGACGACGGTGATACCGGCGAGGCGACGACGGCCGGGAACCACGGTCGGGTCGCACTGCACCACGAGCACCTCGACCGAGGCGGGGAAGGCCGCCGCCGCCGTCCGCAGCCGTCGCGGAGCAACGGTCGACCCCACGACGAGCATCGCCACCGAGACCCCCGACACCGCGTCGGCAGCGAGCCGGGCCGCGTCAACGAGGCCGAGCGCTGCGGGGCCGTGCTCGACGACCGCCAGTTCGTCGAGCAGTCGATTGGGGGTGAGTGTCGGAAGCGGGCGCACGGCCACAACCGCGCGTTTGGCGAATTCGGGCGTGATGGCGCTCACGAAGACCGACAGATCGCGGGCATCGCGAATGGCGCGTGCGCCCAGGCTGCCCGCGGCACTCACGGCCAGCTCGAACTCGGCGTCTGAGCCGAAGTCGACGCTCGCGATGCTGAGCACCAGCAGCATGGTGCTGCGTCGGGTTTGCTCAAACTGCCGCACCATGAAGGTGCCGGTCTTGGCGCTCGACTTCCAGTGAATATGGCGACGATCGTCGCCCGCGCGGTACTCCCGCAGGGCGTGGAAGGCCAGATCGCTGGTCGTGAGCTCGCGGGTCGGCTGTCCCTCCAGGTCACGAATGAGCCCCGTCGACGTTGACGGCACGTCGATGGTGGCGGGGTGCACGATGAACTGGGCGGCGTCAGCCCACTGGTGCTCACGCCGAACGATTCCGACCGGGTCGGCTCTGACGGTGCGCACCGGTCCGACCGTGAGGCGGCCGCGGCGGTCGGTGGGCAGAGCAATGGTCGGCTCGACGCGGCCACCTGGCGGCACCCCCGGAACGGCGATCGGCAGGATGCGCTCGCCGACCGGGAGGTCAACAACTGTCCCGAACGAGCGACGAGCGGTCGGGTTGTCGACGACCAGCCGCGCCTCGGCAGGGTCACCGACCGCGACACGAACCGGTGGGGGCACGAGGCGGAAACGCAATCGGATGCGCCCAATCAGGTAGGCGACCGCAACGAGGGTCAGCGCGATGCCCATCGTGCCGGCCACGATCAGTTCTGACCAGCCGAGCACGTAGCCCACGGCCAGGGCGAGCGGCGCGACAACGATGACGGTCCACCCGAGCGGTGTGATGACGGTCGATGCGGCATCCCAGGCCCGGCGCACGGCGCGCCCCAGCGCGGTGCCGGCGCGGACCGTTCCGACGACGAGGTCGGCCGAGAGTCCGGTGCGTCCGCCGACGATGCGGGTGCGCGCGGTGGTGACGCCGGTGCCGACGGTTGTCTCACCGTGATCGCGCGTACTCTGCGTGCGGCCCGGCCCGGTGGTGGTCACACGGCGACCCGATCGCTCGGAGGTGCGGTCTCGAGCACGACCTGCGCGATGACGGCCGACGGGGTGACACCATCAAATTCAGCCTCGGGGTCGAGCACGAGTCGGTGGGCGAGCACGGGCTCAGCGAGGGCCTTGACGTCGTCCGGAACAACGTAGTGCCGGCCATCGAGAGCCGCGAAGGTCTTCGCGCACCGCACGAGCGCGAGTGCGCCACGCACACTGGCACCGAGCCGCACATCCGCGTGCTCACGCGTCGCCTCGACCAGCCGAGCAACGTAGTCACTGATCACCGGGTCAACGTGAACGCTGCGTGCTGCGTCAATCATGTCGCGCACCGTTTCGAGTTCGACGACAGCGTCGAGCACGGCCGCGCGCGGACTCGCCGCGCCCGAGAGGATGCGCACGGACGACCCATGATCGGGGTAGCCGATCGCGGTTCGAATCAAGAAGCGGTCGAGCTGCGCCTCCGGCAAGCGGTACGTGCCCGCCTGCTCGATGGGGTTTTGGGTGGCGATCACGAGGAACGGCGCCTCGACAGGGTGACGAATACCGTCAACGGTGACGTAGCCCTCCTCCATCACCTCCAGCAGCGCCGACTGCGTTTTGGGACTTGCGCGGTTGATTTCGTCGGCCAGCACGATGGTGGCGAAGACGGGCCCCGGGTGAAAGGTGAACTCGCCCGAGCGCTGGTCGTACACCGTAATGCCGGTGATGTCGCCGGGCAGCAGATCGGGCGTGAATTGCACGCGTTGCGTGGTGCCCCGCACGCTTTCGGCGAGGGCCCGCGCGAGCGAGGTTTTGCCCGTCCCCGGGACATCCTCGAGCAGCAGGTGACCCTCGCTGAGCATCGCCGTGAGGCCGAGACGCACGACGTAGGCCTTCCCGAGAAGCACGGTCTCGACGTTCGCCACAATCCGGTCGGCGATGTCGGCGAACCAGCGTGCCTGCTCGGGGGTCATCGTCATGACGGAAACCTTTCGTTGGCGAGTGTCGAGGCTGCACAGATCACGGTCGGTAGACCCGTTCGAACACCGTTCCTCCCACCGTAATGCGCACCTCGAGGCGGGGGTCGCTGGAGGGCGGCGCGCCGATCGTGCAGTTGCCCCCGGTGCTCGAGGGCGGCACCGGCCCGTCGTCGTTGCGGCAGAGGTACTCGACGTTGGCGTAGCCCGGGTGCGCGCCGCGCGCGTCTGGGCTTGTCCACGTCAGTGGTGTCCACGTGATGTCAGCCACGCGTTCCGGCGGCGTCTCACCACTCACCGTGAAGGTGGGACGCACGTCGATCGCGACCGCGACCGGCACGTCAACCGAGGTCGACCACTCACCGCAGAGCGCCGCCGACCCGTCGCGACAGACCTGAACCTGCACACTCCGCAGCGTGCCGTACGTGCCATCGGTCACGAACACGGGCAGGGCTGCCGGGGCGGATGCGATGCCCGACTCGCCGAATCGGTAGCGGATGAAGGGGGTCGCCTCCCCCGCCCGCGCGGTACCGACCGCGTCGATGCGCGCCTCAAAGCGTCCCTCAGCGACGACGATCGCGTCGGGCGCAAAGGTGACGGAGGTGACGCGGGCCGGCCGTGTGACCGTCTGCGCGGTCACGTCAACGCTCGCCGTGCATCCCTGACCGTTGTGCGCGTACACGACGACCCGGTAGCTGCGGTCTCCGGCGAGCCCGGAAAGGGTCGCGCTGGTGCGATCGGCGGGGTACGCGGTGGCTCCCGCGGGCGGCGAGAGCGTCGGCGAACCAGCGTCGACTCCCGACACGGTGCAGCTGGGGGCCGTACCGCCCCCGTCGGTAAACCACACGAAGTAGCGGTCGATCGCTCGACCATTGGCCCCGAAGGCTCCGGCCCAGTCGACTCGCAACTCCTGAGCATTCGGGTCATCGCTGGGCGTCGTCTGCACGGCACTGGGTGCGGCAGCGCGCAGGGGCGGGCCCGCCGGCGTGCCCGTGGTCTCCGCGCTATTCCACGTGGTCAGGGGCGAGAAGGCATCGTTTCGCGCACTCACACTCACCCCGTAGGCGGTGCCGTTCTGCAGGGCACCGGCATCAACGACGGGAAGGGCGTACGCGGTTCCTGCTGGGTCATTTGCCGACACCTCAAGCTCGCGTGTGACCGGACCCACCGTGACGACGTAGCGCCGAATCGGCGAGGCTCCCGCCGGCTGAGTGGGCTTTTCCCACGTGACACGAAGACCGCCGTCGAGCGGCGTACGAGAAACCGCCACGGGCGCCGGCGGGACGAGGTCTGACCACACAGAATCGCTCAGTGTCGTCGGGGCACTCGCACCTTGGGCGTTGATCGCGGCGACCGCGATGCGCACGCGGTTGTCTGGCCCGTTCCCGGTCGTCGGCACCGTACACGGCGAACTCGCGCAGGCAACCGTCGCCGTCACCGCCCCGTCACTCACCCGGGTCACCGTCGCGTCGAAGCGCTGAATGGGCGCGTTGTTTGACGCCCCCGGCTGCCAAGCAATAGTCAGCGTGCGGTCGCCAAACTCTTGCACGCGCAACCCGCTGACAGGGTCGGGAACGTCTTGCACCGAAATGCGGATGCTGCCCCAGACCAGGCGACTAGGGTCGCCCGTCGCATCGGCGACCTGGTACTCGAGGAGGCTGTCGCCGGGCTGGGCACTGTTGGCCACGGTCACCGAGACCGCCTGCCCGTCATCGGTGGGACGTATCTGTACGCCAGCCGGAATAGAGGCACTGTCGAGGCCGCGAATCGCCACGACGCGCAGCGGCTCGAGCGGGAACGGGTTCGTCGCCTGGTCGTTGGTGAGTACGTCGACGACGGTGGTTTCCCCTCGCGGGGCGATCGCCGCATCCTCAATCGGGCGCGCGAGCGGTCGCGTCGACGGCACGACCGTGACGTCGATTCGACCGGACGTTCCCTCGGCGGCGTCGTCGCGCACCCCCACGGCGGCCCCGAATCGCGTGCCGCGCGGGGTGCTCGCTGCCACGCTCACCGTCGCCCTCTGGCCGCTGATCGCGATATCAAGGCCCGCCGGGAGGGCGCTTTCCAGGGCGTACGCCAGCTCGTCGATGTCGTCGGGGTACGGGTACGAGGTGATGCGCACCAGGTCGAGTTCGCGGCTCGTTCCCGGTTCGAGCTCGATGGTGGCACCGACGAGTACGGGAGGCTGGTTCTCTCGTGCCGTGACCTCGATGGGCAGCACGATTGTCGCGACGCGCCCCTCAGGGTCGTTTGCCGTGACACCGTCGGTCACCTCGAAGCTGATCGACGCCGGCCCGAAGTAGAGGTCGGCCGAACGGAAGCGCAGCGTCTGCTCGTCAACCACGAGCGCGCTGCCGTCGGCGTTGCTCGCCCGCACGGTCGCGGTATCGGTGAGCCGTACCTGTCGCCCGCCGACCGCCAACACGTAGTCGTTGATCGGGATGGTCACGGTCTCTTCGCTGACAACCTGGATGCGCGGTGCGCGGCGATCGAGCTGCGGAAGCGCATCCGCGGTGCCAGGAATCCAGATGAACGCCGTTCCGGTCACGGAGGGGTCGGCCGGATGGCTGAGGGAGAACGGCACAATCTGACGCCGTTCGCCCACTGTGACCCGGATTCGACCGTCAGCCAGCACTGTGGCACCCGTGCTGTATCCGGGCACGACCCGCACGGCGAGTTCATCGGCCGAGCCCTCGGCGAAGAACGCCCGAGCGAGCACATCCACGTCGACGGTGTCGCGTTCCAGAATGTCGGCGAGCGTCAGCACGACGTCACGCGCGATCGGCGGCTGCAGCGGGGCATCGGTCACCACGCTGACGGTGACGAAGGCCTGCGATGCTCCCCCAAAGTCGTTCGTGATCGTGTAGATGGCGCCGTAGATCCCGGGTTCTGCCGGCGGCGCTAGGCGGACGAAGCCGCCATCGACGACCTCGGCGATCATTCGCGGGTCGCCGCTTTCGACGCTCGTGACACGCAACGCACCGCCGCCCGGATCGCTGTCATTGTCGAGCACCGGCACGGTGACGACACCGCCGGGGCGCACCACGACCTGGTCGTCATTCGCCACCGGGTTACGAGCGCCCTCGAGGCGCGGGCTGATGCCAACGCGAATCGTTCCAGACGCGCGGGCGCCCAGGGCATCGACCACGGTGTAGCGGAACTCGTCGGTGCCTGCCGCGTATTCACCCGCCTGGTAATCGACGTAGTCGAGTCCGCTGTCGATCACGGTCCCCCGCTCGGGCGCGGTCTCCTGACCGACGAGCTGCACCGAGTCGCCATCCGGGTCCATGTCGGCGACGGGAATCCGGATGCGCACCGTCTCACCGGCAATCACTCGGGCTGTGATGGTGCGGGGCACGGGCGGCGAGTTGGTGGCCTCATCCGCCTCCCGGACGCTGATCCTCACGGTCGCCTGCGCCCGTTCGACCCCGAGCGGGCCCAACACTTCATACACCGCGGTGAAGTCGCCCGGTCGCTCGGGCGCGAGGTATCGCAGCGTGTCCCCGCTGACGAAGAGCAGGCCGTCATTTCCGCCGAGGCCGCGGACCAGATCGGGGGCCAGCGTGATGGGCTCGTCGTCGGGATGCTCGTCGTTCTCGAGCACCGGAATCGTCACCGCATCCCCGACCCGCACGGTCACCGTGTCATCCACCGCGATCGGGGGCTGCAGGGTCTCCGGACGCGGAATCTCGATGACCGTGATGGTGCCCTCGGCATCGGCGTAGCCGTTCGAGATGCGATAGCTCAGGGCGACGGGACCGTCCAGGGGCCGTGTCAGGGTGATGCGTGCATCCCGCTGGTCGAGCACCTCCGCGCGAATTCCGCTGTCGGCGGGAACGTCGGTGATGCCGGTGACGACGAGTACGCCGCCCGCCGGATCGATGTCGGTGGATGCGACCGGCACCACGGCGCTCGACAGGGAACGCACGAACGCCGTCTTGGGCACCGTGACGGGCGCGGCCAGCTCCGGCGGAGCCGTGACATCGATACGCACAACGCCGGTGGCGCTCTGGTCGCCGTCACTCACGACGTACTCGACGTAGTGGGTGCGCACCTCATCGGAGCTGAAGCGGAAGAAGCCACGCTCGAGGCGCGGGGTGATGAGCGCCCCCGCCCGCTCGGGGACCGACACGAGGCGCACTGTTCCACTTCCGCCGCGCACGTAGCGCAACGGTTCGACCCGTGCCTCTTCGCCCGCAACCACCTGCACCGCGAACGGCTCAGCGATGATCGGCACCTGCCCGAGGGGGCGAACGGTGACCGCCAGCTCTCCGACGCCCGCCAATGAACCGTCAGAGACGGTCAGCGCAACGGTACGTATCTCGCCGGCACCCCCCAGCTCAGAGACGGTGACGCGACCGTCAGGGCGGGCAACAACCTGGTCGGGTGCCGCGACCGTCGCATCGGCCAGGTACAGCGGGTCGCCGTCGGGGTCGACCCATTCGCCCAGCACGTTCGCCGTCACTCGGCCCCCCTCGGCCACGGTCGTGCGGGCGGGTCGCACCTGGGTGGGGGCGCCGTTCTCTTCCGGCTGGCGCACCGTGACGACCACGGTCGCCGTGTCCGAGCCGCCTCGGCCGTCGGTGATGGTGTAGTCGAAGGCCAGCACGCCGGCGGCGTCGGGCGGAAGCGTGAGCTGTACTTTTTGACCGCTGTCGACAATGTCGAGGCGCGCCTCATCGTCGGGGCCCAGCTCTGTCGTTTCGGAGACCACGAGCACGTCACCGTTGGGGTCACGATCGTTCAGCAGAACCGGAAGGATCGTCGATCGACCGGGCCGCGCGCCGAAAGCGTCATCTTCGGCGATCGGCGGCTGCTGCACCCGGTCAAGCTCCGGAGGGACATCCAGCGTTTCGGCCTGTTCCTCCAGCTCGTCCTCCTCCTCCGCGATGAGGTCATCCCAATTGGCGATGAGCGCACCGCTGCCGCGCACATCCCACACATTCCCCGTCGCACGATCGTTGAGGACCACCCGATCGTCTCGCACGACGAAGTCGAGACCCTCCCCCGGGAGAAGCCCGGGAAGGGTCGCGAAGGCCGGTTCCGTGCACGAGCGCCACGCGGTGCCGTCTGTCCACGCCGCGATGATGCAGCCGTCGACGACGACCGGGGCGATGGGGTCGCCCGCGCGGTCGGCAACGAGTTCGCGCACCTCACCCGCTGCGTCGACCGACAGCACGCTCGCGGGCGTCGCGACGATCAACGAGTCCGCCTCGGCCGAGGCGTGCGCGAGCACCGCGTCACCCTCCGCGAGCCAGGGGCTGAGGTCGATGGGATCGCCGTCGCGCAGCACGCGTTCGCCATCCGGATCGAGGACCCACCACTGGCCGGCCGCAATCGTGATGTCGAGGCGGCCGGTCGATGCGGGTTCGATGGGCCAGCTCTGTTCGACTCGGTCCAGGCGGCCGGGCGCAAGGCGATGCACCTCGCCCGTCGCCGGGGACGCGATGGCGAGCCCGTAGCGGTCGGTCGCCCGCACGGCCGAGTCTGGCCCAAAGGACAGGGGCGCGACCGAGGCAACGTCAAAGTCATCAAACAGAACCCATGGCACCGTCCACAGGTCACCCGTATCCGCCGTGTGCACAACCACCGTCTGGCCGACGATCCGCACGTCGGGCTCGATGGGCGGCAGGGGAACCGTGAAGTCGACGGTCGCGCGCGCAGCGTCCAGCACTTCCGCTTGCGCATTCAGACGGTCGAGCACCATGACGTCGCTGCCGTGGTGACGCACCTCGAGCTCAGATCCCTCACCCACGACGACCGCGTCCAGCGCGCCGATCTGCAGGTTCGCGCGTGCGGCCGATTGCCGCTCACCGTTGACGACCCAGACGGAGCCGTCGTTGAGCTGGGCGCGCTGCACGTCAAAGCCTGGGTGCAGAATCGCGAGTGTTGAGACGACCGCCGCGATGAGGGTGCCGCTGACGGCGCTCACCCACGCGGATCGTCGGTGGGATGCGCGCTGCGCGGCGGCGAGGACCATCTCAGTTCCCACCCGTCATCGCGCATTTTTCGGCGCTCGCCGGGCCGGTACGCCCCTCACGGGCGACGCGCACCGTCACGCAGACCTGTTGGCCGGGCTCGGCGACGACCGCAAATTCGGTTGCGCGCTGCACGGCGGGGGGCTGACCGTCAACGCTGACCCGGTACGTGTCGCCCGCGGCGATCCCGGGATCTTGCCAGCGGAACGTGACCTCCTCGCCCGCCACCTCTGCTTCCACGTCGGTGACCCGTGGCAACGACCCGTCTTCTCCGGTGACAGCCCACCACGTGGCCGTTGCCCCGAGACCCACCACGGCCAACGCGACCACGACGAGCACCGCGGCGATGACTCGCGATCGGTGACCCTCATGCCGCGCGGCGCGGGCTTCCGTGCCGAGGGTTCCGGCAGACACGGTCGCCTCGGTATCGACGGGGCTGCGACGGCGGCGACGTGGCCCCCGCCCGGTGGGCGTCCGCGGCGACACGGCGCGCACCACCGTGCGGTCGGCGGGGTCGCCGGCGATTGCCCTCGCCCAGTCGTCGAGGGCAATATCGGCGTGAGTCGGAGCGAGGCCCAGCTCGGCCTCGACGCGCTGCAGGTCGCGCACCAGTTCCAGCGCGGTCTGCTGCCGTCGCCCGGGGTCGCGGCTCATGGCGCGACGCAGCACCGCCTCGAGAGAGGCCGGCGCATCCTGCCGATCAAGCGCGGGCAGTCGCGATCGAGTGATGCGCGCAATCAGTTCGCGGGTGCCGTTCTGCCCGCCGGGCTGCTCAAAGGGTGAGCGACCGGCGAGAAGCGTGTACAGCGTTGCCCCCAGGGCCCACACTTCGCTGCCGATCGTGCCGGTTGTTTCGTCGAGCAGCACTTCCGGCGCCGACCACGGGACGGACATTCCCACCGTGTCCCCCACGCTCGGCGCGGCGCCGAGGCTCGCGGCGATGCCAAAGTCGCTCAGCACCGGATGCCCGAACGCGGTGGTCAAAATATTGGACGGCTTGATGTCGCGGTGAAGAACACCCTGCCGATGCGCCGTCTCAATGGCACTGCCGATCTGCACGCCTATGCGCAGCACCTCCGTGACCGGGATCGTCTCGCGGCGAAAACGATCGGCTAAGTGAGCACCACACAGCTCCATGACGAGATAGGGGCGACCGTCGGCGCTGATGGAGGCCTGGTACACCGTCAAAATGCCGGGATGCGATGACAGCTGCGCCATAAGGTTGGCTTCGGCCTGGAACATGCGCCGCACGCTGTCGGTGACCACGTCGGCGAGCATGACCTTGACGGCCACTTGGCGCCTCGGCATGTTCTGTTCGTACAGAAACACGTCGGCGAAGCCACCCGTGCCGAGCAGGCGGATATGGGTGAAGCCGGGCAGGACCGGCGGCACTGACGGCCGACGTTGCACCACGAGACCCCCCTCCCGGCGTGATCGCGCCCAGTCTAGGAGCTATGCACCAGCCGTGGCTTCCGGGGCGCGCACCACATCGATCACAATCAGGGTGACGTTGTCTCGGCCACCCTGCGAAAGCGCGGCGTCGAGCAATGCGTTCGCCGTCTCTCGCGCGCTCAGCCGGGCGGCGAGGTGCAGGCGCAAGCGCTCGTGCGACACCTCTTTCGTGAGACCGTCGGAGCACAGCAGCAGACGCAAGCCGGTCGTGATCGGAAGATCCAGAAGGTCGATGTCCGGCTCGAGCGAGAATCCCACGGCGCGCGTGATGACGTTCGCTTCGGGATGCGCCTCCGCCTCCTCCGCGCTGATCTGCCCAGCCGTCACCATCTCTTGGACGAGCGAGTGGTCGGTCGTGATCTGACGCAGCTCATTACCGCTGAACGCGTAGACGCGTGAGTCACCGACGTTGAACACCGTCAGGTGCGCCGAGCCGGCGTCGTCAGCGGTGAGGGCCGCGCCGGTCACCGTCGTACCGATTCCGCGATCCTCCTCGTCGAGGTCGTGAATGTCCCAGGTCGCGCTGTGCAGCGCATCGATGATGTCGTCGCGGGTGACAAAGTCGCCGCGCGCCGCCGCCTGGAGCCGTCGCACGACGGCGTCGCTCGCGCGATCGCCGTGTGAATGGCCGCC
>SXGS01600011.1_pt1 | contig 12197 bp, 8 predicted proteins | sample 3174681 | NCBI WGS metagenome assembly SXGS01 (sample SAMN11356861, study PRJNA531348) | freshwater metagenome | isolation source: freshwater sample F1-80 | place: China: Fuxian Lake, Yuxi | collected 2017-12-25
GAAGAACATTTTCGTTCGCCTGCGCCGGTCTTCGGAAGGAACGCGCATCGAGGTGCAGGACGAAGGCCCCGGCCTGAGCATGGAAGATCAGAAGAAGTTGTTTGGAAAATTTGCGCGTTTGAGCGCCAAACCCACCGGCGGGGAGCACTCGACCGGCCTGGGCTTGTCCATCGTCAAGAAGATGGTGGAAGCGATGAACGGCAAGGTCTGGTGCGAAAGTGAACTGGGCAGGGGCGCGACCTTCATCGTGGAGTTTCCGGCTGCTTGAACTTCAAGCCCGGCAGTTGAAGTGAACAGGAGGACGCGGAGGAAGCAGAGAATGAGCGAGTTCAGAGGCTGCTATTCAGTCGCAATCGGGGAGCGAGCGCGACTCGTACGCCCTGGTCAGCGTCCCGCTGACCAGCCTGTCCGCTCCGAAAACCCACCATCTGGTGACTGGTCACGCCGTGCTGAGTTCTCGGCGAGACGCCGAGAACAGCGGTCGAGACGACCGCGCTCCCCATTTCTATTGAATAATTACGACTTGCGGGAGTTCGCCACGCAGACTCAACGCACGGCGGGTGTCTCGTCAGCGATTTGTCGGAACGCGCTGATCGCCCGGTCGTATTCGTTGCGAGCGGATGCGCGCTCTTCTTCACGGATGGACTTCGAGCGGCCGCGCCAGAGTTGTTCAATCGTCTCGATGCACCAGCGGGCGCTGTCACGAGAAGCACGCACAGGCCGGTTGTCCACGAGCACATTGATCGGGTTGGTGTGCAGTTGCGGGAACTGTCGGAGCGCAACCCAACTGCTTCGCTCAACGCGAACCTGCAGTCGGACCTCATGAGTGCGTCCGTCGGCGGGCACCTGACGCGTGGCCACCGATTGGCCATTCATCACGATTTCGATGGTGCGCGTGCCGCCTGAAAGAATCTCGCGGGAACGAGGTCCATGGAGTGTGACGGTGTCGCCGGTCCAACGTTTTCCGCCCGGAGGGGTTACGAGACCGTGAGCGACAAGCGCCGGTGACTCCGGGGAAAATGCAACTTCAGCCATCACTTCAACTTCACCCGGCGAATCCAGTCGCACGTCTCCGAATCCGGGAGCGACATCATTGACACGAAACCGAAGCGCGTAGGCAAATCCGTCGCTCACATACGAGCGGCCCTGAGCAAGAGCCCGGCACCAGTCGCCGAAATCCAGACGCTTCAACTGTCCGAGCTGAACATAGACGCGCCCCTGCCCGACTCGCTCGCCGCTCATGCATGGAAAATCCGTCTCGCCGCTGGCCTTGAGCGGGAAACCACAATTCAAAAGGTGATACCACATGTTCCATTCGGCGATGCGCGGCGTGTCCATCGCGCTGATGAAATCACACACGCCGGCGGCGACGCTGACGCAGATTTCCATGGCACCGACTCCGTTCATTTCGGGCACGGCGAAATTCGGCAATTCGTCCGCCGCACGATCATGGGCGGCGGCGAGTTCGGATTCGGTCAAAGCGCCGTCGTGGTCGGAATCGACATCGGCGAAGACATACGGAAGCAGCGCGTCCCTCGTCTCTTCCGGCGTAAGCGTGCCATCGCGCTTGGTGTCATAACGTCCGAAGAACCTCTGTGTGGCGCTGCGTGAATTGATTTCCAGCCCGCTCCCGGAATGTGCGTATCCCGTGACACCGCCTTGCTCCTTTGCCCACCTCATCACGGGAACTGTCCATGAAGGCCAGCCTTTGGTTTTGGTTCCGTCGGAGCCAGGGAAGTTTTGATCTTTGAGATTCAGCAGGCAGACATGTCCAAGCGCCTCCGAGCCGAAGCCGCTGATTTCAAGATCGTATTTCATCAACGTGAAGGCCCGGCTCAACACATCGACGCCCGGCGAGAAGAACTTTCGCTGATGCGTGAAGCACGGTCCCCACGTAAGCACACAGCCGACGTTCAAGCCCTCGCCCTCGACTTGTTTGAACATGTCCATCGGCGTGACGCCCTGGGTTGGTTCCGAATAATGAGCGCAGCCTGCCCCGTGAATATGGTGATCACCAGAGTAGAATCCGAATCTTGCAGGATCGATCCAACGCTTCAGGTCAAACGAAAGTTTGAACGTGCCCCTTGATGGAATATCCACTTCGCGTTGCAATCGCCGATACTCCGGACCTCGCCAGAACTCGACAGTCAACCGCCCCGGTGGCAACAGGACCTGTTCGCCGTCGTGCCGGTAAATTTGAGCTTGAAAGTAAAAGTCCGGTGCGAGCCGCTTGGCTTGCGGCGGGAAAACGTGTCCGGCGCCGTCGCGAAACGTGAGTCCCGCCGTTGTGGGTGAGCCATCGGCATCGCGGACCCGGAGCGTGACGGGAACGGCGGGCCGCACATCGAACAGGACGGGCACTTCCGCGCGGAAACCGAGATCCTGAGTTCCCTGACCTACGTCGAGCGCGATTGTTGCCTCCAGTTTTCCGGCATCCCTGCTGTAGAGAAGCGCGATGGCGTACTCGACCTCGAGTCCGCTCAACCGCTCCGTCATGGGCGGCCTCGTGTACATCTCCGCTTCCAGAAAGCGAGTTGTGTCGGCTGTCTTTGTCGCTGTTTCGCGAAGAGCTTCACGTTGCATCCGCTTCGCGCTGAGTTCGGTCATCCCGGCATAAACCGGTCCCGCCTGCGGACTGGAGATGAGCAATTCCTTCGTGACGGTGCTGTGATTGATCACCTTTATGATGGCGGGCACATAACCGCCTTGTTGCAAAACCGCAGGCCCGTCGCCTCGTCGCACCTTCACGCGCGATTCCGGATTCAACTCGACCACGAGCAACGCATGGGCATCGAGCAATCGCTGCATCGCTTCGGAGTCACGCTTGTCTACAGCCCGGCGAATGGCATCCCGGACCTGCTTTGGGAGTGGAGCGCCAAGGAAATCCAGCGCGTCGTTCAGCCGCCGGACGTTGGCTGCCAGCGGTTGAGCTGCGACGGGCTCGACTCCCACTGCGGCAACGGAACGAACGACAGACATGCCAAGTACGAGGATGATGAGGAAAGTGCAGTTCATGCGGAATTGACCGGCGTTAGACGACCAAGGTTGCGCGCAGAAACAATATGCGTGGATGAGTCGTAATTCTAACGAAACAACCCTCACCCTGCCCCTCTCCCGTCCACCGGTAGAGGGATCCACCAAGACCGCGCTGACCTTCGTCAGAGCCGGTAGAAACCACGACAGACGCACGACGTCTCCCCCTCTCCCATCGGATGGGAGAGGGCCGGGGTGAGGGTATATCCATACGAAAATCGGAAGTTATTTTTGCGCAAACCGCTACGGAGACAACGAAGCCCGCCAGTCATTGAACTCCTTCTCGATCTCCTCGCGTGAACATCTCTCGCGATAGACGGCGCGCGCACGGAAACCGTACACGTCGGACACTTCGTACTTGGGAATGATGAACTGAAAATCCCAGGCCGGATTGGGAGCAGAAGGCGGCCCGCCACTGGAAGGCGAGTGGCTGAAGCGGATGCCTTCCGTACGATCAAACATCAGGATGAAAACGTGCGTTGACCCGATGTAGCCGTAGAAGAAAGGCGAGGCGTACCGGAGCGGCGAGAAGTTCTTGTAGAGCGTCTGCTCACGGACCGGCGTGAACTCCAGAGCTAGCGTGTCGTCCACGTGCCTTACGGTGCTTTGGTTGTTGTGCTCCTGTGTGCAGAACTGGACCCAGCCCTTCGGATCCTTGAAGTAGATGCTCTTGTTTTCGGGAGCATTCATGTAGGTGGCCCAGAAAAGGCCAATGTAACCATGCGCGAACGCGTGCTGGTGCGCCTGACATCGGAATGAGAAGTCAATGGAGTGCGGCGGAACCAGCTTGAAGCGAGTCCAACTTTCCAGGAAGAAGTGCGGTGTTGGAGACTGGTGCAACTCCGCCTCCACCGGCGAAATCTTTCTGAGTTCCATTGGATGGTTGCGCGGTTCGAAAAAGGTCTTTCGATCACCTGCCAGGTTCAGAAGATCTTTGTCGCCGTCAAAAATGTGCTCCAGGTTGAGACCGGCAATTTCAAAGACGGAGGTTTCGGGTTTGGTGCGGTGGATCAGTCGATGAATGCCGTTGTAACCCGCGCGACGGCCGTCGTAGGCCTCGTTGTCACCGATGATGGCGGTCAGGTCGCCCGCTCGAATTGTTTCGTGGCTCATGGTTTCAGCCTGGGTTGTTCCGCCGTCGCGGCGTGTGAGGTCGATGCTTTAAGTTTCAACAGGCGATCGCGTGACACGCGATCGATCCACGAATCGCGGTACTCTTCCCGCAATCGTGTGTAGGCTGCGATGGCATCATTGGTCTTGCCGGCGCGTGCCAATGCATCAGCCGCTTTGAATTCCTGGTCCCCCACCGTCAACATCCGCGCCATGACACGGCCCGCTTCCTCGCGCGTCAGGGCTAGAGGCACCTTGGCTAGCACGGGAGGATTCGGATCGGTCAGAAGACCGAAGGCGGCAGGATTGCGCTCGCGAAAGAGCCGAGCCCGCATGTCGCGCTGCCAGTTGCTTGAATCGCCACCTTCGCGGCCACCATGAGGATTGATGTCCGCGATGGCCAGACCGTCGGGCCCGTCCGCTTGTGCAATGATTTTGCCCTGCGGCGAAATGATCATCGCGCCCTTCCCGCGATGGGCCACAACAAGCCAGACAAAATTCTCCACCGCGCGCACTCGCAGCGCTTGCAGGCCAATGTCATCGTCACCGATCGCCGCCATGCCCATCGTTGGAAAGAAAATGATGTCCGCGCCGGCAAGCGCGAGGCAGCGCGCTGTCTCCGGCATCACCAAGTCATAGCAGATCGCCAGTCCGACCGTGCCGCTGTCAGGTGTTGCGAAGACGGGAAATGAAGCGCCACGGTGCCGTGAACCGGACTCCGACCATGTTGGGCAGACTTTGTGGTAGCGACCGATCTCCTTGCCGTCGCGCCCGAGGTAGAAGGCGGTGTTGCAAGTCGCGCCATCAGTCTCAACAAGATCGCTGCACAGAACGAGAGACATGCGGTGCGTTGCGGCGGCGCGGCCAAGACGCTCGATCATTCGTTGCACCGTTTGTGGGAGCACTTCCCTGGCGAGGTGTTCGTTCATGCCCACCCAGTTCAGAAGGCCCGGAGTGTCCTCGGGAAAAGCGAGCGCGTCGCATTTCAATTCGCCGGCGCGGTGAACTATGGTTTCAAGTTCGGCGAGATTCCTGTCCACCGCCGCGAGCACTTCAGCGGGATTGGTGAGGCGCCAATCGATGACGCGGTTCCTCGCCTGACACGAGGCCACGCGGATGGTGTTGGTTGCCACAGATGCTCCACCGGCCAGGCCGTGCGGTTCGGGGAACGGTTTTTCGGCGGCACGTCCACCGCCAACGAGAAAGAGGTTCAAAGAGAGAACGAGGGAAGGCAGTTTCATAGGTTAATGCGTATCTCCTCAGCAGCGGAGACCGGGACATCGAGAATTTGAGCGAGCTTACCAACAAACCAGGGGATGGCGAGGTCGATCTTCGGGTCATTGAAGCCGGAAAATGAGGGGCAAGATATTATGCTTCAATCGGGACACGAAAGTTGTCACAGTACCGAAGCAAATGATTTGGCGGGTGATTACGCCTACGGAAGATGATCCGCAAGATGCCATCTCAGCGACCAGTGCGAGCACAAGCCGCGATCTGGTGATCGGGGGATTATGAACCGCGCGTTGAACATCCTGATGGTTGAAGACAACGAAGACGACGCCCTCCTGGTGCTTCGTGAACTCCGCAAGGGAGGTCGGACGGTGACATCGCGGAGAGTTAAGACGGAAGGAGACTTTCGTTCTGCTCTGGCAGCCGAAAAATGGGACGCCATCATCGCGGACTACTCGATGCCCAAGTTCAGCGGGCTGGCAGCGCTGGAATTGCTCCACAAGACCGGGCTTGATCTTCCTTTTATTTTGGTGTCCGGGACGATCGGTGAAGAGATCGCCGTGGAAGGCATGAAGGCAGGCGTTCATGATTATCTCTTGAAGGACAAGCTTGGCAGGCTGGGGCCCGCAGTGGATCGCGAAGTTCGGGAGGCCAAGGAGCGTTCAGAACATCGGCGCGCGGAACAGGCACTGCAATCGATCCATAAGGCGACAGCTAATGTGGTGGGAGAAGATTTCTTTCGGTTGCTGGTCACGGAGCTGGCCAACGTCCTTGGGATGCGTTACGCGCTCGTCGGCGAGCTAGAGGCAGAAAACCCGCCAAGGATTCGCACCGTGGCGGCCTGCGATTCCGGCAGGATCGTTGAGAATTTCGAGTATGATCTCGCCGATACACCCTGCGCCAAGGCGATGGAGTCGGGGTTGTGTTTTTATCCATCCGGTGTCGCCAGCGCGTTCCCAAAGGATCTCCTCCGGGCGAAGATGGGAGTGGAGGGTTACCTGGGCGTACCCATCTCATCCTCCTCCGGACAAGTCGTCGGACTGGTGGTCGTCTTGCATGACCAACCGATGGATGACACTACCCACGCCCGATCGCTGCTCGCCATTTTCGCCTCGCGCGCTGGTGCGGAGCTTGAAAGGCTGAAGGCTGAAAAGGATCGGGCCGCGCTTCAGGCACGGCTGTTCCAATCGCAGAAGCTCGAAGCCATCGGTACGCTTGCGGGCGGCATCGCTCACGATTTTAACAATATTCTTGCCGGAATCGTCCTGTTCGCGGAACTGGCCTCGCAGGACTCAGCGGACAACCCGGCTGTGCAGGAGAGCCTCCAAGGGATTCTCGATGCCAGTGGGCGGGCGCGCGATCTGGTGAAACAAATCCTCACCTTCAGCCGCCAGGAGGAGCAAAACCGGGCGGAAATGCTCATCCAACCCGTCATCAAGGAGGCGCTGAAATTCCTGCGAGCTTCCCTGCCGCCGATGATCGAGATGCAAACAGACATCGATCACAACGCCTCGCCAGTTTTTGCGGACCCGACTCAGATCCATCAGTTGATCGTCAACCTGTGCACCAATGCCAGCCATGACATGAAGGAACACGGAGGCATCCTCCGGGTGGAACTTTGCGGACTGTTGGTCACCGCTGCTGACGCGAATGCAATCCCGCAGCTCAAGGAGGGACCGTCGGTACGGCTCACTGTGACAGATTCCGGCTGTGGGATCGGACCGGAGATTTTGGGAAGAATTTTTGAACCCTTCTTCACAACGAAAGGCCCTGGTGAAGGAACGGGGCTTGGACTATCCGTGGTTCACGGAATCGTGCGAACTCATGGCGGTGCTGTGACCGTGAAGAGCGTAGTCGGCAAGGGAACGACCTTCCATGTTTATCTCCCGGCTGTGCAAGCCAAGCCGGACCCGACAAAATCCGTCCATGAAAAGTCGGTGCCTGGCCGCGGTCAGGATCTGCTGGTGGTGGATGACGAAAGCACGCTGATCAATCTGACCCGCCGGCTGCTTGAACGTCTCGGGTATCGCGTCACCGGATTTTCATCTCCGACCGAAGCGCTGGCTGAGTTTCAGGCGAATCCACGCCGTTTCGACGCTATCATAACAGATTACGCCATGTCGGGGATGACAGGTTTGGACCTGGCGCGCTCCGTGCGGTTGATCCGCCCGGAGATCCCCATCATTTTGACAAGCGGCCATCTTTCTCCCCAAGACAACGAGCGCGCGAATAAAATTGGAATATCCGCGTTTCTCCCCAAACCAACCAACATGGAGGATCTGGCAGGCGAGCTGGGCAAGATCTTCCGTGAGCGGTAGGAATGTTCCGCGTCGGTCGCGGACACGATTTTGGCGCCACCGCTGGAAGCCAGCGCACGACTACCTGGCGAGTGGGCGGACGGGCGAGTTCACATGCTGCAAGTTTTCCCTGCTCGACCGGCGGACCGTTTCATACAAATGATCCTTGAGCTTGGCTCGACGCATTTTCAGCTCGTCGATTTCCTGGTCCGTGGCGAAATCAATCTCCTCTTCAATCCTGTAGATCGAGTCGTCCAGACTGTGATACTCGTCGAAGTGCTTTCGAAACCCCTCGTTGCGGATGCGCAATGATTGAATCGTTTCCTTGTACTCGGAGAACTCGCGTGTGAACGGATGATGCAGGTCCATTGGATGTCACTCTTCCTTTCTAATTGATCACGTGCTGATCTGTTTTTGGGTGGCATCCGAATCTCACTCCTGATCGTAATCGGGGAACGCCAGGGATTGAGAGCAAGAGAAAGATTACGATTAAGATGTTACCCTGTTTGGTGTTGATGGTTCAAATAGTTCGCTCAATTTCATGCCTCCACATTTTCCCGAATGTGGACCCACGTGTGAACGTGCGGTTTGCCGCGGAAGTACCACACCATCGCCGGGCCTTCAATCTGCCACACATCCCACACTCCGTCCTTGCCGATGTCCTCATTCTTGAAGAAAGCCATGTGAAGATGATCAAAGCCTCGCTTCTCGATCAGCTTCATCGCCTCATCGGAGTCTTCGGAACGGAAGGGTGCCAGGAGGTCGCGCATGACTTTTCTGACGAGATCCTTTTGATCGCGTGACAGCTCGGTCAGCGGAATCCCTGGCAGGTCCCGCGTCCTGCCGGTCAACTTCACGGTCTTGGTGGCTTCCTCCTCGCGGGAATCTCCCAGCAGCGCCAGGTTGCGCTGCCTGCCGTCGAGCGCTTTGAAGACTTCATTCGCTCGAAGAGCCTGGAACCAGTAGGCGTTGCCCGGGTGATCGGGCTTCTCGTTATCACCCTGGGGGGAATGCCCGTAAAAGATAGGTCCGCCAAACGCTGCGCCTTCGACCGAATCCCCGTCACAACGCCGTGTCACGTGGCGGCCTGAGAGGACAAACTCGAACTTGCCCGTTCCAGGCTCTCCAAAGAGCGCCACAGAGCAGGCGCCGAAACCTTCCTTCCCCGCGTCATGGGCCACCTGATGGAGCACTTTTTCCGCGTACTCAGGGCTGTGCAATTTCAGGAAAATTTCCTGGATCATCGCCTGCTGATCCCTGGTGAAGAATTCTCCAATGGTGGGTTTGGTGATCTGCCAGTTGTTGTCCACCTTCGAGCGCAGCGGATGATCAAACGGCATGCAGATGGCGGCTCGTTGCTGATCCGTCAGCGTCTTGTGGAGGGAGGTGACAAGTGTCTCTGACCTGGATGCCTTGCCTGGCGCAGCGTGCGCCGGTTGGACGAGCGGCCAGCCGCCGGCCATCGACGCGCCCAGCAATCCTGCGGTGCCGCCTTTGAGAAAACGGCGACGGCTGAGGGGGGCGCAAATGGGGGTGCAATTCGACATGGGCGAGGTGTTCATGGACTCGGTTCTATCACTGATGGCCCTTTTGACAACGGTAAAGAAATGGGAGGACGAGGGCATGAGAATTCCTGGATTCAGGTCGTGGTGTCGGCCCCCTTTTTGATTTCGGGCACTCGAACAAGAAAAGCTCGAACAATAAATGCTTTGAAATCCGCTCCCCGGCATTGATACTCGGCCAACTCCGCGATGATTTGATCGTCACCCCAATGGTTGGCGGTTCATCGTGTCGCAATAACAAAGTAGTTTAACATGAACTCTCTGACTCAATTGGTGGCGGCCGCTTGCTGCGTGTTTGGTTTCGCACTCTGCGCGGAGGCGTACTCAAACAAGGATTCGCGCGTGTATGAAACGCGCGTTTACTACGCGGCGGCGGGAAAGCTCGACGCACTCAACTCCCGCTTTCGCGATCACACCATCAAACTTTTCGAGAAGCATGGTATCGCGAACGTGGGTTACTGGATGCCGGTGGAAAACCCTGACCGCAAGCTGATCTACGTGCTCTCGTATCCAAGCCGGGAAGCGCGTGAAAAATCCTGGAAAGCCTTCATGGCTGATCCTGACTGGCAGAAAGCATGGAAGGCGTCCGAGGTGAACGGAAAGCTGGTGGACAAGGTGGACAGCTTCTTCATGAACGTGACGGATTATTCCCCCAAGGTGAAGTCGCCGGAGAACAAGGCGCCTCGCGTGTTCGAACTCCGCACCTACACGGCCAGTGCCGGAAACCTGGGTAATCTCAACGAACGTTTTCGCAAGAATACCTGCAAACTATTTAAGAAGCATGGCATGACCAATGTGGCCTACTGGAACCTCATGGCCGACCAGAAGAATGCGGACAACAAGCTGATCTACATTCTCGCGCACAGGAGCCAGGAGGCCGCCAAGGCTTCTTTCGATGCGTTCCGCAATGATAAGAAATGGGATAAGGTCAAGAAAGCTTCCGAGGAAAAAGGTGGCGGCTCACTGACCGCTCCGAACGGGGTCGAGTCCGTTTTCATGCTTCCGACCGACTACTCGCCGATCAAATAGGCGAAGACTCACGAGACGTTCCCAATCTCGTCCACCAGTTCAGAAATTCCCCAGTTGCGTCGGCGCGCGCTGAGGTTGTCAGCAGCCGCGCCATGTTGCCAGACACCGTAGAGGATGGAAGGAAGCGGCTCCTTCCTGGCCTCGGGATCGGCCAGCAAGCCGCCCAGATACCCGGCCAGCACATCGCCCGCGCCTCCCTGGGCAAGGAATGGATTTCCGGATGAGTTCACAAAAAGTTCCCCGGAACTCTTGCCAATGCACGTTTGGTAACCCTTGAGCACCACCCATACTTCTCCATACCGCCGGGACAATTCCCGGACCGCTTCCGGACGGTTCTTCTGAAGATCATCCGGACGCCGGGCCAGCATCCGGGCCGCCTCTCCAGGGTGAGGTGTGATGACGCGAAGCTTCCCCGAGATGGTCCCACCGCGGGGCAGCCAGTCCAAGGCGCTCGCATCCGCCACGACGGGAAACGGGAGGTTCTCCCAGATTCTGATGGCCTCGCTTCGCAAGTCATCCGTGACGTCCGGGCCGGCCAATCCGGGTCCGATCACCACCGAGGTGAAAATATCCGGGAACCTCATTCCGGAACGCCACGGATGGACCATTGCCGCTTGCAACTGGCATGCCACGGGCAGAGATGCTGACGGAGGCGTAAACACCGAGACGAGGCCGGGTTGCGCCCGGAGCGCGGCCTGGGCGCATAGAACCGCCGCGCCGTAATAACCGGTGCTCCCCGCGATGATCGCCACGTGGCCGAAAGTTCCCTTGTGGCTGGCAACAGCCCGCTGCAACGGGAACCCGGTGAAATCCTCCGGCAACGTCCAGATGAGCGGCGTCCGATGCTCGCAGGGGATCAAGCCGATTGCGGGAGCCACCTCCAACCGGCCGACACAAGGCCAGGCGTGAGATTCAAGCAAACCGCGCTTCGGCGCACCCAGACACAAAGTGACACTTGCCCGGACACTGCTCCCCCAAGGCTCACCCGAATCCGCGTTAAGCCCGGAAGGCACGTCGATCGAAAGGACTGGCACCCCGGAATTGTTAACCTCCTGTATCAGCTCGATCCACGCGTCGTCCAGGGGTCTGTTAAGACCGATGCCGAAGAGTCCATCGATGATCAACGAGGGCTGGAGCGACCATTGTGTGGCGAGTTCCTTCCTCGCAGTCTCCGGGTCGATGACATTGATCAGGTTGACCTCACGATCAAACAGATTGTGGCTCGCACGCCTGGCGTCGTCGCCATTGTGACCCTTGCCAGCGAGGACGATCACCAGGTCAGCCGGGCGCGTCATCCGCACCGCGCGATCCGCCACAAGGTGTCCGACACGCCGGATCACATCGTCTTCCGTACGGTGAGCTGCCCAGGTGGCTTGCTCCCACTCGCGCATCTGGGCAATGGTCAGGACATGTACAGGCATTGAATTTTGGGTTGAAACCTGATCGGACTCTCGTCAATTCCGCAATGCCCGTAAAGCTTGAATGACAATGGAGACAACCCTGCGAACCGATCACAGGAGTACTTTTCCGAACTCAATTAGAATGGACCTCAGAAGAAGCATCGGACGTGTGGCTTTGATTGCTTCCCTCGTTGCCAAGAATGAAAAAGGCTTCGTTTTCCTTCCTGTCCCGTGTCGTCGTTGGCTCGGATGGTTCATCCATTCAAGGCCAAGCTTTCCATCCTTCTCCGCTTGACACTGACTACGTCCCGACCTCCCAAAGCAATCAGTGGCCTTTTGAAAACCATAGGGCAGAACTCCAAATACACGTTGACTATCAAACTGAGTTTTCCTACGGTCCGAGTCCCTTGCGCGGGGGCGTAGCTCAATTGGTTAGAGCGCTCGTGCAGAACGGTGCGGCGGTCGCCAATGCGGGCGGCGATGCCGCCTGGGGCGTGAACTGGGGCTCATGGCAGGGTGGCGTCGCCACGGTGGGC
>SXGS01178548.1_pt1 | contig 12196 bp, 7 predicted proteins | sample 3174681 | NCBI WGS metagenome assembly SXGS01 (sample SAMN11356861, study PRJNA531348) | freshwater metagenome | isolation source: freshwater sample F1-80 | place: China: Fuxian Lake, Yuxi | collected 2017-12-25
ACCGTGCTGGCGCGGGATGAAGTTCGGCATGATCGTGATTTCGCGCACTTCGTCGAGCTTGCGGCCGTCGGTCCGCTTGCCCTGCAGGATCATCTCGCGCTCGCGCTCGGTGACCAGTTCGCCGAACAGCGACTTGACCGCCTTGGTGGTGGAGATCTTCTGCTCCTCGTCGAGGATGCCGCTGGTCAGCTTCTCGACGCAGTCAGCCTTGATGGCATCGATCGCCGCATAGCGCGCATGCTTGCCGTGCGTGAACACGGCCACATCCAGCGCGGGAGCGAACTGGCGAATCTCGCTCCACAGCTTCTCGTCGCGCGCCGGCGCGGACCAGACCATCGGCTCCTTGCCAGCCTTGGCATTGAGCTCTTCGCACATCTCGACGACCTGCAGGATCACATCCTGGGCCAGCTCGAGGGCCTGCAGCATCTCGCCTTCGGTGAGTTCCTTGGCCGAGCTTTCCACCATGCAGATGCCGTTGCGGTGTCCGGCAACGACCAGATCCAGCTTGGACTCTTCGCGCCGGCGATCATCGGTCGGGAAGGCCATCAGCTGACCGTCGAGATGGCCGATGCGCACAGCACCCAGGGTTTCCTGGCAAGGCAGGCCCGAGATGCGCGTGGCAGCGAAGGCCGCGATCATCGCGGCGATATCGGTGTTGTAGCGACCGTCATAGCTCAGTGCGTGCGTCATGACCTGGACTTCGTTGTAGAAGCCCTCGGGGAACATGGGACGGATGGCGCGGTCGATGAGGCGCATGGTCAGCGTCTCCTTGGTCGTGGGACGGCCCTCGCGCTTGAAGAAGCCGCCGGGGATCTTGCCCGCAGCCTCGGTTTTCTCGCGGTAGTCGACCGTCAGCGGAAAGAAGGCCGCATCGGCCTTGGCGGCGCCGGAGCACACGGCGGCGAAGGCCATGGTCTCGCCCAGGGTGCAGATGACGGCCCCATGGGCCTGACGAGCGACGATGCCGGTTTCCAGCACGAGACGTACTCCGGCGATCTCACGCTCTACGCGTACATGATTGAATTTCATTGTTTCAGAACTCTTCAGTGTTGTTGTTGAGGCCAACACTATGGCGACTGCGCGCCCGAAAGAAAAGCATCCGGAAGAAAAGCACCCTCCGAACAAGCGAGCGGCCCGGACTTTCGTCCAGGCCGCTCGTGGAGGGAGATTCCCGCCTTGGAACCGGGATCAGCGGCGCAGTCCGAGTTGCTCCACCACCGCGGCATAGCGGCTGGGCTGCGAGGTGCGCAGGTACTTGAGCAACTTGGTTCGGCGACCGACCATCACCAGCAGACCGCGACGCGAGGTGTAGTCCTTCTTGTGCGTCTTGAGGTGGCCGGTGAGGTGGAGGATGCGCTCGGTCAGCAGAGCGATCTGAACTTCCGGGGAGCCGGTGTCGCCCTTGGACTGGGCAAACTTCTGAATCGTCTCGGACTTGGTCATGGTTGGCTTTCTGGGTACTTGCCCAAGACCCCGGGGCTCTCCGCATGCGGTGGCCTCGATGGATCCGGGTGCGCCCCGACCCGAGTGCAGGACCATCCTGCTCGCGCGCCGGGACCGATCCGAGCGCCCGCGAAGGCACCTCGAACCGTTTCAGGGGGAAAGAGCCTAACCGATGCCCCCCTTGCGAGGCAAGCGCCTTACTTCAGGGGCATCGGCTCCGTTGCCGTGCTGCCGGAACCGGCTCCGCTGCCCGGGCGGGGCTCGCGGGGCGGCAGGGCGGCCAGGAGCTCGGTCGTGACCTTGTTGCAGGCATGGCGGATCAGGGCCGTCTCGGTGGTGAACTGGTCCTTGACGTCCGCGAAGTCAAAGCGCGTGTCCTCCAGACGGCCGCTCCACAGCACCGTGCCTGTCGGGCTCAGGAAGCGGGCATCGAGCGTCGCCGTGATGCTTTGGCGCACCGTCCAAAGGCTCGTGTCCCAGCGCTCCACCGTCAGTTGCAACACGGCCTGCTCATCCAGGGAGCCGGGGCGGTACGCGGCGTTGACGACCTTGGTGTCGACCAGATCGAGATTGAGCGGACTGTAGCGGCGCTGCACCAGACCGGTCTGCAGAGCGGCACGCAGGTTGCTCGTCGGCAAGGCCATTTCGCGACCCTTCTGGGTGCGCGCGTCGACCACCGGTGCAATCACGATCTCCACCGGATCCGCAGTGCGCAGCGTGGCTGCGGTCTGCGTCTGCACATCGGCTCCGCGACGCGGAGGCAGTTGATTGCAGGCAGCGGCGAGAACGACGAACGGAACCAGAGCAAGGTAGCGCGACAAGGGGATGCCTCCGATGCGTACGCAGAGCACGGCCACCTCGAGACCACCTCGGGTGCGCGGATGTGCTCACGTCGCTGTTGGGCGCGGATTCTAGGACCCGCGCCGGCAAAGATCCAATGTCTTGGGCGGATGTCTCGCCTTGGGACACGCCCTGACTCCCCCGCTCGCGCCGCGGCTCAGGGAGGAGTCAGCTGCAGGCGCGAAGAGAGCGCGAAGCGGGTGTAGAAGCGCTCCAGATCGCTGAACATGAAATCGGCCGGATCCAGTTCCGGATAGGCATAGAGGCTGACCAGCGCAAACAGGTCGCCGCCGGCCAGAGGGAAGCTGCCTCCAGGCCCCACGAAAGGGAGGCGCACGCGGAACTCCGGCCCCTGCGCGTCCGGCAGATCGCGCGTCCAGATCACCCAGCGTCTGTCGTCCGCATCCGTCACCACGACCCGATAGAGCCCCGTTTCCGGCCGGGTGTCATCGTGCAGGTCCGTGAACGACAGCACGTAGGCTCCGCGACCGCCGTCGAGCGCGATGGGGCTGGCGCCTGGCCCCGGAGGCAGCGGCAGATCCATCGTCACGCTGGCATCCGACAGGCGCGGGCGAGCGATGCCGATGTTGCCAGGGACATCGCTGGCTCGCACGCGCAGGAACAGGTCAGCGTCGATGGACCCGCTCGCCACCCAGCGGCCTTCCGGCTCGGCGAAACCGCCTGCGGCACCCGGGTACGCCGCCCGCACCGCGAATGTATCGGGAATGCCTGCCGGGAACGCCTGACCGATGCCCACGGGGATGGTGCCCACGATGCCCGGGGAGCGCGACTCGACGCTGACCGTGATCTCGCCGTCAACAACCGGGTAGTTGACGGTGCTCAGCAGCTGGGGCGGAAACTCCAGCGGCAGCTCCAGGGCATCGACACCCGCATCATCGAGCAATTGCGTGTAGGTGTGGTCCACGAGCTGAACCTGCCCCGGGTTGATGCCCGGCAGCGGATAGACCAGGTCGGCGGCCTTGAGGAAGGCTGCGGGCGTGAACAGCAGCGCGCTGGGTAGCGGGAAAAACGCCAGCGAAGTCTGCGCACCGACCTGCCGTGCTTCGATGTCAAAGCTCGGATACGGGCACTCGTAACTGGTCGACTGCGGCTGGAACGTGCAGGTGCTGACGGGCTGAAAAATGCCGTCCGGCTCGCGTCCGCGCGAGTCCGTCACGCGGCCCGTGTACAGCAACAGCTCGGGGTTGGTGGAGCGGACCTTGCCGCTGGTGCTGGCCGTGGCTTCCAGCTCAGGCTCGAGCAGCACATCGAGACGATCGGAGCTGACGCCATCAAACGTGAACAGCTCGTAGCCGGCGGCCACGACCGTGAGCACGGTCTCGCTGAACACGGCCGGTTTGATCGTGGCGAGTCCGCCAACGCCGGTGGTCGTGCTGGCGACCCCCACCAGCAAGCCGGAGAGGTCCTCGTGCGTGTAGACCGAAGCCCCCACGATCGGCGCCAGCGAGCGCGCGTCGAACACGCGCACCGACAGATCCGCACCGGTGGGCGCACCCGGGCCGACGCTTCCGCGCTGCTGGAAGCTCGCCGAGATCGGACCGGTTGCATTGCGCGCGCGGTCGTAGATGGTCAGCTGAAAGGGCAGCGCGCCGAGCGCAGGATCCAGCATGCCGACGGGCACAGGCTGCGCGACAAACAGGCCGCTGGAATGGCTGCCGGCGACCTCGGGCACACCCGGCTCACCGCCGAAATTGTCGCCCAGCGAGGTCGTGACCGCCGCCGCACGCAAGCTCTCGCTGGCGCGGGCCACGACGACCAGATCGCGCTCGCCGCTGACCAGAGTGCCGGTGTTGGTGCCCGTGTTGCCGAACCCCAGCAGCACCGGGGGCGTCACGTCGAGCACCGGATTCTGAACGCCGGACTGGCCCGGGTTGACATCCAGTCGCGTGATCGGGCTGCTGATCGTTCCCCTTCGCAGCTGCAGCGCGAAGGCCAGATCGCCTTCGGCGAAGCGCGGCTTGAGCGGGCTCTGCGAGCTCACGAGGTTGAGCTCGTCCGCGGTCAGCGTGATCGAGTCGAACGGATCGACCAGTGCGATCTCGCGAGCGATGGCGATCAGCGGCGGATCCTCCAGCGTGTCGGGTTTGGTGCCGAACACATACACGCCGACGCGATCGCCGGCCTGCGCGCCCGCAAACGTAACCTCCAGCGCGAGATCCGCCGGACCGCTGAGCGCCTGCGTGCCGATGGCATCATCCGGATCGGAAGTCAGCGCGGCGCTGATCGGCGCGGGAAACGGGGCGGTGCGGTAGTCAAAACTCACCGCCGCAAGCTCGTTGCCGTCATCGTCAGCCATCGGAAGCGTCTCGCACAGCGCCAGCCGCACGAGCTTGTTCTGGCCGAGCGTCTGCGCCGAGCGCCAACGGTAGACGCGCCTGTCCGTCTGCAGACCGCCCGCCAGCGAGAGCGGCGCAGGATCCGGATTGGAAGCCGGCGCCGCGCCATCGGCCGTCACCGTGAACGAGAGTGTGTCGACCGTGGTCGAATCCATCGGACGGTCGAACATCACCACGATCTCACCTGTTGCACTCTGGTTGGCGTCGCCGTCCTCGGGATAGACCGCGACCACGCGGGGCTCGAGCGAGTTCTCCTCCGCCACCGTGAAATCGAGGATCTCGCGGTTGGATGGAATCGGCAGCGACTGTCCGGTGCGATCGGAAATCTGCGCGCCCTCGCGGTAGGCCACGCTGTAGCTCTCGCCGGCCTGCAGCGGAGCCACCGGCAGCACAAGCACGCCGCGACCATCGGCGATGCTCACCGCGGTGACCGGCAGCGACTGCTGGAGCGAGTCCTGCACGATCTCGAAGGCGTTGCTGAGCCCCGTGGAGGTCAGCGTCTCGCTGAAGAACAGGACGATCGGCGTGCGCGCATCGACGGCACCGGAGCCGCTCGGCGCGAAGCGCAGCAGCTTGGGTGCTGCGGTGATGACCCAGTCCCCGTTGGCGGGCAGGCTCGCGACCCCGGTACCCAGCGCCTCGCCGCCCCCGCCGAAGCAGTCGCCGCTGAACACACACGCGGGGTTGTCGCAGGCAGGGAGCAACAGCGCACTCAGCGCCGTCAACGGGAGGAGCAGCTTGGATCGCATGGTCATGGGACGCCGGTGGCGAGGCTAGCAGTTCGGCGCCCGGGGTTGGAGGGGGGGACGCCCGGAAGCTGTCGGTTCTTCCCGGCAAGTGACCGCAAGCCGCGGTGTGAATAACTACAATCCGGCCAACCAAGCGCGATGCCCAAACCCCTCCCCCGCCCCAGCCGGCTCGTGAGCCGTTCCGCCCTGGCGCTGCTGCTCGCACTCGGCGGCTGCCGCCTCGGTCCGGGACGCTCCGCCCCGGAGCCGGCGGCCATGGACCAAGCTCAGGAACAACTCCTGCAACAGCGCCTGGCGGTGTTGTTCCCCGAGCTTTCCGGCCCGATTGACCGCGCGGCCATCGAGGGCCTTCTGCGCCGCGAGCGGGTGGCACTGCCCGATCCCCGCGACGAGGAACTGCGCAGCGAGCTGCGTGCCGCACTGGATGCCGCGGACCTCGCGCGGGCGCGAGATCTGCTCGTCGAGCGACTGGGCACGCGCGAGCTCGACGAGGCGCTCGCGCTGCTGGATTCGGGCGATGCGCCCGCCGCGCTGGCGCGGCTCGACCGCACGGCCCAGACCCTCTCGTCCAGTCCGCGCCTGCTGGCGCTACGCGGAGAGGCGCGCTGGCGCGTCGGGCGCGCATGGGGTGACGAAGCGCTGATCGCGAGTGCGCGCGAGGACCTCGCGCAGGCCAGCCTCGCGCTGCCCTCGGCGCGCGTCTTCACGCGCCTTGCCGAGGTCTCCTCCCATCTGGCGGCACCGCTGCCGGCTCGCGAGGCCGCCGAGCGCGCGGTCGCGCTGGCGGGTCGCCTCGGCCCCGAAGGCGAGGCCGAGCGTGAGCGCGCGCGCGCCAGCGTTCAGGAATGGCGCATGCGGGCCGAGACGGGAGCCACACAGGAAGAGCTGGCGCCATCCGCAGCACGCGCGCGCATTGCGCTGGAGGAATGGCTGGGGTTCGCACCTTATGATGCCTGGGCCTGGTGCACTCGCGCGGAGTTGCTCGCTGCGACGGAACTGCCGGGCGTGGCTCTGGCTGCCTGCTGGCGCAGCCTCGAGTGGCTGCCCGAGGAGCCACAGCTGCACGCCATCGCGGCGCGGCTGTGCCTCAGCCTGGGCGGTCCGGATCGGCTGATCGAGGAATACGGGCGCTGGAGCACGGCGCATCCGCGCGTTGCGCTGGCAGCCTGGTTTCTCGCGCAGGCGGCGCTCGATGCCGGCGTGGAACAGGTGCTCGGCGAACGCGATGGCCGCGCCTATCTGACGCTGGCGATGCGCGAGTATCAGCGTTTCTGCTCGCTCGCACCCGGACAGGCCGAGGCCGCCGCGCTGCCTTTGATCGAAGCGCAGCTCGCCGCAGTCTGGTCGCAGATCCACGCCGGCGATTGGGTCGGCGCGGAACGCCCGCTGATCGATCTCGAAGCGGCGCAGCCCGGCGCGCTGGCACGCGGCGATCTCCGCGTGGCGAGCGGACTCAAGGCACTGGAGTGGATCGGCAGCCGCTGGGCCAAGGGCGTCGAGGATCCCGACAGCAGCGCCAGCCTCCTGGCGCTGGCGCAGGCCGGCGCAATCTACGAGCGCCTGAATGCTCTGGCTCCACTGCAGCCCGACTGGGCCAACAACGCCGGCTTCTTCCTGCGCGACCTGGGTGTCGCGATGGAGCTCAATGCGCGCAATGCCTGCCGGCGCGGCGAGCGGGAGACCGCGGACGCACTGGGCCTGCGCGCGCGCGATCTGATGGAACGCAGCTGGCGCGCGTACGAGTCGGCCGCGTGGCTGAGCCCGGAGGACGCGCGCGTAGTCAACGATGCCGGCGTGATCCTGACCTATTACCTGCAGCGCGACCCCGAAACCGCGCAACGCTGCTTCGAGCGGGCCATCGAGCTGGGCCAGGCACGCCTGCCCGAGCTGGAGGCGGCGGGCCAGACCCGCGAGCTGGAGGAACTGCAGACGGCCATCGGCGATGCCGAGCAGAACCTCGGGGTGCTGCTGCTGACCCTGCGCGGCGATGCGCAGGCGGCGCTGGTGCATCTGGAGCGCTGCCGGGGCATGGGGCCCGACCCCCGCCCCGAGGTGGTGGGCCCGGGCGGATTCCTCGAACGTTGCCGCACGGCCCTCAACTCCGGCGCCGATCCGCGCGTACAGGAATCCGAGCGCTGGGGCGCACCCTGCGCGCGCTAGAATTCCGCGCTTCGAAACACTCGAACCATGATCTCCACGCTACTTGCCCTGTGCCTTGTTTCCGCTCCCGCAACCGCCGCGCTGTCGGCCGGCGCCGTCGCCCCGGGCCCCAGCGCTCGCGCGCAGGAGAGCAGCGAACAGCTGATCCGTGACGGTCGCGCGCTGCTGGCGCTGGGCAAGGCCGGCGAAGCCCTGCCGCTGTTCGAGAAGGCCGATTCGCTGGGCGGCGGCAAGCTCGCCACGCGCATGTGGGTGCTGCGCGCCTGGCTTGAGACCGGTCGCACGAACGAGGCGCTCGATGCCATCGATGCCCTGGCGAAGGACAACAAGGGCGCAGAGATCGACTACCTGTACGGCATGGCGTTCCACGCCGTCGGCAAGCAGCGCGTGACGGAGAACGCGGGCGGCGCGATCATCGGCATGAACTTCGCGGATGCGGTGACATACCTGAAGAAGGCCGTCGCCGCCGATGCGGGCAAGTACTGGGACGCGCAGTACGCGCTGGCGGAGTCCGCCTGGTTCACGCAGGAGCTCGACACGGCCGGTGCTGCGGCGATCGAGGCAGCCAAGGTGATGCCGAAGTCGCCGCAGGCGCAGTACCTGCTGGGACAGATCGCTTTCTCGCAGTATGTGGCGGCGCAGGGCAGGGAAGAGACCAAAGCCGCCGCCGCAGAGCATGCCAAGCGCGCCGAAGCGGCTTTTCAGGCCGTCGAGGAGCTGCTCAAGGCCTCGGATCTGCCGATCGACCGCTCCTTCCGCGCGCAGGCGAACGGCAAGCTCGGCAACCTCTGCTGCTGGCTGAAGAACAAGGATGCCGCGGTCAGGAGCTTCGGGCTCGCGCTGGGGCTCGACCCATCGACCGTCGACATCGGCACCGTGCTGCAGAGCATGAACGCGCAGTTCGAGAAGGAAGGCCCGGCTGCGTTCCTTGCCGCGCTGGATGCGGGCGCCGCGAACTTCGTCACCAACTGGGGCCCGGAGAGCAACGGCGACGCGACGCTCCTGTGGTGGCTCGGCTGGGCGCGCCTGGAGCAGGCGCAGTACGAGCAGGCCGAGCTTGCCTTCGCGGGCGCGGTCAAGAAGTGGCCGCAGTACTACAACGCCTGGTTCTACATCGCGCTCTCGCGCTACTCCCGGCAGGACTACAACGGCGCGATCACGGCCGTGCTGCGCCACTACGAGGAGAACAAGGATGACCTCGTGGTCACCGTCGCGCAGAACCCCGGCCGCCATCTGGCGGTGCTGGACTTCCTGATCGGCAAGTGCGCGGGTGAGCGCGACCTCGAAGCCGGCATGTTCAGCGAGATCCAGGCCCTCGCGGCCCCTCAGGTCTCGCGCTACTGGAACAACGCGGGCCTGTTCTATCGCGATGCCTCGGAGGGCCCGCGCCGCTCAGAAGACGCCGAGGAGCGCGCCCGCGCGATGCAGTGGTGCGAGAAGGCCTACGAGCTGTACAGCAAGGCGCTGGCCCTCGAACCCGAGAATCCGGCCTATCTCAACGACACGGCCGTGATGCTGCACTACTACCTCGACCGCGATCTCGAGCGCGCCAAGGAGATGTACAAGCAGGCCAACGCGCGCGCGAAGGTGCTGCTGGAGCGCAAGGATCTCAAGCCGGATGAGCGCGAGCTCTACAGGATCGCCGAGCGCGATTCGCGCAACAACCTCGCCAAGCTCGAGAAGGGCGTCAAGACCAACGGTTGATTCCGGTGGGCCACTCCCGTCCGATCCGCATGCTCGAGCGCGCGCCGGAGGAACCGGCGATCGCGGTTGACGGCCATGTGGCCGGTGCCGAGCTGGAGCTCTCGCACTGGCCGGGCAACGCGACGCCCGCGAGCCTCAAGCACGAGCTCTCGACCGGCATCGCGCTGCGCTTCGCGGCCCTGCCCGAGGCAGAGCGCGAGCAGTTGGCGCGCGGTGCGGGCGTGCTGGTCAACAACCACTACGACACCGACGGCATTCTGGCGTGCTTTGTGCTGCGCGAACCGGAGCTGGCCCGGAGACACGCCGGGTTCCTGCTCGCCACGGCGGCATCCGGCGACATGTTCCGCGGCCGTGATGAGCGCGCCTTCGCGCTCGACATGCTGATCCTCGGGCTCGCCGGACACAGCCGCTACGCAGGCGAGCAGGGTCACGCCAAGCACGAACGCATCGCCAACGATCTCATGATCGAGCTGCCGCGCATGCTGGAGAGCGATCCGCTGCCCTATCCCGAGCTGTGGACGGCCGCCGTCGAGCGGCTGCGCGCCGACAAGGAGCGCCTCGCGACGGGCTTCAGGGACGACATGGTGCACCTCGACCTGTTCGTGTGCACGCTGGAGCCGGGCAGCGATCCCGGTCGGCACGCGCTGTTCAGCGCCACCGACTGTGATCGCGCGCTGGTGCTCGTGCGCGGCTCGGCGGGCACGCGCGCCCGCCTGGTGATCAACACGACTTCATGGTTCGACATTCCGGGGCAGACCCGCCAACCGCGGCCGGATCTGGTCGAGCTGTGCAGGCAACTCAACCAGCTCGAGCCTGGCGCGCACCGCTGGCATTGCCACCCCACGGCATCTCCCGCGCCCGAGCTGTGGTGCGGTGAGCCCGGCAGCGAGTTCTTCGCGGAACACAATTCCAAGCTCGGCGAGAGCGGCATCGACCCGCTGCGCATCAAGCGCGAGGTGATCGACGCCGTGCGCGCGGCCTGGAGCTTCCCGGACGAGGACGAAGAGTGAGCGCAGGCAAGCTCGATGCGGTCGCCGCGGTCGATCTGGGCTCCAACAGCTTCCATCTGGTGGTCGCGCGCGTCGTCGGCGACAGCCCCGCCGTGGTGGACCGACTGCGCGAGCGGGTGCGGCTCGCGGGCGGGCTCGATGAGCACAAGCGTCTCGACGAAGCGACGATGCGGCGCGCCCTGAACTGCCTGGAGCGGTTCGGCGAGCGGCTGCGCGGCATGCCGGAGGGCAGCGTGCGCGCCGTGGGCACCAGCGCGCTGCGCGTGGCGCGCAACGCGCCGGGATTCCTCGAGCGAGCGAGCGATGTGCTCGGTCATCGCATCGAGGTCGTCAGCGGGCAGGAGGAGGCGCGCCTGATCTATCTGGGCGTGGCGCACGACATCGCCGATGGCCCGCAGCGCCGTCTGGTCGTCGACATCGGCGGAGGCAGCACCGAGTGCATCCTCGGCGAGCACTACGATGCGATTCTCGCCGACAGCCTGCACATGGGCTGCGTCAATTGGAGCCTGCGCTGGTTCCAACGCGGCCTGATCACGCGCGAACACCTGGATCAGGCCATTCTCGAGGCGCGCCGCGAAGTGCGCTCGCTGGAGCGGCAGTACAAGCAGCTGGGCTGGGGCGAAGCGATCGGATCCTCGGGGTCGATTCTTGCGATCGCGGAGATCCTGCGCGCCGCCGGCTGGTGCGAGCAAGGCATCAGCGAGCGCGGATTGAAGAAGCTGCGCAAGGAACTGGTCGACGTGGGGCGCGTGGATCGCCTGCAGCTGCCCGGCCTCAGCGAAGACCGGCGCGACGTGCTGGTCGGAGGCGTCGCGATCCTCTCCGCCATCTTTGAGGGACTTGAGCTCGAGCACATGCGCACCTCGCAGGGTGCCATGCGCGAAGGTCTCCTGCATGACCTGTTGGGACGCATCCGGCACGAAGACCTGCGCGAGCGCACGATTCGCTCGCTCGGCGAGCGCTACCACGCGGACCTTGCGCAGGCCGGACGCGTGCAGGCCACCGCGCTGGAGCTCCTGCAGGCCCTTGGCGCGGACTGGAAGCTCGACGACGAACAGGGCACGCAGTTCCTGTCGTGGGCCGCTCGCCTGCACGAGATCGGTCTGACACTCTCGCATCAGGGCTACCACAAGCACGGTGCGTACATTCTCGAGAACTCGGACCTGCCGGGCTTCTCACGCCAGGACCAGCAGGTGCTCGCCGCGCTGGTGCGCCTGCACCGGCGCAAATTCGAGTCCGAGGAACTCGAGCGCCTGCCCGCGACCCTGCGCCGCGGCACGCAGCAGCTCGCCGTGATCCTGCGTCTGGCGGTGCTGTTCAACCGCGGTCGCGGCGGACAGAGTGCCCCCCGCATCGCGGCGCGGGCGCAGCGCGACCGCATCGAACTCGCCCTGCCGCCCAGCTGGCTGCGTCAGAATCCGCTCGCGCGGGCCGATCTCGAGGAAGAGCGCCTGCGCCTATCCGAGTGCGGTCTGGAGCTGCACGTCGATCCGGCCTAGATGCAGCCGAAGTTCGCCAGCAGCTCATCCTGCGCGCAGCGCGGCTTCTGATTGCCCGGCTTGAGCCGGCGGTACTTGCCGTCGGCCTGCAGCACCCAGGCCTGCGTGTTGTCGGCGAGATATGGCTCGAGCGCCTCGGCGCGCACGCGCGCGGCCAGCTCGCGATCGAGCATCGGGAACGCCACTTCGATGCGCGTGTAGAAGTTGCGCTGCATCCAGTCGGCGCTGGAGCAGTACAGCTCGCCCTCGCCACCGGACTGCAACCAGAAGACGCGGCTATGTTCGAGGAAGCGACCGACGATCGAGCGCACGCGGATGCGCTCGGAGATGCCGGGCACGCCCGGACGCAGGCAGCAGACGCCGCGCACGATGAGGTCGATTTCAACGCCGGCACGGGAGGCCCGGTAGAGGGCCTCGATCACGTCGGTGTCCAC
>SXGS01357717.1_pt1 | contig 12196 bp, 8 predicted proteins | sample 3174681 | NCBI WGS metagenome assembly SXGS01 (sample SAMN11356861, study PRJNA531348) | freshwater metagenome | isolation source: freshwater sample F1-80 | place: China: Fuxian Lake, Yuxi | collected 2017-12-25
AAGGTCTGCGGCCCAGGAAACGGAATTTTGCGGCCAACTTTAATCGTCGCTTCTTCGTTGTCCATCGTCATCAATTGCGGGTTGCTCACGATGTCGACCGAGCTGTCGCTCTGCATCGCCTTGAGCACCACGCCAAAAGCAGGGATGGAAATATCTTGTGATGCACCCGTGGTCGGATCCGTGACCGAAGTCGTCAGCGCCGGCCCAAAGATCCCCATCGCAAGCCCCGACAACAGGTCCTGCGTCAAACCCAGCGAAGACGGCCCAATCTGTCCGCTGATGATGCCCGTCGCATCCGCGCCAGGCTTAAACGGACCATGCGCGGAAATTCCAACGCTCGTTCCCTCATTGTTTGCCAATTCCAAAATGACCGCATCGATCAACACCTGCCGACGTCGCACGTCGAGCTTGGAGATCACCTGCTGTACCACTCGAAAATCATCGTTCGAGGCGATGATCACCAAAGAGTTGGTGTTTTCATCGTGCGTGATCCGCATGCCGGAATCGAAAACCGCGGTCACATTGCTGGCTTCCCCAGAAGCCGACGACGACGACGTCTCCCGAGTCGACGAGGATCCCGTGGCCGCATCCGTCCCCGCCGCGGCCGCACGCGCCCGGCGCGTGCCGGACCCGCTAGAACTGGATGAACCGCCGCCACCCTGAGAGAGATTCGACAATACCGTTGCTACTTCTTCAGCTTTGGCGTGTTCCAGGTAGACCACGTGAATCTGCGACCCGCGGTTGACGTCGACATCCACGTCGATTCGTGCCACCAAATCGCGAATGGCGGTCATCCCCTGCTCATTGGCCAGTACGATCAGACTGTTGGTGCGCTCATCCGACATCACCTTGCTGATGTATTTGCTCTCCGAACCCGCAGAAACCGGCTCTGAACTTGTAGAAGGGGCCGGCGCAGCGCCTTCCTCGTCTCGACGCGGCCGACGACGGGGTCGGTCGGTGGCCGCCGCGCCCTTGTCACCGGAACCCGACGCAGCCGTTCCATAGATTTGTTCGATGATCTGCTGAATTTCGCTCGCCTTCGCGAACTGGACGGGGATGATCTCCAGTCTGCTCTTGGGCGCAGCGACATCCAGCTGCATGATGATCTTCAGAATTCGCTTGAGATTAGGCGCATTTTCCGTGATAATGAATGTATTGCTGGGCGCATACGTCACAATCTTCGCTTGCGGGCTCGCCAGCGAGGTGACCACCGACTGCAGATCGGTCACCGACACGTTCTCCAGCGGCACAATCTGCGTGACAAATACCGTTCCGCCGGCGACATCCGTGCCCTGTCCAATCACAATCGGCGTCTGCGAAGCGGTGTCCGTCCGAACCACCCGCGTGTTGGATCCGATGGTCACCAAGGTATAGCCGTGCAACTCCAACGCCTGGAGAAATGCTTCGTACGCCTCAGAAACACTGACCGGCTTATGGGAGATGATCGTCACCGTCTCAGACAGGCCTTGGGACTCGCTCATAATGAAGTTTTTACCGGTGAGTTCGGCAAAATACTTCACAAGGTCCTTTAACGACCAATTCTGAACGTTCAAGGTGACCTTTTGGGCTCCCTGTGGAGATTTTGGGCGTTGTCCGATAGGTTCCGGTTGAGGAACATCGGACCCACCCTCGCCGGCAGAACTTCCGCCGCCCGCGCTGCCACCGCCGCCTTCCGAGCCCGACCCGCCATTGGAGCCTCCAGGACCGGAATCCTCTCCGCCCGCCCCGCCGCTGGGCCCACCGCCCGGACCACCGGGACTTGGGCTTGGAACTCCGCCTGGGCCGCCCGGACCACCAGGAGCGCCTGGCGGCATGCCTGGAAGCACGGGCCGTGGGATCGGTCGGCCTGGAGGAGGCTCCTGCGAAAGAGCCGTCACCGGAGCGATCATGCTCAACGCCAGCAACATCCGAAGAGGCCACGCGGAAAGGGTGGAAGTGCGATTCAGGAAACTCATCGGATTTCGTACTCCATCGTCTGCTTCTGGCCGCGACGGGTGATTTCAAACGTAAAACTGCTCTGACTCTGAAGACCTTGAAAGGCGGTCATGGCATCGCCCATGTTCGACAACGCTTGACCGTTGACCATGTGGATGACGTCACCATTGCGCATTCCAAGCTGAGAAAGTGGGCTATTGCGACGAATCCCTCCGAGCCGGAATCCATCGGGCTCGCCGTCGGGCCCATTGTGCGGAGTAGCCCGTGCCATCCCCGACAATTCGTCAATGTTGCTCAAGTACTTGTCGATCAGCGACCGATCGACCTGAAATTTGGTGTCGCTGATCTTGCTGATTCCTTCGCTGCCTTCGACGGGAGTAGCGGGTCCCTCATCGCGGGGGCCGGCCGCCACCGTGGTGTCGTCCATGCTCAGGTATTCCACCGAACCGTCCGCACGTTGAAGGCCAACCCGTTTTACCTCGATCGAAACGACCTTTGCGTCACCCAGGGAGTCCCCGATGCTGTAACCGATGGCTGTACCGGAGCCACCATTATCCACTATCAAAGCAGAACTATACGATTCCGGCTCGGCCACGAGTGTGGCGACGAGCTTCACATTCAAATCGGTGACCGGTGGAGGGCCGCCGATGTCCACCTCTGCTCCGATCGCGCTGCTGTCAAAAATGTTCCGCTTCAAAACCGCTTGAATGTCTTCGGTCAGTTGCGCTTTGGCGTTCGTCGTCTGCGCGGGACGTTCGGGGCGTTCGTCCTTGACCGGATGGGCTGCCGGCTCGGCTTCCGTGGAGGGTTCCACCGCCGTCAGCGTGGTGCCCTCAGGAAGCGAAAGCGCCACGCCGATCGCGGCATTGATCGCCAACGCCGAGCCGAAGGCGACGCCTGTCAACACCAAAGCAACTACCAATGGAAGGATTCGCTTCAACGGGGGGCTCCCTGAGCCGGGTTCACGTCGCCGAACACCTATCTGCAAATGTTGGGCCAAGCCATTCGAACCTTGTCACCAATCGTTTCGGAAATCGAATCGACAGGCTGTCACCAAGGTCCACCTGAGCCGCGGGACTATGACAGATTGTCAATCGGAACGGAAGGCGCGATACTGCATTCCATGAACCTTCTTCACCTTGCGATCGCCTGGGCTTGCGCTGAACCTGCACCCGACACTCCAGCCATGGTCACCCTCCACGTGGGAGTCCTTCTGGAAGCTGGTGTTCTCACCGACGTTGCCGCCGATGGTGCTGCGGGAGCGTGCAGCTGGACCGTATCGCAAGTGAACTGTCCGGCGAAAAACGCCGTGACTTTCCGGTGGGCAGGCGACGAGGGTTGGGAACTCTCCGGAACCACCACGCTACAACCTGGTGAATCAGGCACGGCCTTCGTTCTTGCGGCCGGCCCCGATCCTCGCGTCGAGTTGCTTTCGAAGAAGTCCCTGACATCGGACGATATTCAGACGCACCTCAGTCCTCTCGCGCCGCCGTTGACCAAAGAGCTTCTCGATCGCCTCGTTGCGCTGTCAGAGCACACCCAACCGAACGTCCGACGCGCCGCGGTTCAAAATTTGCACAGTTGGACGTGGGGTTCTGGGCTTGGTCCTCTTCCGGCCACCGCACCGGTTCCGGTTCCCGAAGGTTGGCTCACGGATCGTTCCGAGGACCCTTTCTGGGGCGTTCGGCGTGAATTGATCGATATCTTACGTGATTTCCGAGATCGCCAACGCGCCGACGAGGTGAGCACAGCCGTCGACCGGCTGATCCGGGATCCCGATCCTCGGGTTCAAAAGGCCGCACTTCTCGCACTCTCCTCGGTAAGCAAAAATGGACTGTTGGAGCCGGAGCGTGCGTGGGCCTCCGCGATACGCTCGATCGAAACTCCCGGACCGAGAGGACGGGCGGCGGTGATCACCCTCGCGCGCTTGGCGACTTCCTTGGACGCCGACGGCGACATCGATCCCGTCGCGGCGCTGGAGAAGATCCTCCAGCATCATCCTCGACTCGGATGGAAATTCTGGGCCGCATGGCGAAACGACATTCCCTTCCGTGAAGACTGGGCCTTTCAACTATTTTCTACAACTTCGGGCCTTCACAAAGGCTTGATCGTGCATTGGTCCAACACTGATCCCGACGGCCTAGCCGCTGTGCTTCGGCGTTGGGAGCCCGCGGCGCCGCATTCCGAGCGCTTCAACAGCACTTCCGGCTACCTCGGGAAGACCACCATCACTTCACTTCGCGAAGCGGCGGGTCTGCCCGAGTTAAAGTAGTTCTTTAGCGCCGGCAAAATGTGTCTTCACAAACTACACTTTAAAGTGTTGTAACGAACTAATTTCCCCAAGTTTGCCATCGCGGGTCAAAATGCGTCAACAGACCTGCGCTGCGCCTACACCATTTCCGTAAGTTCAGGGGAATTCATGTGGTCCATCCTATCGATCATCGCCTGCGGGCCCGCACAGGAAACCGATCCAAGCGAAAATTCGGACACGCAGCTGCCCTCGGAGTACATCTACGACGACACCGACGTCATCGTTCCGGATCAAACCCCTGAAGCCCTCGCCGCGGGCGTCGAAACCGCACTGGAGCGCGCGCTGGCGTTTACGCCGGGTCCCCTCTTTGATGCCTACGCCCTCGCCATGGAGGGCCAAAGCGACAATTGTCCCAACATGTACGCCGACGGCGACGCCTACTTTTGGTCGGACCAATGCACGAGCGACGACGGCACCTACTTCAGCGGCTATTCCTACGCTCAGGAGGGTACCGAATACGGTGACGAAGCGGATGCCAGTTACAAATCCTTTTACTCTGCAGCCACCATCACCAACGCCAACGGATACACCTTCAACGGAGCGGGAGGGGTCTACGACTACGTCGCCACGACGGAATTCGAAACGTCCCACTACTGGAATATTCGAGGCGCTTTTTCGTCTGACGAACCCTCACTGCTCGACAGCTGGCTAGCGGAAAACGCCAATCCCGACATCGAAGCCAGCGTGTACATCAATTCGCAGTATCCCACAGCGTCCCTCGACATTCGCCTGGACGGCGGATTTTCACCTCTGAGTGAAACCCTGGTGGCAGTCTCTTTTGACGACTTCCATTGGGCCGAATGGACGACCTGCCTCGGCGAGCCCGGCGGGTCAATCTCGTTAAGGTCCGAAGATGGGCTTTGGTACGACATTCTGTTCGACAACGTGATCGAATGGGACGACGAACAACCCACCACCGAGGAATGCGATGGTTGCGGTACGGCCTACTATTTGGGCGAGCCGGTCGGCCAAGTCTGCCCCAATTTCGACGTTCTGGCAGAGGTCACCCCATGAAACGACTTTCCCTGGTGATCGCGTTGGCCGGGTGCGGCTCCAGCGAAACCTCACCCGCGGAGGACGAAATTGTCGCGCCGATGAGCGACCTCGCCTTGCTCACCCGGATCAGCCTCGACGTTCGCGGAACCCGCCCCACGATTGCAGAATTAGAAGCGATCGAAGCAGATCCCAGCCAGCTCGATCCGATGATCGACAGCTTTTTGCACGACGATCGGTTCGGCGATCGCGTGGCATCGCTCTGGGGTGAAATTTACCTCACCGAAAGTGAAACTTGGCCCATCAACTTCGGGTCGATCGACGTGGAATTCAACCGAGCCGAGTTGATGGCATCGCTCGGCCGCGAGCCCCTCGAAATGCTCGGACATATCGCCAAAAACGACTTGCCGTACACCGAAGTCGTGACCGCCGACTGGACGATGGCCAATGAGGTTACCGCAGCCATTTTCCCCGTCGAACGCCCTGAGGGAGAAGGTTGGTTGTTGTCGCACTACACCGACAGCCGCCCTGCCGCGGGTGTGCTTTCGACCAACACCCTGTGGTGGCGCTACACCTCGTCCGACTCGAATGCCAATCGGAAGCGCGCTAATCAGGCGAGTCGCATTTTGCTCTGCCACAATTATCTGAATCGGCCGATCGAGTTCGATCGGAACGTCAACCTGCTCGACACCGAGGCGATCAATGACGCCATCCAAACCAACCCGGGATGCGTCAACTGCCACGTCAGCCTCGATCCCCTCGCGAGCTACTTTTTCGGATTCTGGTCCTACACCGACGCGGCATCCGAGCTCGCCGTCTACCATCCCGATCGCGAACGCCGATGGGAGGATTATACTGGTACACCGCCCGCATACTATGGCGAACCCGCTGCCGGCCTCCGAGATCTAGGCGATCAGATCGCCGGCGACAACCGCTTTATCGAATGCGCCGTAGAACAGTCCTGGGAACTCCTTCTTCGCCGAAAGGCCACCCTTTCCGATTCGGCGCAACTCACCGAAAACCGGGAGCAGTTCCTCGAAAATGGGCTTACGATCCGTTCACTGGTGCGCGCGGTGATCGACAGCCCAGAATACCGGTCAGGTCCCACCGACGCCGACGGCTATGTCGACAAAAAGATGGTTACCCCGGACCTTCTCGGGACACAGGTGGAGGACCTTACCGGGTTCCAATGGCGTTCCAATGGGTACGACCTTCTAAAGTCGGATGAAGCCGGGTTCCGAACGTTGGCGGGCGGGGCCGACGGCTACTACGTGACCAAGAACGCAGATAGCCCAAATGCGACCATTGTTTTAGTGCAAGAACGTCTGGCACAAGCGGCGTCCGCCTACATCGTCGAAGCAGATTCGACGAGCGAAACGCCAACTCTATTCACTGAGGTCGACTTCACCGAAACCCCTGATACAAACCGAGATGCCATGGTGGCGCAGCTGCAATTGCTCCACTTCCGAATCTTTGGAACCCGAATTGCCGCCGATGGCCCAGAGGTTGCGGCCAATCTTGATCTGTGGAGTGAGCTTTACACCGTGGAAGGGGACATCGAAATGGCCTGGACTGGCGTTTTGAGCGCTCTTCTCCGCGATCCCGACTTCCTGTTGTACTGAGGACGCCATGACCACCCGACGCCAATTTTTGTACGGTGCCGCGGCGATGGCTGCAGCCACGGGAATTCCGTTACAAGCGATCAAAGCCCAGGAATCCAACAACCGGAAGTTCATTTTCGTGTTCAATCCCGGCGGGTGGGACCCCACCCGGGTGCTCGCGACCCCCTTTGGAAACCCTAACGTGGCCATGGAGGCGGACTCTGAGCTCTCCACGATCGCCGGGCTTCCGTTCGTCGATCACCCGCTCCGTCCATCGGTGCGCTCGTTCTTCGAACTTAATGCGGATCGAAGCGTGATCTTCAACGGCATGATGGTTCGCTCGATCGCGCACGACATCTGCACCATGATCGCCCTTACCGGAACTTCGGACGGAACTTCTCCCGATTGGCCTGCGGTGATGGCCGCCCGCCAGCGCGAGTCGTTCACTCTGCCGCACCTCGTCATCGATGGACCCAGCTTTCCGGGGGATCTTGGCGTGGCGGTCGCGCGCACCGGCACGGCGGGTCAACTCGATCTACTCACGTCAGGCGACGCCTTGGAGTGGACGGATACCCCCATTCGACGCCTGAAGCATCCCTCCGAAAGCCTGATCGATCGCTACCTGCAGCGCCGCTCCCGAGCCCGGGCGGACTCCGCTCGCGGCTCTCTGGATCAGTCGTTGTCGCGAGATGTGCAGTTGTCTCTTGAGAAAGCGCAATCCTTGAAAGACCTCCGGTACTCGATGAACTTCAATGTCGGTGGCGAACTTTCCGACCAGATCGATCTAGCCGTTGCAGCGCTCGCAGGCGGAGTTTCTCGATGCGTTTCGATTGCGCATACCGGCGGGGTCGGTTGGGATACCCACGCCAATAACGACGCCACCCAGACGGTACTTTGGGAAAGCCTTTTCCAGGGATTGGCCCTCCTGATGCAACAGCTGGATTCCACGCCCGGAACCAGTTCGCCCACCCTGGCCGAGGAAACCACCGTGGTCGTCATCTCCGAAATGGGCCGAACGCCCATGCTCAACGGAACGATCGGCAAGGATCATTGGCCGTACACCAGCGCCCTGTTGATCGGAGCCGGCCTGCAAGGTGGACGTGCTATCGGCGGATTTGATTCGAGCTTTTACGGCGATCCGGTGGATCCCGCCAGTGGAGAGTCTTCCGCCTCGGGCCAGGTTCTATCCGCCGAAAGTCTCGGCGCAACGCTGCTCACCATGGCCGATATCGATCCCGACGAATACATCGCCGGGGTGGCGCCCATCACAGGCATTCTCACGTGAAACGGTGGTTTCTAGCGCTGTTGCTGGGGTGTGGCAACCCTGCCGACACGGACGCCCTGGTCGAATGTGACGATGCGCCCGTTGTCACCTGGGACAACTTCGGTGCGGGTTTCGTCCTCGAGAATTGCCAACCTTGCCATGCAAGCAGCGCCGCCGATCGGCACGATGCCCCCGAAGACGTGATCTTCGACTCGGAAGCAGATGTCGCCCTTTGGGCGCAGGAAATTCTCGAAAGGGCGGCAAGCGAGGACCCCACCATGCCGCCGCAAGGTGGGGTCGAGGAGGACGATCGAATTCGGCTTGCGACCTGGCTTACCTGCTATCCACCGGTCGCTCAGTAGGTGTCGGCCCAGACCGTCAGGACGTCGTAGTCACCCAAGGAATCGTACCCCACGAAATCGACCGTATAATCGTCATAGTACGGATCGAGGTAGGTGTCCGCGCTGAACCATTCCACGGTCCAGAAGTACGGATCGTCGGTCGAGTCAAGCTCGAAAGAATCCGCCAACTCCCCTGTGTATTCGTCGTAGACGTCCGCCCACACTTCGACCACATCGTACACGCCGTCGGCGTCATCGACGCTGGCCTCAAACAGCCAAACCTCCTCATCGTAAGCGTAATCCCAGAACACGCCGGCATAGGCGTCGTACACTTCAGGGAGCGCATTCAGCGGTTCCTCATATTCTTCGTACACTTCCACCCAAACGGTGTCGTACCCGTAGTCGCCCAGCGCATCATAAGCGACGATGTCGACGGTGTATTGGTCATAAAAGGGGTCGAGGATGGTGGAGTAGCCCAACCATTCCGACGACCAAAAGGCGGGGTCACCGGTATCTTCCAGCTGGAAGGAGTCGACCAAGTCGCCGGTGTACTCATCGTACACATCGGCCCACACCTCAACCACATCGTAGACGCCGTCCGGGTCGCCGACCACGGCTTCAAACGTCCAGACGTCATCGTTTGCGTAACTGTCCCAGGAGACGCCACCGTAGGCGTCGATCACGTAAGGGGCAGCGTTGTAATCGTCGTAATCATCATAGTCGTCATCGTTATCGTCGTAGTCGTCATATCCATCGCCGTAATTTGACGATCCATCGTGTGGCTCGGCGCCGCCGGACCCATTGGGGACCTCCTCGTCAAAACAGCCGGTGGTGATGGTCAGAACAAGGAGGGGAAGACCGAGGAACTTCGCGCGCATAGCATCTCCATTGCAGTTCGGGCTGGAGACGCGCCAAGGCAGAGATCATTCAACCGATGACAAATCGAGACCTCAACTCAGCAACGAAATGGCCTCCTTCTCCGAAATCTGGCGTCCTTCGCGCTCAAACGGAATCACAAACCGGCAACCGTTCCGCCACTGGTCGCAGCCCCAAGCGGATTTCCCGCGGACAATCTTCCCGTTTTTGCAGGAAGGGCAGGTACGCCCGACCACGGTGGCGATTTCTTCCCGATGATCCGTTCGGTCGCTTCGCTCGGGGCGATCTGCAAACGCAAAACTGACCTTTCCCTCCTTCCATTCCAGAGCTGCATCGAAGGGTTTCCCGGCTTTGCTCTTGAATCCTTTCACAGGATCGGTGCGGCCGGAAGTAATCAACTGCTTTACCATTTTGGCGCTGATCTTTCGTTTGGCGATGATCTTAAACACCACAAACGAACATTCTCGGCCGGTTTCACAGGAAAACGCCATCCGGCCCTCGCGAACGGGGGTTCCACACACCGGGCATTTTCCAAGGATCGGCGCCGGAGTCTTGTCGCTCACCTCGGCGGGAGGAGGCGCCGCCGAAGCGATCGCATCGATCATCCCCTTCAGGTGTTGGGCGACGTCACCCATGAATTTCGCACGGGTTTCCTTGTGTTCGGCGATCCCAGCGAGCCGCGCCTCCCAACGGCCGGTCAATTCGGCGCTCTTTAGCTCCATAATAGGCACTGCTGCAATCAACGAAATACCTCGCGCCAACGCGCGGAGATCTCTCCCCTTGCGTTCGATGTATTTCCGATCGAGCAACGTCTGAAGGATATCCGCGCGAGTGGCGGGAGTTCCCAAGCCGGCACTTCGCATCGCGCGCTTCAGTTCTGCATCGTCCAGTGCTTTGCCTGCGGTCTCCATTGCCCGCAGCAAAGTGGCATCATTGTACGGCCTTGGCGGCTGGGTTTTACCTTCGACGACCTTGGTTTCCACCGCTAGGGCTGGATCGTCAGTATCCACCGGTGGCAGGTCCACATCCCTGCTTCGGCCTGGAGGATCAACGGCCCGCCAACCCTGTTCGCGGCACACTCTGCCTCGGGACCGGTATTTCAACGGCAGTGAAATATCCGCAGGAAGCTCCAACTCCGGTTGAATCGCCACGATCAAAGTGGTGACGTCAAACACCGCATCCGGTGAAAGCGCCGCTAAAAACCGACGCGCGACCAGATCAAAGATCCGGCGCTCGTCGGCATCCAGGCGCTCAGGGTTCGGCGTCTTGCCCGTCGGCAGAATGGCATGATGGTCGCCGACTTCGCTCGCATCGACGACCCTTTTTCCGGGGTTGATCGGGTGCGCCAACAGATCGTTCGCGAACGACTGATAGATCGACAACCGACCGATCCCTTGTACAATCTTCGGCAATTCGGGAATCTGATCCGGCGTAATGAATCGAGCGTCCGTTCGCGGATAAGTGATCAGTTTGTGCTTTTCATAGAGGGCTTGCGCCACCGCGAGAGTTTGCTGCGCTGAAAGCCCATAACGCTCGTTAGCCCGGCGTTGTAGGCTGGTCAGATCGTAGAGTAGCGGAGGCTGCTCGCGGGTGCGTTTGCGTTCGGCATGCACCACAGCGCCAGTTCTTCCCTGGGTTGCCGCGGCGATCGCCTTGGCATGAGCTTCCACCGACAGGCGCTCGGCGGGGGCCGCCTCCTCCTCTTCCTCCTTTCGCTCCTTGGTTTCGGTGGGTCCTTGAAACCAGGTACCCTCCCAACGATGCTCGCCCGAGGCAAAATTCGCTTTAATCTGCCAATACGGCTCGGGAACAAAGTCAGCGATCTCCCGATCGCGCGCGACGATCATTGCCAATGTCGGAGTTTGTACACGTCCAACCGAAAGAAGTTGCTCCCCTCCGGCGTTACGCGCCAGACAGGTCAATGCGCGGGTCGCATTGAGACCGACCAACCAATCCGCTTCCGAGCGGCATCTTGCCGCATCGGCGAGGTCGTCGAATTCCTTTCCCGGGCGAAGTCGAGCCCACGCCTGCTGAATCGCTTCATCGGTCAGCGACGAAACCCACAGACGAGAGAAGGGTCGGTCACAACCGGACAACTCATAGACGTACCGAAAGATCAGTTCGCCTTCACGGCCGGCGTCGCATGCGTTGACCACGTCCTTGGTCGAACGATCCTTGAGCAACGCCCGTAAATGCTTCCAATGGTCGGAGACCCCCGACCGCAACCGAAGCTCAAATTTCTCGGGGATCATCGGCAAGGTGTCAAACGACCACCTCTTCCAACGTCCATCATAGTGAGCTGGATCCTCCAGTTCCGCGAGATGGCCGATGCACCAACTGATGCGCAAACCTTCGCCCTCGAACCAGGCATCCTTCTTTGTAGAAGCACCGAGAACGCGCGCAAGATCCCTTGCCACCGATGGTTTTTCCGCGATCACCAACCGCATCGAGCGCCGATTCCCCGTTTGACTGTTCAACCGGTTATCCCGATCGGACAACCTGACTCGCTGCGGGTGGCGTTTTCGCCTGAGATCACACCGCAGAACCTGATCCGGCTCGAACCGGCGGAGGAAAGCGAGATGTCTGAGAAACTGCCCACCCACGGCAGCCGACGGATTGTCGTCGGCCCCATGAAAATCCCCATGCGTGAAATCTCGCTGACGAACGGCGAAATTTTCCGAACCTACGACACCTCAGGCCCCGAAGGCGAGCTGCCCAAGATTCGAGAAGAGTGGGTTCGAATCCGCGAACAGCGGGGCGACACCAACTTTTCGCAAATGCACTACGCCCGCGCCGGACGCATCACCGAAGAGATGGCGTTTGTCGCCGCTCGCGAGGGATTTGCGCCCGAGTTCGTTCGCAAAGAAATCGCCGA
>SXGS01302045.1_pt1 | contig 12194 bp, 10 predicted proteins | sample 3174681 | NCBI WGS metagenome assembly SXGS01 (sample SAMN11356861, study PRJNA531348) | freshwater metagenome | isolation source: freshwater sample F1-80 | place: China: Fuxian Lake, Yuxi | collected 2017-12-25
AGGACCGCGGGCGCGGCGGGTGCCTGGGGGGGGCGGCCGGAGGGAGAGACCCTTCGGCGACGGGCACCGGATCGGGCGCGGCGGGGCCGCGGAAGAGGATCGCGCGACCCCCGATCAACGCGCACCCGGCAGCGACGGCGCCGAGCACCGCGAGCACCGCCACCTTCCGACGGCGCGCAGGCGGCGCCAGGACCGTGGACCGGCTGCCGAGAGCGCGGGGATCCAGCGCGACCGGGAGCGTCGCCTTCGTCTGCACGTCGTGACCTCGCGGCGCAGGCGGCGCCGGCACGGCGCCCGCGCCCAGCGCCTCGAAGGCGGTCACGATCTCCTCGACGGTCTGGAAGCGCTCGTCGAGCTCCGTCGTGAACGCGCGCGCGAAGAACGCGTCGACCTCGGGCGCCAGATCGGGGCGGCGGGAGCGCACGGGGTCGAAGCGGTGCATGCACACCGCGAGGAACACGTCCTCCACCGTCTGCCCCGTGAAGGGGATGTCCCCGCCGATCATCTCGTACGCGACCACCGCGAGCGACCAGAGGTCGGCGCGGTGATCGACGGTGGGAAGACCGCGAGCGTGTTCGGGGCTCATGTAGCACGGGGTGCCGAGGATCATGCCCTGTGTCGTCGCGACCCCCGAGCGCGTCCGGCGCCCCTCCATGAGGCGCGCGATGCCGAAGTCGAGGATCTTCACGAGGCGACGACCCTCCTCGTCGCGCGTGAGGAAGATGTTTGCGGGCTTCAGATCACGGTGGAAGATCCCCTCGGCGTGCGCCTGCGCCAGGCCGCGGCCCACCTGCGAGACGACGTCGATCGCCTGCGCAAGCGCCATGGCGCCGTGGCGGCGAAGGTGCTCGTCGAGCGACTCGCCGTCCAGCTTCTCCATGACGAGGTACGGCAGGCCGTCCTCCTCGCCGTGGTCGGTGACCTGCACGATGTGACGGCTCTTCCGCGACAGCTTCGCGGCCACACGCGCCTCGAACTGGAAGCGGGCGCGGGACTTCTCCTGCGACTCCGGGGAGCGTTCCCCGTCGAGGATCGTGAGCAGCTTGATGGCGACCTCCTCGCGCAGCGACGCGTGCCGGGCCGCCCACACCTCCCCGAAGGCGCCGCGACCGAGCAAGCTCGTCAAGAGGTACCTCCCCCCGACCGTCTGCCCGACGTCGATCTGCATGGTCCACCCAAGCCTAGCGTACCGGGCGATCCGTGGCGACGTGTTGCGCGACAGCGCAGCGCAGCGAGCGCGCCGAGAGCTCGAGGGATACCCCTCGGCGCCGACCGGCGACGCTATGCCCCCTTGCGCCTCGTCGTCGTTCGGCGCGCCGCCGTCTGCGGGGTGGTGAGCGTCTCCAGCGGGACGCCCAGGGCCGCGGCGATCTGGCTTGCGACGAAGAGGGAGGGACCGAGCTCGCCCCTCTCGAGGCGCGCGACGTAGTTCGGCGAGATGTCGGCGCTCGCGGCGAGCTCGGCCTGCGTCCAGCCGAGCTCCTGCCGACACTGGCGGATCCGCTCGCCGACGCCCGCCGCGAACTCCCCGGAGTCGCTCGGGGCGCCCGAGGCTGCGGGGCGCCCCTCGTAGCGGGGACGCTTGCCACTCCTGTCTGCTGTCACGATCGGGATAGTAACATCACGGGGCCGATCGCTCAAGTCCCAAAGGCGCGGCTTGGAGCGGGAATCGGGCACGCGGCTTGCTCGACTGTGCGGACAGGGATAGGAACGATGGGACGGATGCACGCCACCAAGGGGATCCTCCTCGTCGAGGACAACCCGGACGACGAGGAGCTCACGCTCCGCGCGCTCGAGAAGAACCACATCGCGAACCAGGTCGTCGTGGCCCACAACGGCGAGGAGGCGGTTGACTTCCTGTGGGGGCGGGGAGCGTACGAGGGGCGCGACATCGACGCCCAGCCGCAGGTCGTCCTCCTCGACCTCAAGCTGCCCAGGATGAGCGGCCTCGAGGTGCTGCGCGCGATGCGCGGGAACGCGAGGACGCGCCTCCTGCCCGTGGTCGTGCTGACCTCGTCGCGCGAAGATGAGGACATCCTCCAGAGCTACGCGCTCGGGGCGAACGCCTACGTCCGCAAGCCGGTCGACTACACGCAGTTCCTCGACGCCGTGAAGACGCTGGGGATCTTCTGGCTCCTCCTCAACGAGACGCGCATGCGCGCGGTCGACGCCTGATGGACCGCAGCGAGGACCCGCGTGGCACGAGGCCTGCTTCGATCGGCCAAGGGGCCATGCCCCGGGAAGGAGCGCGTCATGGACACCGAGAGCACCGAGGGTCGCCGCGTGCGACCGCGAGCAGGCAGGCGGCCCCACGCCGTCACGGGATCGCTCCTGCGCTTCGACCTCGCCGGGGAGGTCCGCGCGCTCGCGCACGAGCCGGAGTGGGTCGAGCAGGGGCACAACGCGAAGACGCTCGTGAAGTCCCCGGACGTCCGCGTGGTCCTCATCGCGCTGAAGGCCGGGTGCGGCATGCGCAAGCACAAGACCGACCAGTGCCTCACGCTCCACGCGCTGGAGGGGCGCCTCGCCGTACGCGTCCCCGGTCAAGCGCTCGACATCCCCGCGGGTACGATGATCGCGCTGGGGCAGACGGTCGTGCACGACGTCGTCGCGATCGAGGACAGTGTCCTCTTGCTGACCCTCGGCTGGTCCAAGGCGTAGCCGCCTGGGAGCCGGCCTCGACGATGCGCACGATGGCCTCGCGGTCGATCGCCGGGCGGTCGCCGAAGCCACGGTGCGAGGCACACACCAGGAACGAGCGGAGCCTGGCGATCTGCAAGTGCACCTTGCAGATCGCGAGGGCGCGGGTCGAGCCGCCGCGACGAACGCGCCCGTTTCGCGCGCTCCTCGTGACGCCCGTCGGCTACCCGTTGCGCAGCTAGGAAATATGTGCAAGGTACGTGACTGTCGCAGGCGTGGGGTTTTTCCGCTCTTCCGGCTGTTCGCTCCGGGGGCACGCGGGTTGCACCGTGTTGCAACGAGGAGGGCGAGTCGTTGCGAAGAAGTCTCCTGAACCTCGAGAAGGGGGACCCCGCGGGCAGGCACGCCGCGGCATCGCCGACTCGAATCCTGCTCGTCGAGGACAGCATCTCCGACGCGCTGCTGGTGGAGCGGACGCTCGGTCACAGCCCGAGTTGGCTCGACCTCACGCACGTGACGCGCCTCTCCGACGCACGGCGCTTCGTCGGCGAAACCGACCTGGTGCTCCTCGACCTCGCGTTGCCCGACGCCTCGGACGCGGAGACCCTCGCCGCCATCGATGGCCTCTTCGGGAAGGTGCCGGTGGTCGTCCTCACGGGCAAGGAGGACACCGCGACCGTCCTCGGCGCCCTCCGGGCGGGCGCCCAGGACTACCTCGTCAAGGGGCAATTCGACTCGGCGTTCCTGGTCCGCACGATCAGCCACGCCATCGAGCGCTTCGTCATGGCCCGCGAGCTGCCGCACGCAGAGCTGGTCGCGGCCGCCGACCAGGCCCTCGTGCGCAGCAAGGCGCTGCGCAAGGACCGCCTCGCGAGCAGCCACCCGAAGCCCTCGGGCGAGCGCCCCTCCGTCTCCGCGCTCCACCTCCGCGCCGGCGAGGGCGCGACCACGAGCGACGCAAGCTGGCTCGTCGGGGTCGACGACGCCATCGCACGTGGGCGATCGGTCGACGTCGGCATCGACTTCTCGTCCCTGTGCCGCAAGCTCGCTCGCGGCGACCGCGACATCTCGGACGCCGAGCTCCACGGGCACCCGCGCTCGCTGTGCCGCACGCTCTGGGACACCGTCCGCCAGGGCAACGTCTGGCGCGGCGAGCTCGTGAGCCAGCGAGACGACGGCACGCCGTACGATGCCGAGCTCACGGTCTCCCCCGTCGTGGAGGCTGGGCGCGTCACCCACCTCCTCGTGACCCACCGCGACGTCACCGAGGACACGCGCCGACGCGAGGCCGCGCGGGAGCTCGAGCGCGTGCGGTCGAACGTGATCGGGATCGTGTCCCATGATCTCAAGAGCCCGCTCGCGAACATCCTCGGCTTCGTCGACGTCCTGATGCGCGCGGGCGACCCGCTCACCGAGCGTCAGCGCAAGATCCTCGCGCGCGTCAAGGACAACGGCTTCTTCATGGTCGACCTCATCAGCGACATCCTCGACAGCGCGCGGCTCGAGGAGGGCCAGATCGAGCTCGTCGCCGAGGTGCACGACCTGAGGCGGGTGGTCCTCGACGCCCTCGATCGCTGCGCCCTGCTCGCGGAGAACAAGGGCATCCAGCTGCTCCCCGACCTGCCCGAGGTGCCGCTGCCCGTCATGATCGACCGCGGCAAGATCCTCCAGGTGTTGAACAACCTGATCTCCAACGCGCTCAAGTTCTCGCCCGAGGGGACGACCGTGGTCGTCACGGCGCGCCCGGGCCCGGAGGTCTCCGTCATCGACCAGGGGCCCGGGATCGCGGAGGAGGAGGTCGGCCGGCTCTTCAAGAAGTTCTCGCGCACGAGCGTCCGCGCGACGAAGGGCGAGAAGAGCACCGGCCTCGGCCTGTTCATCGTCAACGAGCTCGTCAAGCTGCACGGCGGGACCATTCGCGTGGACAGCGCCCCGGGCGCCGGCTCGACGTTCACTTTCACGCTCCCGTCCGGCGCGAGCGCCTGAGCTGGCCCGGCGCGCGGGCGCCGTCACGCGGGCGGGACCTCCGGGGTCCGGCCCAGCGTGAAGAAGACCGTCGCGCCCTGCCCCACGGCTGCGTCCACCCACACGCGGCCACCGTGACGGCGCACGATGCGCTGCACGGTGGCGAGGCCGATGCCCGTTCCCTCGAAATCGGAGGGCTCGTGGAGCCGCGTGAACGGCGCGAAGAGCCTCTCGGCGCGGCTCATGTCGAACCCCGCGCCGTTGTCCCGAACGAAGAACGCCGCGTCGCCATCGCGGGACTCGACACCGACGGAGATGCGCGCGTCCGGGCGCTTGCTCGTGAACTTCCAGGCGTTGCCGAGGAGGTTCACGAGGAGCAAGGAGATCAGGTGCCGGTCACCGTGCGCCCGGAGCCCAGGCGTGATCTCGACGGTGACGGCGCGATCGGGATTCAGACCGCGCAGGTCCGTCACGATGCCGTCGGCGAGGACGTCCAGCTCGATCGCGTCCCTGCGAATCGATGCCCGCGTGACGCGGGAGAGATCCAGGAGATCGTCGATCAGCGTGGCCATACGCTGCGTCCCGGCACGGGCGCGCTCGAGGAAGTGCCGACCCTCCGCGTCGAGGCGCGGCCCGTAGTCCTCGAGGAGGGCGGTGCAGAAGCCGTCGACGGAGCGCAGGGGTGCCCTGAGGTCGTGGGAGACGGAGTAGCTGAACGCCTCCAGCTCCTGGTTCGCGGCGAGGAGCTCCGCGGTTCGCTCACGAACGCGGGTGTCGAGCTCGGCCTGCAGCGTCTTCTGCTCGGTGATGTCGATGCACGAGCCGATGTAGCCCGCGAACTCGCCGTCGGCCCCCTCCGCGTCCCCGCCCCCACGGGGCCGGTTCCAGCGAGGTTTGCCCTGGTCGAGGATCCACCGGTACTCGCCGTCCTTGCGGCGCAGCCGATACTCCATGCGGAACGGGCGCCGCTCCGCGAAGGCTTCGAGGTACGTCGTCATGCAACGCTGGATGTCCTCCGCGTGCACGCCCTCGGCCCAGCCGGTGCCGAGCTCTTCCTCGAGCGGGCGCCCCGAGAAGTCCATCCAGCCCTGGTTGAAGAAGTGCCACAAGCCGTCGGTCCCCGACATCCAGAGCATCACGGGTGCGCAGTCCGCCATCGTCCGAAAGCGGGCCTCGCTCTCGACGAGGCGCTTGCGCTCCGCGGCGAGGAGGTCGCTGGCGCGCGTCAGTTCGCGCTCGCGGGCCTCGAGCTCGCGCCGGTATCGTTCGAGGCGCTCGGCCTCCACGTGAGTCGCGTCGCGCTCGCTCGGGGTCACGGTGCCACTCCGACGTCGATGGCGGACGCGCACGACCACAGCCTTCCGCACTCGCCCCACGCCGCGGGCGGCGGCCACGACACCTCCGCCGCCGGGACGTGCGCGTGGTCCCGGTCCCGCTTCCTGGCCCGATCGAGCCCGTCTTCTCGTGTCAGCGCCAACGGTCCTCGCAGGTCATCGCGCTCCAGGTCCGTGCAACGACCGTACCGCGTCGGCGTCCGGAGCCTCGAGGCCACAGGACAGGGCCCTCGCCGCGCCCTCCGTGCAATTTGCAGGGCGCGCGTGGCCTCTCAGACGCTGATCGAACCCTTGCGGAAGTCGCTGCTCGCGATCTTCACGTTGACGCACGCGGGCTTCTTGCTCGCGAACGCCGCGTCGAGCGCGGGCCCGAGGTCGGCGACCGTCTCCACCCAGAAGCCGACGCCGCCGCATGCCTCGACGATCTTCTCGTAGCGCGTGTAGTCGAGCGCGGTCGCGACGGCGCGCTCCTTCCCGTACAGCTCGACCTGCCCGCGGCGGATCTGCGTCCACCCCGCGTCGTTGCCGATGATCGCCACGACGGGAATACCCTGCCGCGCCATCGCCTCGAACTCGATGCCGTGGAGCCCGAAGCTCCCGTCTCCGTAGACGAGCACGGCGCGCGCATCCGGGCGGGCGAGCTGCGCCGCCATCGCGTACCCGGGGCCGACGCCGAGGGTGCCGAGGGGTCCGGGGTCCATCCACAGCTGGGGCCACTCGAGCTTGAGCACGTAGGCAGCCGTCGCCACGAAGTCGCCACCGTCGCCGATGACGACGTCGGAAGGTCCGAGGCGCTTGCCGAGCTCGGCGCACACTCGCAGCGGGTTCGGCGGCGACGAGTCCGCCTCGATCTCCGCGAGCATCTTCGCCTGACGCTTGGTCTCGTCGGCGCGGACAGCGGCCACCCACGGGGCGAAGTCGAGCTTGGCGCCGAGCTCCCTCGCGATCTGCGCGAGGACCGTACCGCCGTCGCCGTGGATCCCTAGCTCCACGGCGCGGTTCCGCCCGAGCTCGGCGCCGTCGAGATCGATCTGCACGATCTTGACGCCCGGCGCCCAGGTCGGGGCGCGCCCGTAGTCGACCCGAAAATCGAAGGGCGTGCCGAGCACGAACACCACGTCAGCCTGGGCGAGCGCGAACTTCCGCGACCGCGAGAACAGGAGCGGATGCGCCGCGGGGAGGCCCCCACGCGCCATGCCGTTCAGGTAGACGGGAGCGCCGAACACCTCGCACAGCTCCCTCAGGCGGTCCTTCACCGGCGACCACCGGATCTGCGTCCCGACCACGAAGACCGGCCGCTCGGCCGCGCGCAGCAGCTCGACCGCGCGCGCCACGCTCCTCGGATCCCCGCCCGGGCGCGGCGTCTCCTCGAAGGGGCGCGTCGCGGGCCTGTCCGCGTCGTCGTGCATGTTCATCAGGAGGTCGAGCGGCATCTCCAGGAAGACCGGCCCCGGCACGTTGGCCTGCGCGACGCGAAACGCCGCGTCGAGGTACTCGCCGATGCGTCGCGTCTCCGGTACCTGCACGCTCCACTTGGTGATCGACCGCATCAGGGACACGCAGTCCATGTCCTGCAGCGAGCCCATGTCGCAGAGGAGCCTCGGCCCCGCGCCCCCGATGCACACGAGCGGCACCTGCGCGCGCTGCGCGTTCGCGATCGCCGTGACGACGTCGGTGACGCCGGGCCCCGCCGTCACCGCGCACACGCCCGGACGGCCCGTGACGCGCGCGTAGCCGTCGGCCGCGTGCCCCGCCGTCTGCTCGTGGCGCACGTCGACGACGCGGATCCCCTCGTCGATGCACCCGTCGTAGATCGCCTGGATATGACCGCCGCACAGCGTGAAGATGTGCGTCGTTCCGTGGCGCTTGAGCGCCTGCGCGACGAGCCGGCCCCCGTGGACGTATGCCATCGTTTTCGCCTCCGGCGGGAGAGCCTAGACGAAAAGCGAAGGAGCCCGTAGCCTGTTTCGATGCTGAAGAAGCCGCGCAAGCTCCTCGTGGCGTCCCTGGGGGTGGCCGCCGTGAGCTACGCATGCACGCGCCAGCGCGAGACGCCCCCCGGCAACCTCGTCGCGCCGCCGCCCCCGCCCCCGACGGAGGTGGTCGGGAACCTCGTGGCGCCGCCGCCTCCGCTGGACGCAGCGGTCCTCCCGATCGCGGCTTCGGACGCGGGCGCAGCGGCGATCGCCGTCGCCTCGTCCGACGGCGGGCCGGCGGCCGATCCGAGGAGCGACGCGGGCAGGCCGAACACCGTGCCGACCACGCGGCCGACGCTCACGACCCGCCCCGTGGGGAACCTGATGCCGCCGCCGCCGCCCGCGACGGTGAAGAAGTAGTCAGCGGTCCGGCACGATCCTCCGCCCGCTCACCACCTCCTCGCGCAGCGCGGCCACCCTCGCGAGCACATCGGGCGGGATGCGCGCCGCGTGCGGACCCTCCCGCACGAAGTCGACGCCCCCCTCCTTCAGGCCGAACACCTGCATCCCGCCCTGGAACCGACCCTCGAGCACCGCCCTGACGGCCTCGAAGACGGCGACGTCCACGCGCTTGATCATGCTCGTCACGACGGCCGCCGGCATCTCGTCGTGCTGGTCCGTGTCCACGCCGATCGCCATCACGTGCCCGTCGTTCGCTGCCTCGAACACGCCGTGCCCCGTCGCGCCCGACGCGTGGTAGATGACGTCCGCGCCGGAGGCGATCTGGCTGATCCCGAGGGCCTTCCCCTTCGCCGGATCCCGGTACGCGTCCGGCGTCGCGCCCGCGTAGGCTGCATGCAGAATACATGCATTGCACGTGGCCTTCACGCCCGCCTCGTAGCCCGCCTCGAACTTGCGGATGAGCGGCCCGGTCATGCCGCCGACGAACCCGACGTGCTTGGTCCGCGTCATCATGCCCGCCACCGCGCCGACGAGGAACGACCCCTCCTCCTCGCGGAAGGAGAGCGCCGCGACGTTGGGCGGGATCCCTCCCGGCCCGGCGAAGTAGTCGATGCAGGCGAAGCGCCCGCGCGGGTAGGAGCGCGCGACGGCGTCCACGTCCGACGAGAAGATGAACCCGACGCCGATCACGAGGTCGAACCCCTGCGCGGCGAACATGCGCAGCGCGCTCTCCCGATCCTCGCTCCCCGCGGGCTCCAGGAAGCGCACCGTCACGCCGAGCTCGCGCTCGGCCCGCTCGAGACCGATGTACGCCGCGTCGTTGAAGCTCTTGTCGCCGCGGCCGCCGATGTCGAAGACGAGACCGACGCGGGTCCCCGCATTTGCGCGGTTCGCGCCCGAGCCAGCCTGCACGCCGCGCCCCGGGACGATCGAGAGGAGCGCGGCGATCGCCACGGCCCCGGGGAGGATCCAGCGCCTCACGGAGCCATCACCACGATCTTCGCGCGGCTTCGCGCCGCCTGGAAGAACTCGTCCTCCGCGAGCCGCAGCTTCTCGAGGCGGAGCCAACGCGTGAACCTGTCGCGCGCCGCCTCGAACTTCCGATCCTTGTACGGGTGCTGCGCGCTCCGGAACGCCTCGCGCACCTCCTCCTCGCTCGGCCGGAGGATCGGAAAGAGGACCCGGTCCACGTACAGCGCCGCGCGCCCTCGGGAGAGCAGGAGGGCGCCGAGCTCCGCCTCGACGATGCCCTCCTTCGCCATCAGCGCCTCGAGCGCAGCGCAGCCTCCGAGCCGATCGCAGAGATCCTCCCTGGCGTCGGCGACGATCTCGGCGAGCGTGCGCGAGCTCAACGCGGGAGCCGCCGTGTTTCGCGCCACGGGCTCCGCGATCCTGCGGCCCCAGAGCGAGGCGAGCATGTCCTCCGCCACGAGCCGCTCGAGCGCGATGCGCGCGAACCTCGGGTCCTGGGCGTCGACGGCCCGGTCGAGGGCGGCCTCGACACGCGCGAGGACGTGGAGGAGTCTCAGCGACACGAACCGCGGGTAGGCGGCTCCGCCAGTCTCCGGCGTCACGTAGCGAACCACCGTACGGTCCACGACCGTCGCTGCCGTCGCGCCCGGGCTCGGCGGCTCCGGGGCCACGCCCGTGCCTTCCGCGGCGAGTGCTCGCGTGCTCGCGAGGAGCGCGAGGACAGCGTAGACGGCGACCGACCCCCTCACGGGGCCCGTGGCTTGTCCCCGGACGCCGCTGCCCCCTCGTCCGGCGGCTGCGGGCTCGCGACGGCGGCTCGCGCCAGGCTACCCGCCTCGCGCTCGGCGGCCTGGTGCTCGTGGTGGTGCGCGAAGCCGCGCGCGGCCCGCCGCGCCTTGAGGAACTCGCCGAACGAGACGAGCGACTCGAGCTCGCGCGGACCGAGGGCCTCCGCGATCTCGCGCAGGTACTGGCGGCTCGCCTCGGCGTTGCGCGTGCGGCGCCCGCTCTGCGACTTCGGCGCCTCGTCGCCGGACGCCGGCGCGGACACGATGCCGGGCTCGCTCGTGGCGGCCTCGGACACCGGCTCCTCGGAGGGCGGCCCGTCGACCCACTGCGGCCGCGGGACCGCCTTGATGACGTGCGCTGTGAGCCACGCTTCCATGAACGTGCGGAGGCGCTCGCTCCGGAACGCGAACCACCGCTCACGATCGGCCGTGTACGACATGAGCACGTCCTTGAATCGACGGAACGCGCCCTTGCCGTCGATCGCCTGGGTGAGCTTCCCGCGCAGTTCCGGCTCGTCGACCATCGGGATGAAGCGCTCCATCCAGCGGTACTGCTCGCGCGAACTCACGGGATCGACACGCAGGTAGGTCGTGTCGGAGCTGATGCGCACGTGCATCTGCGGATCGGCGACGCCGTCGAGCACGCGGAGAACCTCGCCCGTGGCGAGGTGCAGGTAGCTGTGGACCTCGGGAGCGTTGTTCTCGAACGCGTCCTCGAGCGCCTCCCAGTCGACGGGCACCTCGCGGAGCGCGGCCGTGGTTTCCTTGTCTGTCATCCGAGACTCCTTGGAAAGCGCAAGTACGCACGCCAGCTCGGCGCGCGGGCTACGGCGGAGGGAGGGGCCATCTCCCGCGCCAAGTGAAGATAGGTTTCGAGAATCGCACGGGAAGAGGTTTTCGCAAAGCGCGCCGTTCGTCGGGTGGCGAAGGGCGGGACAGGGCGCCTCGGCCCTCAGGTTGCGAGAGGGGCGCGGGAGCGGGCGCGACCAACGGCGAGCTCCCAGGCGGCGATGTGCGCAGCCCTCCGCTCCTCGGACATCCGGGGGAGGAACCTGCGCTCCTCCCTCCACATTCCGCGCACGGTCGCCATGTCCGCCAGCCCCGCCCCGATGCCGGCGAGCATGGCCGCGCCGCGGCCGGTCGACTCGATCTCGGTGGGGCGGTCCACCTCGACCTTCGCGATGTCGGCCTGGAACTGCATGAGGAGCCCGTTTGCACAGGCCCCACCGTCGACGCGCAGGCGCGCGATCGGTCGCCCCGCGTCCTCCGTCATCACGCGGAGCAGATCCCACACGCTGAACGCGATGCCCTCGAGCGCGGCGCGCGCGATGTGGGCCTTCGTCGAGCCGCGCGTGAGCCCCGTGATCGTCCCGCGCGCGTCCTGATCCCAGTAAGGCGCGCCGAGGCCCGCGAGCGCGGGCACGAAGCACACGCCCCCGGAGTCCTCGACGCTGGCCGCGAGCGCCTCCACCTCGGGCGCGGTCGCGATGATTCCGAGCCCGTCGCGGAGCCACTGCACGGCCGCCCCCGCGATGAACGAGCTGCCCTCGAGGGCATACGTCGTCTTGCCCCCGACCTTCCAAGCGACCGTCGTCACGAGCCCGCCGGCGCTGGGGATGGGCGCCTCGCCGACGTTCATGAGCGCGAACGCGCCGGTGCCGTACGTGCACTTCGCCTCCCCGACCTCGAAGCACGCCTGCCCGAAGAGCGCCGCCTGCTGATCGCCTGCGATGCCCGCGATCGGGATCCCGTCCGGCAGGAACGCGACCCCGCGGGTGTGTCCCACCGTCTCGGCGGATCCCGTGATGCGCGGCAGGACCGCGCGCGGCACGCGGAACAGGCCGAGCAGCTCGTCGTCCCACGCGAGCTCCGCGATGTTCATGAGGAGCGTACGGGATCCGTTGGTCACGTCCGTGACGTGCTCGCGCCCGCCGGTGAGCCGCCACGCGAGGAAGCTGTCGATCGTCCCGAAGGCGAGCTCGCCACGCTCGGCCCGCGCGCGCGCCCCCTCCACGGCGTCGAGGATCCAGGCGACCTTGGTCCCCGAGAAGTAGGCGTCGATGACGAGGCCCGTCTTCCTCTGCACCGCCGGCGCGTGGCCCGCCACCTTCAGGGCG
>SXGS01538513.1_pt1 | contig 12190 bp, 9 predicted proteins | sample 3174681 | NCBI WGS metagenome assembly SXGS01 (sample SAMN11356861, study PRJNA531348) | freshwater metagenome | isolation source: freshwater sample F1-80 | place: China: Fuxian Lake, Yuxi | collected 2017-12-25
GATCGCAACGCACATGCTGGCCTTTGAAGGCGATAGTCAGGTCGTTTGGTTTGAAGGCAACTATGAAGATTACGAAGCGGACCGTCACCGTCGTTTGGGCAGCGATGCCGATAACCCGCATCGCTTGAAGTATAAAAAGCTGACTGGATGAAGTCGGCTTGAAGCAATAAATTGAACAGGTCATCACAGTCGTCCGAAAATCCATCGCCATGGCCAACGCTTCATGGCCGTCAGATTGATGACCTACATCGGCTTGCTGTACCAGGATTTGCTGAAAAGCCAAAAGTTTACCAAAACACAAAAACTGCCGCCGGTGCTGCCTGTCGTTTTGTACAACGGTAAAAAGCGCTGGACGGCGGCGACAGAAGTGGGCGACCTCATCAGCGACCTGCCGAAAAACATGAGCCTGTATAAACCCGGCTTACGCTATTTGTTGCTGGACGAAGGCCGGTTTGCGCAAGATGAACTGAATCCGTTAAAAAACTTAGTGGCGGCAGTGTTCCGCCTGGAGAACGCGCAAACCCACGACGATATCATTGCGGTGGTGGATGATCTATTACTTTGGCTGAAAGCCCCGGAACAACAGTCACTCAACCGCACTTTCACGTTATGGATAAAACGCGTGTTACGGTCAGCGCGAACGACAGAACAAGCACTTGAAAATATAAATGATCTAACCGAGGTAAGAACCATGCTGGCACAGACTGTGAAAAATTGGGCAAAAACCTGGAAAGCTGAAGGTATTGCAGAAGGTATTGAAGAAGGCATTGCAGAAGGTATGGAAAGGGTATAGAAAAAACCAGGCTTGAAATCGCAAGAGCCATGCTGCAAAAAGGTTTGGACAGGCAAGTCGTCGTCGAGATTACCGGTTTATCGGAAGGGGAAGTCTTGCGCTTGGAGCATTAGGCTTCGAAGTGGAACCGTGCCGACAAAATTAACATGTTGTTTTGGGATGAACTCATTTATAGGCATAAGTTAACCCTCACTACGCGCTATCAACTCGCTGATATATTTGTCATGAATGTGACTTAAGCTAAGCAGCGCCGCTACCGCACCCAATAAGGCATAAGCCATATCCGATTGCGTATCCCAAACATAACCCTGGGTGCCTAAAAAGGCTTCAGCGGCCTCCTTGCTGACAATCGCAACCCACCATTCAATCAGTTCGTAACAGGCGCTGATCGCGAGGCAAATACAGATAACGAAAAAATTAAGCCAATGGGTATTTTTTACAACGTGGTTTCTGATGATGATTTCCCGAGCGATGATTGCCGGTACAAAGCCTTGTGCAAAATGGCCGACTTTGTCGTAATTATTGCGCTCAAGATCCAAGACGTTCTTTAACCAGTCAAATAAGGGCACTTCTGCGTAAGTGTAATGCCCGCCTATCATTAACACGATGCTGTGAACCAGTATCAAGCCGTAAACCAGCTTTGTCAGTTGAAATCGCGAACGCGTCGCTATGAGCACAATAAATGCGAGCATTGCGGGGGCTGTTTCAAGCAGCCAGGTCAGGTAATCTTTAGGATGTATGCCTGACCAGATCAGTACGGAAAAAAATATCACCAGCCACGTCTTATTCATAGGTTAAACTTCCGTCAATATAAGGTTAATGATATACAAGCCTATGCTACTTACTTTTTGAGTGTAAAAGTAAAGATTAAAATCCAAATGAAAACAGCGCAATCAACCCGTACTCTGAATTAAACATGCAGTCCTATTTCTCCACAACATTGAACCCTGCACCCGATAAAAGAGTTTTAATCTTTTTACTCTCCTCCATCGGCTTGATTGTTCTCCCGCATATTTACCATATACCGATCACTGTTTTCGGCTTTTTTTTCCTGCTGCTGAGTTGGCGCTTTATCGGGATCTGGAAACCGGAGCGGCTGCCCAACAGACTCGTCGTGTTGTTGCTGATGCTTTGCGGCATTGCCTTGTTGTACAGCCAGCATCGGGGGCTATTCGGGCGCGATGCCGGAACGCGCTTGTTTATAATTGCGCTGGGCCTTAAATTAATGGAGATAAAATCAGAGCGCGACCTGTACCTGATTACCTACCTGGCTTTTATCGTCGCTGCCTCGCAATTTTTATACGAACAAAGCCTGGCTATGGCGGCTTATATCCTGTTTGTCTGCTGCGTACTGTTGGCGACACTGGTCTCTATCAACACGCGTAACCCGCAAACCCGCGTCGCATTGAAAACCGCCGCCATTATCATAGCCCAGGCCATACCGATGGCTATCGTTGTCTTCATATTGTTTCCCCGTATTGAAGCGCCGCGCTGGATGCTGTTCAAGGATGAAAACCAGGCTAAAAGCGGCTTGAGCGATACCATGGAACCGGGTTCGATCAGCGATCTAGGCATGTCGGACAAATTGGTGTTTCGAGTGAAATTCGCAGGCCCCATGCCACCGCCCAATCAGCGATACTGGCGCGGCCCGGTAATGTCATATACCGACGGCAAGCGCTGGACTCGAATGACCCGTGCGCCAAATCCCGACTCGTTTGCCCGGATACAGGTAAGCGGCACGCCTTACCAATACACGCTGTTAATGGAACCTCAAAATAAAAACTGGGTATTCGCATTGGACATGCCAACAGAGTTTCCCGCACAGTTACATCAAAATGCCAATTACCAGCTGATAACCTCGGAAAATCCCGATAAACGCGCCGAATATAAAGTCACCTCCTACCCACACTATAACACCGGGCTTATCACCCCTATTGAATATAATGACGCCACGCAATTACCCGGCGAAGCATCGGCAAAAATTAAACAGTTGGTTCAGCAATTACAGGGCTTTGACAGCACCCCCGAAGTTTTTATAAACGCGCTGCTAAACCATTTCCGGCAAGAAGATTTTCATTACACCTTGACGCCGCCGCTGATGGAAGAAAACCCGATTGAAACTTTTTTATTCACCACTCGTTACGGGTTTTGCAGTCATTACGCCGCCGCTTTTGTCTATCTGATGCGGGTTGCCGAAATTCCCGCCCGAGTCGTTACCGGCTTTCAGGGCGGTGAATTTAACAAAGTCGGCAATTTTCTGGAAATACGCCAAGCGGATGCCCATGCCTGGGCGGAAGTCTGGATAGAACATAAAGGTTGGGTCCGCTTCGATCCCACCGCCGCTATTGCGCCGGAACGGATAGAGCAAAATATCGACATAGAGCAACTGGTGCCGGGTGGTGCCATCAGCTATGTACAGACCAGCGCCGAAGCACAGGCTGCCTTTAACTGGCTAAAGCAAGCGCGGGACTTGTGGCGTAACGTTGATTACAACTGGCAACGCTGGGTTATCAACTACGATAACAAAAACCAGAGCCGCTTCCTGTCGTCCTTAGGCATCGCCGACATCAGGGCCATGATTTACTCGATGCTGGTGCTGGTCGGCCTGATAACCGCTGTATTAAGCTGGTTTCTGTTATATCAAAAACAAAAAACCACCGACAAGGCCGTGCTGATTTATAACCGGTTTTGTAAAAAAATTGCCAAACGGGGATTGTCGAGAGGCGCCAGTGAAGGCGCCAGGGATTTTGCCGAACGGATAAAAATACAACTGCCGGAACATTCGAAAGACATTGACCGGATCACCGATGTTTTTATCAGCTTACGCTACGGCAAACAGGCAAAACCGGAAGATATGAAGAAATTAAGCAGGCTGGTTGCCGGGTTTAAGGTTTGATCAGGCTACATCGCTAATTCTCGAAGCTGGAGCTTCTCGAATTTGGGTTCCCAAGCCGGAGCTCTCGTCGTTATACACAAGTCTGTTCAAGACTTGACTGTAGGCAGGAATAAGCACGCCCGGCGGTAGCAAGGGCGTGTGTTTCCAGCGTCACGTAGCTTCGAAGTGCCGGAAACGCCTGTCCTGCGCTAATGCGCGGACAGCCTTATTCCGGCCTACCTCGAGTTGTGTATAACGATGAGAGCCGGAGCTTGGGAACCAGCGTCAATATGATCAAGCCGGAGAAATATTTTTGCGATTACCTAAAATGCACTAAATAAATTGTCCCGGAAAGCCTACAGTAGGCGCATCAGGCGACACAAACAGCACGAAAAACATCAGGAGAATAAGAAATGGCTACAGTATTAGTGACCGGTGCGAACCGGGGTTTGGGATTGGAATTTTGCAAACAATATGCGGCTGACGGCTGGCAAGTATTAGCCTGTTGCAGAAACCCGGAAACAGCGGGCAAATTGGCGAGCATTCCAGAAGTGCGGGTTTTCTCGCTGGATGTATCGGATTTCTCGCAAATCGATGATCTGGCGACACAATTGCAGGATACCGCTATCGATGTCCTGATCAACAATGCGGGTATTTATAACGACAGTTCCATGTCCGGTTTCGGGAAACTGGATTATGCGGCCTGGACGCGTGCTCTAACAGTCAATACGCAAGCGCCGGTCAAAATGGCGGAAGCGTTTTTGCCGCATCTTGAACACGGCGATAACAGGTTGCTGATATCGATCACCAGCCAAATGGGCAGTATCGCCGATAACGGCAGCGGTGGCAGTATTTTGTATCGCACCAGCAAAGCAGCACTGAACGCGGCGATGAAAAGTATCGCAATTGATCTGGAAGACCGGAAAATCGGCGTTCTCGTGTTGCATCCGGGCTGGGTTAAAACCGACATGGGCGGAGAAGATGCCCTGATCGACGCACGGAAAAGCGTGACCGGTATGCGCCGTGTCATTGCCGAATTTACGCCCGACCGGAGCGGCTGCTTTTTAAAATATGACGGATCTACGCTGCCGTGGTGAGTCCGCCATGAAAATCGGCATCCAGACCTGGGGCTCCAACGGCGACATCCGGCCGTTGCTGGCCTTGGCGCAGGGCCTGCAAAAGGCCGGGCATCATGTCACGCTGGCCGTCAGCAGCATAGACAATCAAGATTATACGGCTATTTGCGCAGAGTTAAATATCCGCTTTATTCGAAGCCCCGCTCATATAGACTTCGACTTACAGGACTTTGCCCGGCGCTCCTTCCGCATGAACACGTTGCAATGGCTGAAGGCATTGCTTGAAGAAGCCTTTTTTCCTTACGAGCAATGCTTGTACGAAACGGCGAAACAACTGGTGCAGGATAATGACTGCGTAATCGGCCATCATTTCCTGTATCCGTTAAAACTCGCGGCAGCCTTAAAGGGTAAGCCGCATTTTACCGTGACTTTTTGCCATGCCACGATTGCGTCAACGACACAAGCGCCGTTTCGCTTTCCCAATCTCAGTGCGTTTTTCAATAAGCTGTCGTGGAAACTGCTGGATAGCGTTTTCAACTGGGTGCTGATGAAACCCTTGACGCGTTTATGGCTGAGAGAAGGCGGAGCGCCGGTCGAAAGCGTACTGGCCGACCTGATCACTTCACAGCAGCTGAATTTAGTCGCCGTTGATCAGTTGTTTTGTCCGTTTCACGAGGAATGGTCGCGCAATAACCGTGTTTGCGGCTTTCTAAACCTGACTGAAGACGCGCAACACTGGCCAATTCCTGACGCCGTACAACACTTTCTTGATGAAGGCGCAGCACCGGTCTATATGACTTTCGGCAGCTTGCAGCAGGCCGTTCCCGAATGGAGCATGGATTTATTCATCGAAGCGGCGCGCTTGTCAGGTTGCCGCGCCATCATTCAAACCAGCTCGGCGCGTTATCCGGCGGATAGCCGGCTGGATAATCTGTACTTTATCGGCAAACACCCACATCAACCGTTATTCAGCCATTGCGCCGCGGTCGTGCATCATGGCGGCGCAGGCACCACGCACGCGGCAACGCTCAGCGGCTGTCCTTCGATTGTCGTGCCGTTTATGGACGAGCAATTATTTTGGGGTTATCAATTGCAAGCATTGGGCCTGGCTTATCGTCCGTTACCGGCCCAAAAAGTAAAGTCAGCCCGTTTGGCAAAAGCTATAGAAAAAGTCCTGAGGTCGAAAACACTACACGCCAATGCGCTTGACTGTAGCGAAGCAATGCAGAAGCAAGACGGCGTCGTAACCGCCGTCAGCTTGATTGAGGAACAGTTATCGCGATTGCGATAACTGTTTTAGTAAACAGCTTTGGGATAGGAACCCAATAACTTAAGCATGTTAACCTTGTCTTTTAACAAGGCTAATGCCTGGGCGACATTTTCATCTTCGCTATGGCCTTCGATATCGATAAAAAACACATAATCCCATAAGCCCTGGCGTGACGGTCTGGATTCGATATTGACCATGTCAACACCCACCGTTGCGAATGGCTCCAGGGTTTTGTGCAAGGCGCCGGGCTGGTTTCTGGTGGAAACAACCAGGGACGTTTTATCCTTGCCGGTGGGCGCGGAGCTTTGCTGCCCGACGATGATGAAGCGCGTCGTGTTATTGGCTTCGTCTTCGACATTGTTCTTAATAATCGGCAAATGGTAAATCTCGGCGGCCGTTATCCCCGCTATCGCAGCGGCATGCTTATCCGCGGCGGCCAGACGAGCGGCTTCGGCATTGCTGCTAACCGCCGTGCGCCGTGCGTCGGGCAGGTAAATATCGAGCCATTGCCGGCATTGCGCCAGAGATTGGGAATGCGAATAAACCTCGGTGATGTCGGCCAGATTTTCCGCAAGCCCCATCAGATTTTGATGCACTCTGATTTCAACTTCGCCGCAAATTTTTAACGAAGAGCTTAATAATCGATCCAGGGTATGGCTGATCACGCCTTCGGTGGAGTTTTCGACCGGCACGACGCCAAACTGGCAAGAGCCACTTTCCACCGCCTTAAAAATATCGTTGATGGTTGCCGCCGGTACGGTTTTCACCGCATGACCGAAATGTTTAAACGCCGCTTGCTGGGTAAAGGTGCCTTCGGGCCCCAAAAAAGCGATGTCCATCGGTTTTTCCAGCGCCAGGCAGGCCGACATGATTTCCCTGAAAAAACGTGTCGCCGTGTCATCCGACAAAGGGCCCCGGTTTAGCTCCTTGATGCGCCGTAACACTAAAGATTCGCGGTCCGGTCGGTAAAATGTCCCTTGTTCACCCTGCGCAATCTTGGTTTTGGCGACCTCCACGGCACAAGACGCGCGTTGATTAATCAATTGCAGAATCTCTGCATCAATCGCATCAATTTTTTCTCTTAATACGGCAAGTGGCGTGAATTCAGAAGGCGGTGTGACGGATGACATGGCAATAATTCCCGCTTAATGGCTGCGTTCGAATTCGGCCATAAAATCAATCAGGGCGGATACGCCTGCATCGGTCATGGCATTGTAGATACTTGCCCGCATGCCGCCTACGGAACGATGACCTTTTAATTCAAACAAGCCGTTGGCTTCCGCCGCGGCCAGGAAGGGCTTGTCAAGACTTTCGTCGGCCAAAATAAACGGCACATTCATTCTTGAACGGTAAGCCACCTCTACCGGATTATGATACAAAGCCGATTGGTCGATGGCTGCATACAATTTCGCCGCCTTGGCGATATTGCGTTGCTCGATCGCGGCAACGCCGCCTTGCGCTTTTAGCCATTTCAGCACCAAACCGACCAGATACCAATTGTAGGTCGCCGGGGTATTGAGCATGGACTGGTTTTTCGCCTGTTCGGCATAGTTAAAGACGGAAGGCGTCGCTTTAGTGGCATGACCGATTAAATCGTCCCGGACGATAACTACGGTAACACCGGCGGGGCCCATGTTTTTCTGGGTTCCGGCATAAATCAAGCCATATTGGCTGACATCGATATGGCGCGACAAAATGTTGGATGACATATCCGAAACCAGCGTCAAGCCTTTGGCGTCCGGTATGCCTTGAAATTCGACACCGTGAATGGTTTCATTGGAGGTGTAATGCAGATAAGCCGCCTGCTCGTCCAGCGCCCAGCTTGCCTGATCGGGAATCGTCGTGAATTTTGAGTCTTCCGAACTTGCGCTAACGACCACATCGCAATAAGCCTGCGCGTCCTTGATGGCTTTTTCCGACCACGCGCCGGTTTTAATGTAGCAGGCTTTGGTTTTACCGTTCAGGATATTTTGCGGTATCAGCGAAAATTGCGCCGACGCGCCGCCTTGCAGGAATAACACCTTGTAGTTTTCAGGAACCGCCATTAATTCGCGTAAATCCCTTTCCAGTTCTTCGGCGATCATCGAAAAATGTTTGCCTCGATGGCTCATTTCCATCACCGACATGCCGCTGCCCTGCCAATCCAGCATCTCTTGCTGCGCTTGTTGTAAAACCGACTCGGGAAATGCTGACGGGCCTGCACTAAAATTATACACTCTGGACATTAGGGTTCTCTTGGTTAGGTTTTATTACGTTAAGTTTGAAAATATTCTGCTGCGTTATTTAGTTGTTGTGATAAGTACCGCTTTTGAAATCTTTGGGGACTGAAAAGGTGCGCGTAACTAATACTACTCGCCTTTAGCTACCGCTAATGCCCATTGCAAATTATTAATTAATGTTGCATTTATTCTATTCAGTTCTTCAGAGATTAAAGGGGCATTAGCCTTTCCATAATCATTTGAGTTCGAAGTAACAAAATATATTTTTCCTCTATAGCCGAGTGTTCTTGCTTTCTCTGAAATATCCAGGAATGCCTCGAAAATAACGCAATCTTTGGGTTCAGACTTGCCTTTTTTTGCAGGAGCAAGACACTCTATAACCCTGTGCATTCCTTTCGTATAGTGACTATTATCCTGCTTTATTATCAAACAATGGCTCAATAAGTAGTACGATAAGTTTTTAAGGTGTTTGTGTAAATTTAAGGATGTTATTTTGTGTCCATGAGTGTGTTCTATTTTTAGCATCACATCAGCGGCCGTCACAAGTTTTTCTCGAATGCGTTCCAATTTTTCCACCTCCCTTTCTAGCTCTTGTTCTACGCTAGTAATATTTGCCTCCCATTCGTTATATATCGTTTCGTTTGCTAACAACCAAGCTTTACAAGGTTTATTCTCTGACATCTTTATCAAATTTAATGCAGATGATATTGCGTCGACATGGATATTATCCCGATAAGGTGAGCGTAAAATATCCAGGAAAATACAGGTGTCGATGAACAGCACAGGCGCTGAAGAATTACAGATACGCTGGCTAATCTGTTCCGAAGAAAGAAACAAGCCTATGCTTCCTTGGCGAAATCAAGTAGGGCTTGACTATACTCAAATTCACAAGCCAAATCATGCGCCCATTCTTCCGACCAACCTTGCTCTATCAAGGTTGCTTTTAAAACCTCATAAGATAGTTTTTTCCCTGATTTCTGGACCGTTGATAAAAACTCAAACCATCTTCTTTTATCGTAAGGATGCGAATAGCCTGTCGATTTATTTGCCAAAGAAGAAAACCGTCTCAGTGCATCTGCCGCCTCATTACCTACTATATCTTCCAAAAAAGTTTGCTCATTTGTTAATTCAACCTTAATAGGAGTATTCTGAACAGAAGGATCAACGAGAGTAGTCTTAAAATCGACTAATAAACTATTGTATTCGTCCACGCTAAGCTGACTGGATTTTAAAGGAACGATATTAGGTACGTGCCAAACGCCCTGGTCTTTTTCAAATAATGTTAACCCTGCTTGTGGTAAACCGTTTTCCCCACCATATTCAAAAGCAAAAGCCTTTTCAGTGAAATATCTTGCATTTTCTTCGCGGTCAAAATTTCGTTTCCAGCTTTTACCGCAGTACCTTGTTAGCTGCTCAATAAAACTTTCAATATCATAACCATGTAGATCAATATACAAATCTTGAAATATTTTCATCTTGTAAACCCTAAATCTATTCATGTATGCAGTGTACGCATCGCGTACCACACCAATACCGCAACATCTCACAATCTAACAAAGAACGTGGTATATGCGCCCGCTATGACATCATTAATTGAACCGAAAAGAAAGGAACGCGGAGTACTCTACAATACTTATTCTTCGCCTGAATCCACTTCATTATCGGCATTATCGTCTGAATCCAAATCCTCGCCTGACGCTGAATCATCATCCAATACCGCATCGGCATCCGCGTCATCTTCTTCATCTCCGGCCAATCCTTCAATCCTGTCAACCCCGATAACCTTTTCCTTTTTATCGAGGCGGATAATCGTGACGCCCTGGGTATTCCTGCCTACCACGGAGATGCCGTCAACGCGGGTGCGCACCAGCGTGCCGCCGTCGGTAATCAGCATGATTTCATCATTATCATTGACCAGCACTGCACCGACTACCGCGCCGTTGCGCGCCGAGGTTTGTATCGCGATCAAGCCCTGGCCGCCGCGCTTGTGGCAGGTGAATTCCTCCAGTTTGGTGCGCTTGCCGTAGCCGTTTTCGGTAATATTGAGTACCGTACCGTCAGTGGCAATAATCAGCGAAATGACTTTCTCACCCTCTTTCAAACGCATGCCGCGCACACCCGATGCGGTCCTGCCCATCGAACGCACGTCTTCTTCGTTAAAGCAGACGGCTTTACCGGTGCTGCTGAACAATAAAACATTCTGCTGGCCGTCGGTAATAGCGACGCCGACCAGCGTATCGCCTTCGCGCAAGTCGATGGCGATTTTTCCGGTGGCGCGCTGCCGTTCAAACTCGTTCAACGGGGTCTTTTTTACCGTACCGGCGGAGGTCGCCATAAAAATAAATTTATTTTCGGTGAATTCCTGGACCGGCAACATGGCGTTAATTTTTTCGCCCTGCTCCAGCGGCAACAGATTCACAAAAGGCTTGCCCCTGGCCGCGCGACTGGCAACCGGCAATTGGTAAACCTTAAGCCAATACACCTTGCCCAATGACGAGAAACACAAAATGGTGTCATGGGTATTGGCGACAATCAACTTATCGACAAAATCCAGCTCTTTGGTTGCCGTGGCCGATTTGCCGCGACCACCGCGCCGCTGTGCCTTGTAATCGCTTAACGGTTGAGCCTTGACATAACCTTCATGCGACATGGTGACAACCATATCTTCAACGGTAATCAGGTCGCCGTCGGATAAATCCAGTTGATTCTGGGTAATTTCGGTGCGCCGTGGGTCTGAATATTCTTCCTTGATGGCAACCAGCTCTTCCCTGATAATTTCCATCAGGCGAACGTCATTAGCCAAAATGAATAAATACTCGTCAATCTGCTCCAGCAACTGCTTATATTCCTGGACGATCTTGTCCTGTTCCAGCCCGGTCAGTCGATGCAAACGCAAATCGAGGATGGCTTGAGCCTGAACCTCGGAAAGACGGTAAATGCCATCGTGAATACCGAACTCCATCGCCAAGTCTTCAGGTCTGGAACGCGTTGCGTCGGCCCGTTCCAGCAAGGTGGAAACCAACCCAGCGTCCCAGGTTCTTGATAAGAGGCCGGTTTTGGCTTCTTCCCGGTTGCTGGATGTCTTGATCAGTTCGATCATGTCATCGATATTAGCCAAAGCCACCGCAAGCCCTTCCAAGACATGGGCTCTTTCACGCGCCTTGCGCAGCAGGTAAATGGTTCGGCGGGTTACAATCTCGCGCCGGTGATCGACAAAAGCACTCAGAATCTCTTTAAGATTCATGCAATGCGGACGACCATCCAGCAAGGCCACCATGTTAATGCCGAAAACCGTCTGGAATTGTGTCTGCTTGTACAGGTTATTCAGCACGACTTCGGCGACTTCCCCTCCCTCTCGGTGTTCGGCCGCGGCGAGCGCGACTTCGCCGAGCACCGGTACTCGAAGGACATCGCCGCGTGGCACGAGGGCATGCAGCAGTTCCTCGGCCCGATCGAGGCGGAGAAGGCGCGCGACAAGACGTGGCGCCCGCACATGGAGTTCTTCGAGGGCAACCACGAGAGCCACCTCGACCGGATCACGCAGCAGCATCCGTTCCTGGAGGGCACGATCGACAAGGCCGACTTGTGCCTGCCGGAGTACGGCTGGCGCGTGCACCCCTTCCTGCAGCCCGCGGCCATCGGCGGGGTGGCGTTCTGTCACTACTTCCCGTCCGGCGTGATGGGGCGGCCGACCACGAGCGCCTCTCAGATCCTCGCCAAGCTGCACATGAGCGCCTTCGCCGGCCACCTCCAGGGGCGCGAGATCGCCTACAGCCGTCGGGCCGACGGCTCGAACATGACGGCGATCATCTCGGGGTCGTTCTACCAGCACACGTATAAGTACCTGTCGCCGTTCACGAACGCCCACTGGCGCGGCGCGTGGTTCCTGCACGAAGTGAAGGACGGGCAGTGCGATGAAATGGCGTTGAGTCTGGACTTTCTGCGGAGACGGTACGC
>SXGS01019710.1_pt1 | contig 12186 bp, 14 predicted proteins | sample 3174681 | NCBI WGS metagenome assembly SXGS01 (sample SAMN11356861, study PRJNA531348) | freshwater metagenome | isolation source: freshwater sample F1-80 | place: China: Fuxian Lake, Yuxi | collected 2017-12-25
CGCGCATTGAACCGCGCTTCGCTCCGCTCCGCGCCTCTCAATGCGCGTAGCATATAACAGGGCTTCTCGGCCCTTTTCTCTTAACCAGACTGGTACACTTTTAAACCGCCATCTGGCACAATTTGTCTCCGCCATTGACAAATATCTTTAATTTTCAATTATTTATGAATTTAATATTTTCAGGTGAGCTCCAGAGAGACAAAAATTGACGGGTTTTATAGCCCTCGGGTCCCTTTAGTCTCAGGAGCCGTTTTTTCAGTCAGGAGTTAATGTTGGGATGCGCTTGGATCCCCCGGCCAGTTTCTATCCGGATCCGGATCAGACTGGGATGCCCAGCAAGCGATGCTGGTCGTCCCAGCTTAGGGGGAGATTTTTGGCGAGCCGAAGCAGCCTGGATGGCGTCAGATCCAAGGGCTGTCCTCCTCTCCAGGTTCGCTCGACAGCTCAAGTCGCAGACGAAGAAACGGACGCTGGTAAGGCATCCATATTTTATGGCCGGCTTATGCGAATAAGTCCTGCAAGCCCTCAAGAGGAACCACTATGCTCTAATTGCTGACAGGCTGAGTCTTAGGGGCAAATTTATCTATAAGCGTTTTAAATAAACTTGCTGCCTCTTCGAAATGTAAAAAATACTGAGCGTAGCGTGGGTCCTTACCGATACTCAAATCATCAACGCCTAGACGGACCACGGAAAGTTTTCTAGGTGTTGGAAGATCCCCCAGCGAAGCTTGGATCTCGTAAAGGATATCAGAAGATTCCTTGAGCTTTACCGCAGAAAAAACGAGTGTCTCATTTTGTATTCGGTAAGAAATATACTTATCGAATTTAAGTGCGCCCTTTTTTCCTTTCCCTCCCGTTTTTACGAAGCCGTCCTTACCCATAAATTTATGTGGCGTAAATTTAGGTATATCATTTGATAATCTTCGTGCCGTTTTCTCACTTAGATCATAGAGCTCAATGAGTTCTCGGCCAAACTTTTCTAGATATTCTACCGCCAAATTCTCTGCTTCATTATCAGTGGATGAAGAGGAGGATCTCTTCCCTTTAACGCTTTTTGTTGTTGGTAAGGTTTTAAGGATGCTTTGGCACAGTTCGGCTACTTCAGTCTGCCCCCTTGCGGTTGCATTATAGCTCAAATTAGAGATATCATCCCGGGACATTTGTTTTATTCTATCAAATGTCCAGGCAGAAGCCTGAGTGGCTAAAGTATTTTTAGGTAAGATATTTGTTTTTGTATCATTTTTCATCGTTCAGAGATCTTTCAAGATTCGAGCTGATTATTTAATTATGCAAGCTAGATTTGATCATGCGCGTCTGCGGGAGCCGATGCGAGATCTGCGGAGATTTTTGGCCAGAGGATTGATGAATTTATAGATCAACGCTACGAATGAGTGTCAAATATAAGATTATGAGCGCCCGTTATCAGGCGCGACAGACCGTAACTTTTTTGCCTGCTGAAGCCAATGATCGGATCGTCAATCAGTCAGAAATAATTAGCTTAGAGAAATTCTGCGTGCATATACATGTTGCTAGAATTGTCTAAAATTATTAAAGCTACAAAATTACTGCGCCCTTTTCTTTAGGCCGGAAGGATTTTTTCGTCGATCTATTGCAATTCTTCTGTCGCTTTCAAGAACATTTACTGTTTCATCTGGATTAAGAACAATCAGCCCCTGTAAAATCCATTTCTCTACAATGCGCGGATAATAGCCCCGTTCATTTGCATATTCTCTTTGGGTCATAGTCATGAGACAATCAATTTCTAACGCCTCTCAAAAAAGCCGCCGCGATTCTACGCCATTTTAGTGGTGGGCGTTGGGCTATGAGCAGTCAAGAGCGTCGCTGAACATATCACATTTACGAGAATAAGATATCTTTATTATCGACTAAGATTTATCCGTAGATCCAAGCGTAAGGAATATTGTTTAGAAACAGGGGCAGACGTTGATTTATTCATTCATGAACTATGCCCAATGCGTCAAAAATCTGTGTCCTGCAGCTGGAGGGATAATATAAGAAACAATCTCGAGAGACATTTATAAAAGCGCTAGTTTCGTCGGTTTCCTTTGTTAATTTACTCAATAAAGGTTGGGTGGTTTCGAAGTCATAAGCAAGAGAGTGTTTCTTGGAAACGCGGATGTGGAATATTTATTGCGCTCACAAAACTTATTAATATGAAAATCTTTCATATTTTCATCAATTGCTTGCGCCTCCAACGTCAGACTTATGGATAAAATCTTAATACTTTCCTAGTGATTCTATTTTGAGCAGAAGCTAAGTTGATAATGATTATTCTTTTCAGGCAATCGTTATAGATTTGAGATAAAGATTGTAGGTTTATTGATGGATTAACTTCTGAATAGAGGTTACGAAATATATAAAATTGATACGAAAATAAAGTAAAGATTTCTGGTAGATATTGACCAATTTAAAGAAATAGAGAATAACTCAGTCAGAGTGGACTAAAGTGTGTTGTCATGAAAAAAGCGCTTCCGGCAATGAAATCCATATCCCTTATTTGCGCCTACATTTTTTGTTCAGGTTTCAGCTTATTCGAGAGTGACGCTGTGGGTAATAACTCAGTTCCGCAGCCTGTGCGGCCTGTTGATCTAAATCGCTATGTTGGTCGCTGGTATGAATTAGGAAGCTATCCTGCTCCGTTTCAAGAAGGATGCTCAGCTACGCATGCCGATTATAGCCTTGATCAGCAGGGGGGTCTTCGCGTCATCAATTCATGTCGAAAAGGCGGACTCAGTGGACAGGAAGAAATTGCGGAGGGTAGGGCTGAAATTATATCCGGGAGTAATAACGCTAAGTTGAAGGTTTCATTTTTTGGCCCTTTCTGGGGAGACTATTGGGTTTTGGATCATGCCCTAGATTATAGTTGGTCTATCGTTGGTGAGCCATCGGGTCGCTATTTGTGGTTCCTATCAAGAACGGCTCATCCCTCGAAAGCTACTTTGCAGCTTATTGAATCTAAAGCGAGGGATATGGGATATGACTTGAAGTTACTGAGCTGGACGCCACAACCCTGAGGCGCTGAAACAGTAAAAAATATCCAGAAAATCATCACACAGCCCTGAGCCTGGCCAGAGAAAATTTACGGCTTGAGCGATGCGTCCTTGATTACGTCACTTAAAGGATTGTTGCTTTAAAATAAGAGAGTCGAGTTCGAATTAGTGATTGTTCGAACCTAAGCATAAAAACAGGCTTGTATCTGTAGCATATTCGGACTTTAAAAATTAGTTAGTCTTCATATGTCCTGTGTTTATACCGCTTTCTTGCAGAAAAAAGGGTTAAATTTTTGATATCCAGAATGTATAGGCGATCTGAATTGATAATCTTTAAGTCGCGAATAAATTTATTAATAACAAGATATCATCGTGAACATATGATCAAAATAAAGACCTCTCATATTTATGTGTATGAAAGCATGACTAAAAATTCGATCATTAAAGATTTTTGCGGTTCGATACTGTCTGTTGAACCACGGCATAGATGCGATCTCTAATTGATACGGATGTTATAATTGAGTGCCATATGGTGTCATGATCAATAAAGTCATATTCGAGAACATGCCCTCCCAATCCTGTCCAAAATCCGGCTTCTGTCAGTTTATTTGAAATCATATTAAAATGAGAGCTGGCTTTATCGCTCAATTGATTTTGAATAGAAGTGTTGTCGATCCATTCACTTGATCGAGAGGCGGCAATTACGAAGTAGTTTTCATCTACAATAAAGATTCTTGACGGGCTAATTCTGACTAATTCAACCATGCCGCTAAGAGATGTAATATTTTTATCGGACGCAATTTTTTCAATTATTTTCTGGATTTTATGTGAGGGAGCGCTAGTGCCTTTTTCCCAACCAACAATCATTTCCGGCTCTATGCTCAGTAATTGCGCTAAATCATCTTGGCTGATGTTTAAGCGTGTGCGGATTTCCAGTAAGAGTGACTGCCAATAGGAGAGTTTTTGCGAAGTTGCGATAAATTCATTTGTGCGGCGTAATTTGAGAGATAGAGAGCTTGATAAATTGAAAAGAAGCTGCGTTGCTATCTCAGGTTCTAGCTTCATTAGTCTAATTGAGTTTTGACGAGATATTATAACAAGCTGTGCATCAGTTGACGCTACGCAGTTGGCAGATCGAGAGGTTTTTGAAAGCATTGAAATTTCGCCAAATGCTTGACCTGGGCCGATCTTGAAAGATAGGGAATCTGAGTTTGTGAAAGATATTTTTATTTCACCGTCCACGACGATAAACATTTCGCTGGTTATCTGACCAATTTCTATAATGGCTTGACCGGCTGAAAATCTTAATAGTTTTCCTGATCCAATTATTTTTTTTATGTCTTCTGGCGCTATAGAGTTAAATATACTGACATCTTGGAAATTAGTTGAGAATCCTCCATCGCCGCTGAATGCAAAAATCTTCTCTAAAACGTCAGCGTCATAATCGGCGACAAATGCCCCAAGAGATTCGCTGTAGTTATCCCGAAACCATTGAACGGATGAGTGATCGGTTTCAGAAAGATTGGATTTATCAATCTGCTTGAAAAGTGGAGATCTAATATTCTTGAGATGTCGCCAGTCATGCATTGGCAACACTATAGGAGTCCATAGTCCATTTTTGTCGCTAATAGATCGAGCGTACATGTGAAAGCCGAGTTGAGAATAAAAATTAAATAGATGTGGGGCGCACCAAGAAAAAACAAAATTAATATTATCGTTCTGGAAGTCTTTAAACATTTTCGCCGTAACTAAATTTGCGGCCAAAGATCCTCTATGATTGGGAGAAATAGCAAATTTGGTTGATATAGCTAGGGTGTCCGGATAATGATTGATAAAATTATCGATTCCTAGCATGTTTCTAATATATTCTGGCAATGCAGCTGAGAAACTATAATCCCGATCGTATAGAGCTCTAACGGTTGCAATAGCCTCGCCGTCCTTTATAGCGACGTATATTTTCGAATGTTTGTCGAGTTGATCAACATAAATTTGATTTTTGTGATCAATATCTGGATCGTTCACGCCAATTTCATGGCCATAAACCTTGTATCGCAAGCGAAAAGCCATTTGTGCAGCTTCCGATGCTGAGTCACAGCAAATTATTTCCATGGATCGTTTCCTGTGAGATAATGTTAAGCTATGTGGCTTTTTAATAATTAGTATTCATATTCTAAATAGAGCATGATAATGAATTTGAAAATCATAAAAATAATTGATCGTATAGTTTCTAATAAAAGTGAGGGATGGCATAAAAATGTTTGAGTGGCCGACCGCGACACCTATAGATATGGAGAACTATCCTCGCAGAGGGCTGTATGAGCATTTTCTGAATTTTGAGATACCTGTTGTTACGCGGACGGTCCAGCTCGATGTGACATCACTAGTCAATCATATTAAAGATAATAAATATCGCTTTTCTCTTGTTCTTGGTTTTATAATCACCAGAGCGACAAACCATGTTCCAGAATTGCGTCATCGAATTCAAGATGATGTATTAGTAAATTTCAATAAGATAATTCCCTCTTTTACGATGCTGTCTAAGGACAAGCGTGTATATTTTTCCAAGGGTGTTTTTACAGATATTTTTGACCATGATTATCATGAAAATATGCTTATAAATGATAAGGCCGCCAATGGGCTTGACCATAATGTCGGATCTGAAAATCAGGGTCAAATATTTATAACTAATAATCCTTGGAATAGTTTTACCTCGTTACAGTTTCCATATTCCAAAAAAGTTGCCTCTATTCCAGTTTTTGGTATTGGAAAAATGTATAATGAGGATAAGAAAATAAAAGCGCCGCTCGCAATTCAGAATCATCATTCGCTTACTGATGGATATCATATAGGCCATTTTTTAGATAATCTCAATCGTCATCTAGAAGACCCCGCCCTCATAGCCCAGCCTTTTAGCTCTAGCTTTAAGTAGTTATTTTATGACGGTGCGATAAGCTTATGAGTGCTTTAGAGATTATTCCAATTGATGAGCTTGACGTTAGTAGTCCAGCGCATTTCGAAAAGAACACATGGGCCCCTCATTTCGCACGATTAAGGCTAGAAAAGCCAGTTCATTATTGCGCGAATAGTCCTTACGGCCCGTATTGGTCTATTACCCGATTTAATGATATCCAATCAGTAGAATTGGATTTTAAAACATTTTCCTCTGACTCTGCGCATGGTGGGATACGTATCGACAAGCGATTAAGAGAAAGTTTTATATCTAGTGATCCTCCAAGGCATACGGCTGAACGGAAAACAATCGCTCCTGTGGCCGCTCCGACAAATCTTGCTAGTTATGAGATAGTCATACGTGAGCGCACGAGGCAGCTACTCGAGAGTTTGCCACGCAATCAAACGTTTGATTGGGTTGAAAAAGTATCTTCTGAACTGACAGTTATGATGCTCGCCACGCTGTTTGATTTTCCTTTTGAAGAACGTCAAAAACTAGCTTTCTGGTCCGATGCGCTCATATGTGATTTTGCCGCTCCCAATGCTTTAGTGAAGTCTGATAAAGAGCGTGAAACAATAATGTTTCAGATGACAGATGTATTTAAGGGTCTTTGGAGAGAACGTCTTACTCGGGAGCCTAAACTCGATCTCATTTCAATGATGGCTCACAATCAGTCAACTTCAGAACTCTCGCTAACACAATTTATTGGTAATTTAGTGCTCCTGCTCGTCGGAGGCTATGACACAACAAAGAACTCGATGTCAGGAGGTCCCCTCGCTTTGGCTGAAAATCCAGATCAATGGCCGCGATTAAGGAAGGATATTGCATTAATTCCGAACCTCATTGGAGAAATTATTCGCTATCAGACGCCAATTATTCATATGTGTCGTACTGCAACTCGTGATGTTGAGTTGAATGGTCAGAAAATAAGAGAGCGTGATAGAGTCGTTTTGTGGTACATATCTGGAAATAGAGATGAGTCAGCGATAGATTTCCCTGATAAATTTCTCGTTGATCGTCCTAGGCCTCATAAACATTTGTCATTTGGCGCAGGGATCCATCGGTGCGTGGGTGATCGGTTGGCTACTTTACAGCTAAGAATATTATGGGAAGAGATCTTGAAAGGAAATCTTAAGATTGATGTGGTGGCGCCGCCAACGCGACAATATTCGAATTTCATACGCGGGATCTCACATCTACCTGTGCAAATTCATGCATAAATAAGATTCCTCATAGGAGTTTTCTTCAAAGGCTGTGCGACCGATGGCCTTGGTTAAAAGAGCATGTTAGTTAAAAAGCTAGCATCCCAAGCGAAGGATCAGAGCGTAAAGTAAAATTTGAGTTTAATGACGTAAAAGCTGACATCATATAGAATGCTAGCGAGTGGAGCATATACAATAGTATGTAGGTGTGTTGAGCGCTATTACACCGAGCAGGTATCAGCATTCATAATCGATAATTATCGTGAGGCGGTATTGTGAAAATAAACAAGAAAGCATTACTAACAATCATAGCTGGATGCTTTTTAGTTAACTCAGCTGTAGGACAGGAATCGAATGACATAAGAGAGATCATTTTAAATTGTGATAGTTGTCATAACGGTGTTTCCACGGACGCTCCTGTCCTCCATGGTCAAAAACAAAAATACTTGGAGGTTCAATTAGAAAAATTTCGTAGAAAAAAAAGAACACATAATCTCATGAGTATAATTGGTCAAAATCTTTCAGATGATCAATTAAAGGAATTGGCAAAATATTATTCTAAAAATGTTAGATAGGTTTTTCATTGCACGGTCTGTCTATACAGATCTAGTTATTATCGAATATAATGCTTGGTGTATTTTTTAAATCAAGAAAAATAAGAATAAGCCCAGAGAGACGAGGCTTAAAAGCATATACAAATATTAGATTTTTAGCCTCAGCTCTTATCTTTTTCTGCCTCTGATCAGTTCATAACCTCTTATATACGGCATAGCGTGGATCGCGCTATCTTGTGCTTCTTCTAGAAAAGGATTTGGAATCGCTGTCATCTCATCGAGCTGGCCATTTCTGACCCCGTCTTGAAACGAGTCGCATTCAACTTCATCGAATTCTGCGGGGCATGAAATCATTGGTATAGAGTGATGGGTGCCTTTACTCATTGCAAAAGCTGGAACTTGAGGAAATAATAGTATCATTAGCGAGATCATAAAAATGGAACTTTTATTCTGGTGAACGATCTGTTTGAAAAAAAATTGATTTAATCTTGGGTAAATTTCTTTATACATGATTATCTCACTTGCATTGCGGGGACATAATCCCCCCCAAAATAATATGGGCTAAAAATATATAATAAACTTTCACTATATCGCCTCTTCCATTTTTTTTGACACTTAAAGCCAGAATGCGAAAGAAAGCAATCCACTTTCCGGAAATGGTCTGGATACAGGTTTTTCTTTTACCCAGTTCTTGAAATTAATTATTTTACCAATAAAAATATCATCATGAAATTTAACCGATAATGAATATTATTTTAATATTTGCTTATCGATTATATTCAGAATCACCTCCGTATCGTCTTTGATCTCTCCACTCCCAAGGCATACGAAATTTCCCGGACCACAAGCCTCTCTTGGCTTTTTTGGCTTCGTTTTCAGCATTGATATAAACATAAGAATATTTTCTAAAGGCTACCGCATGACCTTGGCGCACAAGCCAATCGGCGACATCAACTTGGCCTAAGCTACAATTTGCTAATTTCCGGCCATACTTGTCTGAAGATAATATGTGGCAAGTAATTTCATTACTCCAGAGGAATAAGTCCAGGGCTGTCTTTGATTTAAGACCGCAGCGATAAAGAAGTCCTCGCCGATCGTGGCAAGTTTGTCGGTGTTGTGGTGCATCAATACCATGCAAGCGTATTTTTTGACCATTGATTTCAATGGTGTCGCCTTCTAGCACAGCAGCTCGTCCAGTTATTACCGAGGCGTCAGTTTTTTCTTGGGCATAGGCCGACAGTGTTAGCATAAAAGCAGTAAGTAAGAGCGTTATAAAACGCATGTGAAACCTCTTCTAGAATAGCTATCTGAAGCATTTTAATATATTTTAGAATACTTAGCCCTTGCGTCATGAGTGGTCTAGGTAATTCTCTGCTCAATTGAGAGACATTGAGATGTCTATTAAATCAAAAATAGTCCATAGAGGCTATTCTAAACTGCAACCATAGTTAGCTCCTTTCAGGCTTGGTGTTTTATTGTGGAGTTACTGACGGCGGCTGAGGGACGGTATTTATAACTTTGTATTATTTTTCAAATTCAATTATTTTTTTCAAATCATCAGTCGCTGCGTTTAGCGCTCCTTTGTCCGGCGAATAACCAAATGCTGGTTGATCATTAATTTTGAGGCGTCGGTATTCTTCTGTAACAGCTGTGCTTTCGATATTTACGGCAAGGATTTCTTTGCCAGATTTCTTGAAGATGATTATTTCATGTCCGGCGCCATCTGTTGAGCCGAGGCATTCTATTTTGTCTTCAGTTATTGAACTATCTATAATAATGCTCGCATTTATATCTCGATAGCTACAGTATTTCAATTTCAGTTGCTCTTTAGCCTGAGCCGTTATGCATTGGCTCAGATAAGAAAAAGAGACAGCCAGAATAAAAATTAAATTGCGCCGCACGTATTTTCTCCATTCACATAAGGTTTTGTTAGAAATGAAGACGCTTGAAAGACTGGTGGTCAGCATAATATGCTGTATATCCATTCTGTGCCATCATTACTTGCAGAAATATTTTTACTCTTAGTAAAACGCCAATATACTGATTTATTCAATTATTATCTGTGATCTGTGTTTCTCGAGCCAAAATCTATCTCATTTTCTTTATGGACTGAATAATGACTTTGTTTTTTTAAGGCATTTGATCTCCTTGGTTGATAATGAGGCGGCATCTTTGACGCGAAATAAACTTTGAGAATTTTAAGCCCAGGTAGAAACGCTACCGTCTTATTCATTTAAAGCAGCAGAAAGCGGTCGGGGCGTCATCCGATGGCTTGTTAACCATTCTTTAATCTTTGGCTACAAGTTCTTAATCTTTCGTTTACCTTATCCTCATCGCTTTGGGCGGGAATGAGGCCTTCCTCATCGGCCAACGACGCGATGCCTGGTGAGGGGAAGGGTTATGTATCGCGCGTATGTCAGCAAGTATCTGATAAAGCTGCTTATTAGCTGCCTAATGGTGCTGCCTCTCTTGAATATCGCGCGCGCTGATGTTCCTCGCGCGACAGCCGCAATGGTGGGGGATGAAACAGCGATCCCCTATGGTTGGGTAGATTTCTGTAGCCGTCAACCGCAGGAGTGCGAGCAAGGCGCGTTGCCCGCAACCGATCTAATGTTAACTTCGGCAACTTGGAGTTTGCTCAAAAAAATTAATAAACGCGTGAATCAATCAATTGAGCCGATATCTAATTTAGATCATTGGGGAACAATTATGGACCATTGGGATTATCCAGCCGATGGTAAGGGAGATTGTAAGATCTTTGCGCTAGAAAAGCGACGACTACTGATTGAAAATGGGATTCCCCGGCAGGCATTATTGATGACAATCGTGCGTGATCATCAAGATATGGGGCATGCTATCCTTACAGTAAAAACTAATATGGGAGATCTAATACTTGATAATCTCTCCGACGAGATAGTGTCATGGAATGCAACGGGCTACCGTTTCGTTAAGCGGCAATCGCAAGAAGATCCAAATGTTTGGGTATCGATTTTGCCCGATGAATATCAGAAGATGAGCTCAAGATAAACTCCTGCTCTGTGTTAATTTTAATCGATAGTTTCACAATCAGCTATCGTGAATTGCTTTTAGACTCTTGTAGATTTTTTTTGATGCTACGCTAGTATCGGCATTTAAGTTATAAATTATTAGATCTGCAGTAGATATTTCAAGTTGAGATATATTTTCTGGCGTTAAGCCATCTAAGGCCATACAAAGCGCTCTTAGGGAATTTCCGTGAGCTACGACTATTGTCGCTTCACCGCGCATGACTTTTGGGACAATTTCAGTGCAATAGAATGGTAGAACTCGTGCGACAGTGTCTTTTAGACTTTCGCCATTCGGCGGCGCTACATCATAGCTCCTCCTCCAGAGTCTTACTTGCTCTTCTCCCCATTTCTCTTTCGCTTCTAATTTACTTATCCCAGATAGATCGCCATAATCACGCTCGTTAATTGCCTCACTGTAATGACGCGGAAGATTGGATTGTCCAATTTCTCTTAATATTAAATCGAGGGTATGTTGTGTGCGTGCTAGTTTCGATGCAAAGGCAAATTGAAACGTAAAATTTAGCGCAAGCAGCTTCTTGCCGACGTTTTGGGCCTCTTCTATTCCGATGTCAGTTAATCCAGGATCTCGCCATCCTGTGAAAAGTTTTTTTAGATTCCATTCGCTTTGCCCATGTCGCACAAGCACTAGATTTCGTGTCATATGTTTTCCATAGTACGATTTGATGTTGGGGCGGTAAATTCAGTTAGCCATTGTATTGGGCTTTGAATAGGTGGAAGAGTTACCATTGAGCTTATGGATATTAAAGAGCTACTAGAGGCGTGATGATCGCGTCACTCTCACGCACGCCCTGCTCGATACGCGGCTTACCGGAACCCGGCGCCTTTGCTAATATGGAGTGATTCAAACCCGCGCGTCAGGTGCGCGCGATAACAGAAAAGCTGCTTAGTTCCGGAGGTTAGATCAAGCAGCATTTTAAAGATATCTGGCTGAATTGCGGGGGGATCATCAAATATAATCATTACTATTCATATAGTTAGGGCAATATTCACGAGGCGCGGTCGGCGCGAGACGCCACGGCCATTGGAAAGTCATAATTGAGAGGCTATTATCAATCGTTAGTAACCGTCCGTTAAATGATTAGCGAGAGCATCCCTATCGCCACAGCGAGGTTAATTGAGATGCGTGATATTTATAGAAATCATAAAGAATTCAGTCGCAATTACTTTCAAGAAACCATACGTGAGAATAGCATAACGCTTTTATTTGTAGCATCGGCCTGGGCATTGTTTGCAATGACCATTACCGGCGAATTTTATTAATATACCCTGTTCACTTGATAACCCGAAAATCGTCGGGTGAGATAATCCGGAAGTTATCTGTTATCGAGTCGCAGAAGTTTTCCCAGAGCATCGGAATCTTTTCTTTTAGGAACGTGATCAGCGCATCTGCAAATTGTCTGC
>SXGS01624919.1_pt1 | contig 12186 bp, 9 predicted proteins | sample 3174681 | NCBI WGS metagenome assembly SXGS01 (sample SAMN11356861, study PRJNA531348) | freshwater metagenome | isolation source: freshwater sample F1-80 | place: China: Fuxian Lake, Yuxi | collected 2017-12-25
CGTGACCCTGCCAAAAAAGCAGCGGCAGCAGGCACAGGCTCGCCACGGCTACGCGCACGCCCACCGTGGGCAGGGCACCGAACTCGGTGTTGGCGATTCTCATGAACAGAAAAGAGCCACCCCACAGGGCTGCGAGCAGCAGGAATTCGAGTTGCCATGGTGGTTTGCCCTGGGGTATGTTCAAGTAAGGCTTTCGCTGGGTGAGGGTGGCTGAGTTGGCTGGCCGAGGTGTGGTTGTGGTTGTGGTTGTGGTTGCGGCGCGAATGCCGCGCCCTCAAGCTGCAGCAGCGCAACCTTGCGTGCCAAGCCGCCGGCATAGCCGGTGAGGGCGCCGCCGGTTCCGAGCACCCGGTGGCAGGGCACGATGATACTCAAGGGGTTACGCCCGACAGCTGCGCCCACGGCACGGGCCGCCCTCGGTCGTCCGATGGCTGCTGCGATCGCGCTGTAGCTGCAGCTGCCGCCGCGGGGGATGTCTTGCAGGGCGCGCCAAACCGCCTGCTCAAAGGCGCTGCCGCCGGCCAGGCTCAGCGGCAGCGCAAACTGGCTGCGCCGCCCGGCCAGGTAGTCGCCGAGTTGGTTGCTGGCCAGGACCAGCACCGGGTGCTCCTGGGCCGGGTGCCAGCGGCTGCCATCGGGCTGGTGCCGTTGGCCGTCAAACCACAGGCCCACCAGCGCCACGTCGGTGGCGGCGAGCACGATGGGGCCGAGTGCGCTGGGCACGCTGGCGCAGGCCAGTGAATCAGAAAATTTCATGGTGTTGCAGGCCTTTGAAACTGATGGACTGAGGGCTGAGGGCTGAGATTAGTTCGCGCTGGTTCACAGCGCTGGCAGCGGGCCCGGTGCCGCGTCGCCAGCCGACTGCAGGCTAGCCCAGGCGCGGATGACGCCATAGCTGCGCCAGGGTTGCCAGGCTTGCGCCACCGCCAATGCGGTCTGCGCCGCCCGGGGCTCGCCCTGCAGGCCCAGTGCCCGGTGCAGTGCCAGGTCGCTGGCGGGCAGTGCGTCGGGCCAGCTCAGTACTCGCATGGCGATGTACTGGGCGGTCCAGTCACCCACGCCGGGCAGGCTGCGCAGGGTGGCAAGGGTGGGGGCTAGGTCGGAACCCGGCTCCAGTTGCAGCTGCCCGCTCAGGCAGCATTGGGCCAGGGCCTGGATGGCAGCCTGCTTTAGGCGGGTGAGGCCAAGCGCCCCCAGCGCATCGCCGCTGGCCTGGGCCAAGGCCTCGGGGCTGGGGAACAGGCGGTCCAAGCCGGTAATCGGGGTGAGCAGCGGCTGGCCCCACCGCGCCACCAGCCGGTTGGCTAAGGTGCGGGCGGCTGCCACGCTGATCTGCTGGCCCAGCACGGCGCGCACTGCCAGCTCAAAGCCGTCCAGGGCGCCAGGCAGACGCAGGCCGTCCCCATGCGGAAAATGCGCGTGCAGTTGCGGGTTGATGGCCTGGGGGTCAGCGTCCAGATCGAGCCAGGCGCGCGCCTTGGCCAGCAACAGCGGCAGCAGGTGCTGCAGCGTCTCGCTCACCCGCAGGTTCAGTCGGGCGCGGCTCGGGTCGAACTCTGCCTGTACCCAGCCGTTCAGGGTGTGCCCGCCCTGCCTCAGGCTGACCGTGCGGGCCAGGGCGGATGCGCTGCCGCGCGGCGCCACCAGCTCCACGCCGTCGAGCTGGCGCTGGGCAAAAAAGGCCAGCATCGCCGTGGTGCCATAGGGCGGGCGATAGGCCAGCCGCAGCAGCAGGCCCGGCTGGGCGGGCAGCGCTGCCCGGCTGCGGCGCAAGCCCGAGGGGTTCAGGCCGTAGTGGCCGCTGAGGGCGGCGTGTAAGCGGCGTTGGCTGCCAAAGCCGCTCAGGCGGGCCACCTCGGGCACTGGCAGCGTGGTGTCGGTCAGCAGCTGCTTGGCGCACAGCAGGCGCCGGGTTTGCAGGTGTTGCAAGGGCGATACGCCCAGTTGCGACTCAAAAATACGGCGCAGGTGGCGGCCGCTGACGCCCAGCCGCTGGGCCAGCTGGGGCATGCCGGGTGGGGCCGGGCCGGTCAATGGCGCGGCATCAAGCAGCTGCGCCGCCTGCACGGCCAGGATGCCGGCTGCGTCTTGGGTGGACCAGGCTGCAGCACCAAGCAGGAGGCGGTGGCGGCCGGGGGCGCGCTCGGGCCGACAGCGCAGGCAGGGCCGAAAGCCAGCGCGTTCAGCCTGGGCCGCATGCGTGAAAAAACGACAGTTGTCGCGGCGCGGCGTGCGCACCCGGCAGACCGGGCGGCAGTAGATGCCGGTCGAGCTGACGCCGGCGAAGAAACAGCCATCAAAACGCGGGTCACAGGCCAGCAGGGCGCGGTAGCAGGCCTCGCCGTCGGGGCCTGGGGGTGCTTTGATCAGGCGGGCCATCCAGGTCATGATACCTGCCGATTGCGCGCTGGGCGCTGCTGCAGTGGCCGTTTCCGGACCTGTGGCTCGCAGCGGGTCGGCCCCTACAATCTTCAACTCAAAATCACCACCAGGCAGGGCCCCTGACATGCAACTTGACGCCGCCATATTCAAGGCCTATGACATCCGAGGGATCGTACCTGGCGCTATTGACGCAGCGGTAGCCGAAGGGCTGGGCCGCGCTTTTGGAACCGTGGCGTTGGCCGAGGGCGAGACGGCAGTGGCGGTGGGGCGGGACGGTCGCCTGAGCGGCCCGAGCCTGGTGGCGGCGTTGATTCGCGGCCTGGTAGACAGTGGCGTTGAGGTGATCGACATCGGCATGGCGACCACGCCCATGCTGTACTTTGCTGCCAGCACCCTGTGCCGCAGCGGTATTCAGCTCACCGGCAGCCATAACCCGCGTGATTACAACGGGTTCAAGATGGTGTTGGCTGGTCGGGCCATTTTTGGCGACGAGATCCAGGCCTTGCGCCACATGATGGCGGCGGGCAGCTGGGCCCTCAAAGCCGGTGGCCGGGTGCGATCGGTCGATGTGCTGCCAGCCTACCGCGAGCGCATCGTCGGCGACATCCGGCTGGCGCGGCCGATGAAGATCGTGGTTGACTCGGGCAACGGCATTGCCGGCGCCTCGGCACCAGACCTGTTTCGCGCTGTTGGCTGTGAAGTCACGGAGTTGTACAGCGAGGTCGACGGCAACTTTCCCAACCACCACCCCGACCCGAGCAAACCCGAGAACCTGCGCGATCTGATTGCCGCCCTGCAGGCCAGCGACGCCGAACTTGGCCTGGCCTTTGATGGTGACGGCGACCGGCTGGGCATAGTCACGCGCGAGGGCCACACCATTTACCCGGACCGGCAGATGATGATGTTTGCACAGGATGTGCTGTCCCGCGTGCCGGGCGGCACCATTTTGTTTGATGTGAAATGCTCGCAGCGCCTGGCGCCGGCGATCGTGGCGGCAGGCGGCCAGCCGCTGATGTACAAGACCGGGCACTCGCTGATCAAGGCGCGCATGAAAGAGCTCGATTCGCCGCTGGGCGGCGAGATGAGCGGGCATATTTTCTTCAAGGAGCGCTGGTTCGGTTTTGACGATGGCACCTATGCCGGTTGCCGGCTGCTGGAAATTTTGAGCCGCAGCGCCGACGCCAACGCGGTGCTGAACGCTTTGCCCAGCAGTTTCTCCACGCCCGAACTCAATGTGAAATGCGCCGAGGGTGAGCCGCACCAGTTGGTGGCGCAGCTGCAGGCGCAGGCGCATTTTGCTGCGCCGGCAGTCTTGAACTTGATCGATGGCCTGCGGGTCGACTGGCCCGATGGCTTTGGCCTGATCCGCGCCTCCAACACCACGCCGGTGCTGGTGCTGCGTTTTGAAGGCCACACGCCCGAGGCGCTGGCGCGTATTCAGGCTGAGTTGTTGGCGCTGCTGCGAACCGTCAAGCCCGAGGCCACGCTGGACCAGGCGGCGCATTGAAAATCCTGATCGTCAAGCTGTCTTCGCTTGGCGACGTGGTACATGCCATGCCCGCTGCGCAAGACCTGCGGCAGGTCTTTGCGCAGGCCCAGATTGATTGGGTGGTAGAGCCCGCTTTTGCGCCTTTGCTGCGCTGCTGCAGCGGCCTGCGCCGGGTCATAGAGTGTGATTTGCGGCGCTGGCGCCGCGCCCCCCTGGCCGCTGGCACACAGACCGCCTGGCGTGCTTTTTGCGCTGATTTACAAAGCGAGGATTACGACCGTGTGTTGGACCTGCAGGGCCTGAGCAAGTCGGCGCTGGTGGCCTGGCTGGCGCGCTTGGCGCCTGGTGGGCAGCGCGTGGCGCTGGCCAATCGCACTGACGGCTCCTCGTACGAGGCGCCAGCCCGCTGGGTTGCCGACCAGGCCCTGCTGTTGCCCAGGCGCATCGGCGCGGTAGACCGCAGCCGCACCCTGTGCGCCAAGGCGCTGGGCTACCAGGTGCCTGGGGCATTGTCTTTCGGCCTGCTGGCCCAGCCCAGCAGCACGGCGCAGGCTCAGGGCCAAGCCAGCCCAGGCCAGGTTGCCACCCCTTGGGTTGGTCCCCGGGTGGTGGTGCTGGTGCACGGCAGCTCCCGGGCGGACAAACAGTGGTCGTTAGCCGCCTGGCGAGCGCTGGGGCAGCGGCTGATCGACAGTGGCTATAGCCTAGCCCTGCCGCACGGCAATGACGCTGAAGAGCAGCAGGCGCGGCAAATCGCCCGTGGCCTGTCGGCGGCCCATGTCTGGCCCCGACAGGGACTTGATGCATTGAGCGATGCCATGGCCGGCTGCGCTGGCGTGGTGGGGGTGGACAGTGGCCTGAGCCATATTGCGGTAGCCCTGGGCCTGGCCCATGTGCAAATCTACAACTTTGACACGGCCTGGCGCACCGGACCAACCGGCTTGGCCAAGCAGTGCAGCGTTTATGCGCAGCCGACACCCACGGTCGACCAGGTTTGGCAGGCCTGGCAGACTGTTTGCCCCAGGGCGGTGTGCGCTTGATAGGTCGGCTGTATTCGCTGGCCATGCTGTTGGCCCAGCCTGCCGTGCGGCGCAAGCTGGCTCGGCGTGCCCGGGCAGAGCCGCTGTATGCCCAGGCGGTGCCCGAGCGCTTTGGCCACTACGACACGGCCTGGCCGGCCGACCCGGGCACGACCGTGTGGGTGCACGCGGTGTCGTTGGGCGAGACCCGCACCGCAGCGCTGCTGGTCGAGCAGTTGCGCCTGGCCCTGCCGGGCATGCGCCTGGTGCTAAGCCATGGCACGGCGACCGGCCGCGCCGAGGGGCAGCGGCTGCTGCGGCCCGGTGATGTGCAGGTCTGGCAGCCCTGGGACAGCGAGCCTGCAGTGCGCCGGTTTTTAGACCATTTTCGGCCTCGCATTGGCCTGTTGATGGAGACCGAGGTGTGGCCCAACTGGGTGGCGGCCTGCCAAGCGCGCGGGCTGCCACTGGTTTTGGCCAACGCCCGTTTGAGTGAGCAGTCGCTCAACAAAGCACTGCGCCTGGCCTGGCTGGCACGGCCGGCTTACCGGGGCCTGGCGGCAGTTTGGGCGCAGACGCCAGAGCATGCCAGCCGCTTGCGCCGGCTGGGGGCATTGGTGCCGGGCGTGTTTGGCAACCTCAAGTTCGATGCCCGCCCGGACGCGGGCCTGTTGGCGGCGGGGCGCCAAGGCCGGGCGGCTCGGCGAGCGCCGGTGGCCATGTTGGCAAGTTCGCGCGCGGGCGAGGAGGCGCAGTTGCTGCTGGCCCTGAAAGAACAAATCCTCGCCGCCCGCGCCGCCCGCGCCGCACAAGAGGCCTGGCCGGGCGCTGCGCCAAGTCTCCAGACCCAGTGGCTGATCGTGCCGCGCCATCCGCAACGCTTTGACCAGGTGGCGGCGTTGATTGAGGCGCAGGGTTTTGCGCTGCAGCGGCGCAGCCAGGGCGGGCCCTGGCCGCCCGCTGATGCGCCAGCGCTGGCAAGCAGCCTGGGCAGTATTTGGCTGGGTGACACGCTCGGTGAAATGGCGTTGTATTACGGCCTGGCCGACCTGGCCCTGCTGGGCGGCAGCTTTGAGCCGCTGGGCGGGCAAAACCTGATCGAGGCCGCCGCCTGCGGCTGCCCACTGCTGATGGGCCCGCACACCTTCAATTTCGCCGAGGCCGCCAGGCTGGCCGTGACGGCTGGCGCAGCCCAGTCTGTAGCCTCAATGGCCGAGGCTCTCTCTGCTGCGCAAGACCTGCTGGCCCAGCCTGAGCGCAGGTCTGCAATGGCAGCAGCCGCAGACCGCTTTGCCAGTGCCCACAGCGGCGCGGCGCAACGCACTGCTGCCGCGGTAGCGGCCTTAATTGGCCAGCAGCGTGTTGACCTGCTTTAAGTCCTCGGCCTTCAAAATGCCACTGGCCTGGTGCAGCTTGAGCCCGCCCAAGAGCACGTCATAACGGGCCTTGGCCAACTTGGCCTTGGTGTCAAACAACTGGCTTTGCGAATTGAGCACGTCGATGTTGATGCGCACGCCCACCTGATAGCCTAGTTTGTTGGCGTCCAGGGCGCTTTGGCTGGACGCCTCTGCAGCCTGCAAGGCCTTGACCTGGCCTTGGCCAGACAACAGGCCAAAAAAAGCAGTGCGGCTGGCTTGCGCTACGCTGCGTTTGACCGCTTCGAGGTCAGTGCGGGCTTTTTCTTCCAGGGCCAGCGCCTCCTTGATGCGGTTCTCGATGGCATAGCCCGAGAACAGCGGCATGTTGAAGCTCAGGCCAACCGTGGCGGTGGTGGTGCGGTAGGACGTATCTACGGAGGCCGTGCCATTGTTGTTTGCCATGTTCAGATTGCCGGTGAGGTCCAGCGTGGGCAGGGTGGCAGCCTGGGCTTTTTTGGCTTCCATTTGTGCTACTTCAAAAGCCAGGCGGCTTTGCCGAACAGTGGGGTGCATTTCTTCTGATTTTTGCACCCAGGCCGCCACATCACCGGGTTGCACCGGAGGCAGTTGCAGGGGCAGCTTCACTGGCAGCGGCGCACTATTGGTTTTACCCACGAGTTGGTCCAGGGCCAATTTTTTCACCTGCAGGTCATTTCGCCCGGCGATTTCCTGGGCTACCACCAGGTCAAAGCGGGCCTCAGCTTCCCGGGTGTCGGTGATGGTGGCGGTGCCCACCTCAAAATTGCGCTTGGCCGAGGCCAGTTGTTCAGTGACAGCGGCTTTTTGCGCCAACAAATAGGCCAGGCTGTCTTGGGAGGCCAGCACATCGAAGTAGGCCGTGCTGAGCTTCATGATCAGGTCTTGCTCGACGCTGAGCAATTTTTGTTCTTCAACGTCAATCTGGCGCTTGCTTTGCTCGAAGGCGATTTGGTTGCCCGGGCGGTACAGGGGCTGGGAGGCGCTCAGAGTGGCGCTTTGAACATCGTAGCCACCTTGTTTGCTTTTTGCCAAGGTGTTGTCTACGGTGCTGATTGAAGCCGCAGCTGTCAGATCGATTTTGTACAGAGTGCCAGCACGGGCCTGCTCAGACTTGGCGACCGTCGCCTCAAACTGGTACTGCGCCGATTGGTAACCGGCATCGAAGGCCCGGGCGGCTTCGTACAGCGTCACCAGGTTTTGGGCGCGGGCCGGCAGGGTGGCAGCGGCGGCAAGGGCCAAGGACAAGGGCAGAAGACGAAATGCGGTCATGTAATAGCCTGTTTGAAATAGATGGGGTTGCGGGAGCGCAAGATGCTCTCAGTAGCGCGCCACCGAGGCATCGAGCTCGGTTGACCAGGCGTCAATGCCGCCGGCGATGTTGGCCAAATAAACAAAGCCTTGCGAATGCAAAAAACTCGCCACCTGCATGCTGCGCGAGCCATGGTGGCACAGGCAGGCAATCGGCAGCGCCGGGTCAAGCTCGACGAGCCGGTCCTGCAGCGCGCCCATAGGGATGGTCAGCAGCGTGAAGCCGTCCGGGCGCACGCTGGCGGTGCGCAACTCGAGCGGCTCGCGCACGTCAAGCACCACCGGCTCGCCATGGGCTCTTGCGGTCTCCAGCCAGGCAGCGAGTTCTGAGGGTCGAATTTGGCTAATCATGGCAGGCTAGTTCGGGTTGGCTAAAAATGAAAATGCGAGGGCTCGACAAAATGGGCCATGCGGGGTGCCACGGTGTCCCAGGGCTGGCGCGTGAGGTAATTGGCCTCGCTGGTGCGCTCAATCAGCGTGGCCCGCATCATCGGCTCATCGCCCACGATGGCCATCAGCCGCCCCCCGATTTTGAGCTGTGCCAACAGGGCTGGCGGAACCTCGGCCAGCGAACCGCTCACCATGATCAGGTCAAACGGACCATCTTCAGGCGCCCCCTGTGCACCGTTGGCCAGGCGAACTTCGGCATTGTGTATGCCGGCCCGGTGCAGTTGGGCGGTAGCCAGTTGCGCCAATTCGGGCACAACTTCGAGCGAGAGCAGACTGTGTGCCAGGCGCGCGAGCAGCGCGGCCATAAAGCCCGAGCCGCTGCCGATTTCAAGCACTTTGTGGTGTTTTTGCACGGCTGCGTCTTGCAGCATGCGGGCCTCGACCCGCGGGGCCAGCATGCACTGGCCCCAGCCCAAGGGGATCTCCATGTCAACAAAGGCCAGCGAGCGGTGCGCTATGGGTACAAAATCTTCGCGCCGTACCACCGAAAGCAGGTGCAACACATCAGCATCGGCCACGTCCCAGGGCCGGATTTGCTGTTCGATCATGTTGAAGCGGGCTTGTTCCAGGTCCATCCGTATGCTCCGAGGGGCGTGTTGCGTGCGCATTGATTTTAGCCCGGCAGCTTGCGGTCCTGGTCGGGGCTGGCAGCCCAGCGCCGGCGTACCCATTGACCCAGATCGTCCATATAGCAATACATCACCGGCACCACCACCAGCGTGAGCAGCGAGGAGGTGATCAGCCCGCCGATCACGGCCTGCCCCATGGGCGCGCGCATCTCCGAGCCCTCGGTCAGCGCAAAGGCTAGCGGCACCATGCCGAAAATCATGGCCAGTGTGGTCATCAAAATCGGGCGCAAGCGCACCTTGGCCGCCAGCAGCAGGGCGGCGCTACGCTCTACACCGTCCGCGCGCGCGCGGATGGCAAAGTCGACCAACAAAATGGCATTCTTGGTGACCAGGCCCATCAGCCTGATGACGCCCATGATCGAGAACATCGAGAGGGTCGAGTTGAACATCATCAGCGCCAAAACTACCCCAATCAAGGTCAGTGGCAATGCCGTCATCAGCGCCATCGGCTGCAAAAAGCTCTTGAACTGGCTGGCCAAAATCATGTAGATGAAGATCACCGCCAGTGCCAGTGCCGAAATCGCGTAGTCAAGGGCCTCGCCCATGTCTTTGGTCGAGCCGCCAAAGCGAAAGTTGTAGCCCGCCGGCAGGCTGATGCGGTCCATGGCTTTTTTGATGTCCGCCGACACCTCGCCGCTGGAGCGCCCAGACACATTGGCGCTGATGGCCACCTCGCGGTTCAAGTCGCGCCGGTTGACCTGGTTTGGCCCGATGGTGCTGCGCACCGTTGCCAGTTGGCCCAAGCGCACGATGCGCGGGCTGCCATCGGCCTGGGTGCCGACAGTGAACGGCACTTGGTCAAGGTCTTGCGGGCTGTGGCGGGCCTGTGGCGCCAGGCGCACATTGATGTCGTAGGTCTGGTCGTCGGCGGCGCGCCAGTTGCCCACGGTTTGGCCGGCCACCAGGGTGCGCAGGGCGTTGCCGACCTGGGACAGGTTGAGGCCCAGATCAGAGGCTACATCGCGGTTCACCTGGATGTCGAGCGCCGGCTTGCCCGGCTTGGCTGTGCTGTCTAGGTCCACCAGGCCAGGAATATTGCGCACCTGCTCAAGTGTCAGGCGCGCCAAGCGCTCAAGCTCGGCGGTCTCGGCCCCCTGAATCGAAAAAGAGATCTGCTTTTGCCCACCGACGGAATCTGTCAGGCCGACATGGGTGACCGTGATGCCCGGTACCCGGCGCAGACGCTCGCGCAGCTGCACAGACATTTGCTCAACGCCGAGTTTGCGGGCATTGCGATCTACCAAGCGCACGTACATGCTGGCGTACATTTTGCCTTGGGCATTGCCCGTGTTGACGGTGGTCAGGGTGTAGCGTACTTCAGGAAAAGAGCGGACAACCGCCTCAACCTGTCGGGCGCGCTCCTCGGTGACTTCAAGCGATGAGCCGGCCGGCGTGTGAAAGCTCAGGGTGGTTTCGGAGAAGTCAGATTTGGGTACGAATTCGGTGCCCAACAAAGGCACCATGAAGACGCTGCCAATAAAAATCAGCAGTGCCATGCCCAGGGTGAGCAGTTTGTGCAGAAGGGCCCAGCGCAGCACCACCTGGTAGGCGTCTGCCAGGGCCTCGGTGACCTGGTCAAACCAGCCGGTGACGCGACCGATGGTTTTGTCATAGGCCGAGCGGGGCCCAGGCTTGGCGCCCGCGCCATGCGCCAGCACGCTGGGGTCGTGCCAGATGCTGGACATCATTGGGTCAAGGGTAAAGCTCACGAACATCGAGATCAGCACGGCGGCCACGATGGTGATGCCAAACTCGTGAAAAAACTTGCCGATGATGCCCCCCATGAATCCGATGGGCAGAAAAACCGCCACGATGGACAGGGTGGTGGCCATCACCGCCAGGCCAATCTCCTCGGTGCCATCGAGCGAGGCCTGGTAGGCGCTCTTGCCCATTTGCATGTGGCGCACGATGTTGTCCCGCACCACGATCGCATCATCAATCAGCAGGCCCACGCACAGGCTCAGGGCCATCAGGGTGATCATATTGATGGTGAAGCCGGCCATGTACATGAACAAGAACGAGCCAATCAGTGCGATTGGCAGGGTCAGGCCGGTGATCACCGTGGAGCGCCAGGAGTTGAGAAACAGGAACACGATGAGCACGGTCAGCAGTGCACCTTCAATCAGCGTGCGGCGCACGTTATCGACCGAGACCCGGATTTGACGCGAGCCGTCCGTGACCTGCTCGAGCCGCACGCCGGGCGGCAGCTGGTCTTTCATGGCAGCCATGGTTTTAATCAGGCCGTCGACCACAGCGATGGTGTTTTCGTCCTGCGACTTCTGCACATTGAGCAGCAGGGTGCGCTTTCCGTTGTACAGCGCCAGGCTTTCTGCCTCCTGGGCGTCGTCACTGACCCGGGCCAATTGCTCGATGCGTACCGGCGCGCCGCCCTTGCGCGCCACGATGATGCGGCCGAAGTCTTGCGGACGCTGCAGCCGCCCGGCAATCTGTATCACGCGCTCCTGCTCGCTTGAGCGGATGGCTCCCAGCGGGAGGTCCTGGTTGTCATTGCGAACTGCCGCAACCACCTGTTCGGGCGAGATGCCAAAACTCTCCAGGGCCTGTGGGTTGAGGTAGATATTGACCTCTCGGCGGGTCGCCCCAACCAGCGCAACAGAGCCCACGCCACGCACGTTCTCCAGGCGTTTTTTGAGGGTTTGCTCGGCCCAGTTGCTCAGTTCGACCGGGCTTGGCGCGGGCTTGCCGTCGACCGGCTCGGCCAGCACTGCCACCGACCAGATGGCCCGGGCCGAGGGGTCAAAGCGCAGCACCCGGGGCTCTTTGACCTCGGCGCGCAGGGTGGGCTTGATGGCAGCCACTTTTTCGCGCACATCATCGGCGGCCTTGCGCCCGTCGATGTGCAGGCCGAATTCGATCACCACCACCGACTGCCCCTCGTAGCTGCGCGACGTCAGGGCGCTGATGCCGGCGATAGAGTTGACGCCTTCCTCAATCTTGCGCGAGACCTCACTCTCCACAATCTCGGGTGCGGCGCCGGGGTAGTCGGCAATCACCACCACCGTCGGGAAATCGATGTTGGGGAACTGGTCGACCTGCAAGCGCTGCAGGGAGAACAGGCCCAGCACCACCAGGGCCAGCATGACCATGGTGGCAAAAACCGGGTTTTTAAGGCTGACGCGCGTGAACCACATGGCTTATTGGCCCACTGGCAGTTTGACGCGCGTGCCCGCCCTCTGGCTGCCCAGCGTGCCCGAGAGGATGACAGAGCGCTCCGGCAGGCCCTTGATGCCGACCATGGTTTGGTCTGCCTGCTCGCCGCGAGCGCCGAGTTCTACCGTTTGGTGTACCACCGCGCCGTCCTGGATCAGTAGCACATAGGGCAGGGGTTTGTCAGTGCGCACCGCTGCCAGGGGTACCGCCAGCACTTGCAGCTTGCCAATATTGAGCCGGCCCTGGGCAAACAGGCCCTGGCGCAGCCCCGGGTTGCTTTGCACGGCCAAGTAGGCCAGCACCGCCCTGCTGCCGGCCACCGCGCTGGGGTTGACCCGCAG
>SXGS01183216.1_pt1 | contig 12184 bp, 13 predicted proteins | sample 3174681 | NCBI WGS metagenome assembly SXGS01 (sample SAMN11356861, study PRJNA531348) | freshwater metagenome | isolation source: freshwater sample F1-80 | place: China: Fuxian Lake, Yuxi | collected 2017-12-25
CGCCGAGGCTTCGGCGGGCGGGTGCGCCCCTGTCCTCCGAAGCCTTGGCGGAGGAGGGTTCCTCGCGCCTAGCATCTGGCCTGGCAGCGCTCCCGCCAGAATCCGATTTTTTGCATGGACCCTAAGCCAGCGAGGTTTCCGCAGCCGAACCAGACGCTCGACCGGATGACGGGGAGCGCGGTCAGCCGCTTGCTCCAATATGATTGTCATTGGCGCGCTCCTCGTCATCGGTCAGCTTTGCGGTAGGCGGCATAAGGCATGCGCACGAAACAACTTGGGCATCGAAAAATGAAAACAAACACTGCAGTTCTTGGAATCTTGCTCATTTCCGCAGTCAGTCTCGCCGCCGCTGAATCCGACCGGTTCGTTCAGAAGATGAAACTCGCGTCCGGGCAGACTGCCGTGGTGGCGGAAGGCGATTTTGAGCCACGTTCGACCGGCAGCTTCAGCGTGCGACTCTATTCGGGAGAGAATCCCCACTTCCATACAGACGATTTCCTAGGCGGCGTCATCCATCAGCGGGATGGCTCAGTCGAGAAAGTCGTGCTCGCTGATGTGGATGGAGATGGGCTCGAAGAGATTGTGGTGATTGTCCGCAGCATTGGCACGGGGAGCTATCTGTCGGTCCACGCATTTGCGATTGATAAGAAACGCCTTGTGCTGCAAGCCTCGGTGGCAGATTTGGCACGCGATGCGGACCCAGTGTCTACATTGAAGAAGACTAAGGGGAAAAGCAGGTGACCACTTCCCTGAACAAGATCACTCCAGCCAACGCCGGGGGGGCGCCCTCGGTTCCGTTGTCGCGGTTTACAACACCGGCCCGGCGTGGCTGGTCGTTAGCGCGACAATGACGCTCGACTTCCAGAATCTGAAAGACTCCGCTCGCAAACAGCGGGGGAATCCTCCACTGCCTGACCCGGCCATACGAGAAGCAGAGGTTGCCTTGGGCTTTCCAATCCCAGTCCCGTTGCGTCGGCTTTACTCGGAAGTTGGCAATGGCGGGTTTGGTCCTGGGCACGGATTCTACGGACTCGCCAGCGGGACGGATCAGTTCCCGGACGAGAACGTCGCCTACCTCTATACGTTGTTCAGGAAGGGCGGCCCGGAACATCCATCGTTTTCATGGCCGCACATGTTGCTTCCGGGTTTGGATTGGGGGTGTGCGATCTGCGGTTGCGTGGATTGTTCCACCCCGTCGTTGCCCATCATCCGCCATGATCCGAAAGTTGAGGGTCCGCTCCAGTTCCGAGCTGAGCCAGCAATTCTCATTAAGATCGGGTCGGGTGCCTGTGATTGCGCCCCGGCACCCGACCCGATCGATCAAAATGAGGAGCGGTCCCCTTGCATTGAGTCGCTCGCCGGAGTAGCCTCGATTACAACTTATGACCGCCGACATTCCAAAACTTGTTCACGCGGTGCCGTTTGTGCCGTTCACCATCCACTTGGCAGATGGCGGCCAGCTGCGTGTGCCGACTGTTGACCATATTGCCGTGCCGCCCGCCGGAGGACGGATCTTTGTTTTTGGCGACGATGAGCGGTACGACGTTCTTTCCGCTCTGTTGATCAGTCGGATTACTGCGGACCGCGAATCGGCCACGTCGAGCCGCGAATGAAGAACTCGCCGAACCATCCGGTCGAGACGAACCGCTGCCAGGCGTCCCGGTTGTGGAGTTGGCAGGTGATTGAGAACAGTTTTCCCGTTTGCGACCGTGCGCTGTCGGCAGCGGCCGCTCACCTCGGCAGCGGCGCTCTGGCGTTAGGCGTTTTTCCACCCGTCCCGTGCTAACCAGCGTCCAACTCTTCCGATACGAACGCAAGCTCACAGCCTGTGCACTCGGCGAGCCATCGCTTACCCTCGTCAGGAACGACTCTGAGTTCGGGCTGCTCATCTCCAGCGGCGTTCACGAGGATTTTGTTACGGCTCGCTTCTACCTCGATGGCGTTACTTACCTCCGAGTCGCAGGCAAGCAGCCATTATATACAGACTTTGGCTCTGTTGCCATCTTCCAGCATGAAGGTGTGTGGCTTGCACAGGACACCGACAGCGGACGATACTTCCCGAATCCAAGTTATTGCCCTTACCATGTCGTCTATATTTCGCACTCCGAGTTCCAGCGTATCCAGTGTGCACGCGCCGAGGGTCTCGCGTTCCCGGTGTTCGAATCAGCACAGCAACACTTCGGACGATTGCCAGGCTTTTCATTCAGCGCTAATAGTCTTGAGGCACCAGACGACTACGCCACCCTAGGCGACGCCGTTCCAATCACCGAGTATGTGCCCACAACCCAAAACGGCACACTAATTTGAACCATGCGCAACAGCGCTCACCGCAACGCTGTCGAGCTGTGTGAGCGGTTGGTTGAGATAGGCGCAAACGCGAACGATTCCGCTGGTGATTGGTGGCTGACGCCACTCGCATGGGCTGCGGACGCCGGCAGTGCCGAGGCCGTTGATTTGCTTCTTCGTCGCGGTGCTGATTTCAACCAGGACGCCATCGTGGGAACGACCGCGCGTCACGCTGCGGCGATGAGGGGCTCCACTCGGGGAGCCGGCGACCCTGAGGCGCATCGAAGAACCGCTGAGATGCTGATTGCCGTGGGGGCCGATGTAAACCGACACGCCCGTGGCGACCGACAGCAGACGCCGTTGGACGAGGCGGTTGCAGCCGTCCTCCGAAAACACGCGGCTCGGGCCTCCAAATGACAGACGAGCGGCCTGATTTGAACCATCGGATGCAGGCAACCGCGGTTTGCGCCCTAGTTCCAAGCCGCGCCGGTTGGCCGGCGGCGCCCGAGCCGGGACGTTTGACACCATGATTTCCTTCATCGTCCCAGCTCACAATGAAGAGCTTTGGATTGGCAAGTGCCTGGGCAGCATCCGCACGACGATGGACATGGTTGCGGAGCGGTACGAGGTGATTGTGGTGGATGACGCTTCCACGGATTCGACTCCCCAGATTGCGCGAGAAACGGGAGTCCGCACGCTTCGAGTCGAGCACCGCAAGATCTCCGCCGTCCGCAATGCGGGCGCACGGGTAGCGTGTGGCGAGGTGTTTTTTTCGTGGATGCGGATACGCAGGTCAACGAACGAGCGGTTACCGCCGCTCTTACAGCGATGCGATCTGGCGCTGCCGGTGGCGGCTGTGTCCCTGACCTTGAAGGCTCCATTCCGATTTGGGGACGCATCATTCATTTCATGGCGTGCGGGATGGGCCGGCTCCTCCGATTGGTCGGGGGCTGTTTTCTGTTTTGCACCCGGGAAGCTTACCGTGCAGCGGGCGGGTTTTCGGAGAGTCTCCATGCGGGCGAGGACATTGCATTCGTTCAGGCTCTCAAAAAGGTCGGAGGCTTTGTTGTGCCCAAGCCGACCGTGGTCACATCGGCTCGGATGCTCGACGTGGCTGGGCCTTGGGAAGTGATGGGGTTGATGTTGAGGATTGCCATTAGAGGTCCACGCTACGACAGTCCGTGGGTGCGTGACATTTTGTATGGGCGACGTGCTCAAGCATGCAGGAGACCGGTCAAAGATGTCGGACCAGGCGCTGCGCCGAATGGCGGCCCCGCCGCGCAGCCTGGCAATTCGAGTGCTCCCGGAGAGCCGCCATCGGTGAGCTGAGCTATATGGGTCGTTCGGCGGCTATATCAACGATCAATCTGCGAATATGATTACTGCAACAGGCACCGAGATGGCCCGGGCCTTTTTACCGGCAAGAGATTTCACCCTATCCAAGCAGTTTTATGAGGCGCTGGGATTTGAAAAACAGTTGGACGGTGAAGTGGCGATCTTCCGGATCGGGCGAAGCAGTTTTGTTCTTCAAAAGCATTTCCAGAAGGACTGGGCCGAGAATTTCATGATGCAGCTCATGGTGGACAACTTGGATGCGTGGTGGGCTCACATCGTCGCTCTGGATCTGCCCAAGAAATTTGGAGTGCCTGCTCCCAAGGCACCAGCGATGCAACCTTGGGGTCTGCGGATCGTGTACGTCGTTGACCCTTCTGGAGTTCTCTGGCACTTCGCGCAGCGCCGGCCAAATGTCAACCATGACGAATAGCCAAGCAACCAAGCCGAACAAACCGGATGAAGCGTGATGTGCAGAGCGGAGCTGCGGCTGACGGCGACGCTCTGGGCTGGCTGTCCGAGGTGGGAGGGAGGTCCTCCGCTCTTTTCCCAGGGGCTCTTGGTGCTCGTTGCTTTACTTTGTGAACGCATCCTGGAGTGCCTTGGTTTTGCGCTCGGCGGGGTCGGATCGGATCCGAGATTCCTGAACTTCCATTTCGTTAAACAGCGCCTTCAGAAGCCCCTTGGCGATGTGCGTGTCGGTGTCGACCGCAGGGCCGGCGCCGAGAACCGCGCCGAGCAATCCGCCGCCTTTCAGCATCACGCTTCGATATGCCGCGTCCACATTCGCGTCCACAGCCGCGCGATGAACGATGGTGAGTGCCTGTTCGTGCAAGCGCGCCAGGTCCGTCTCTCGAAGCAGTTTCGTCGCGGCGGTGGGTCCTCCCTTGAGGATGGCCGCCGGATCCGCGGCATTCAACTGCTTGATCGCTTGAGAAAAGAGGGTGGCAGTTTCGGGAGCAGCTCTTTTCGCCGCGTCATTCATGGCGGTCAAGAAGGTTTGGCTCTTCTTTCGGTCGAAAGAAGTCACCCCCTCCGGCATGGCGATGGAGTGGGGCTTGGAATCTGCAAAATAGCCGGGCGATGCGAGCACATTCGAGGCTCCCAACAAACTTTGCGTGAGCAATTCCCTGACGACTTTCAACTGGCCGTCTTTGATCGCGGCTGGGTCCGGCGCGGGCGCCACGGGTTTGGCCGGAGCTGGTGGCGACGTTTGAGGAATAGGCACGGCTCCAGGAATTCCCGCAAGCGCCGCTGGCACGGGCCGCAGCAACTGGCCCGCGGCATTGAAAAGGTTCGTTGTGAAAGTCAGGTTTGTCACGACGACGTAGTTGGTGACTATGACCGCGTTGGTGATCCGCGTCACATTCGTGAGGACCTGCATGAAAGCGGGTTTGGTGTCGAGCAAAGCGGGAGCGTCGGGCGCTTGGGCGCGACCCACTTGCGTCGAGGCCGCCATCACGCCGCACAACACCAACAACCGAATCGTTTGAATCTGTATCGCCGAGCCGTTTTTCATACTCCTCATCGCAGCATTTTCAGGGCGCTAGTCAAGCATGCATGCGCGTCCACAATTTGCCGCTCGAGTTGGCGGAGTTCCATTGCACGCCGTCAAAATGATCGAGTTCCGATTTTTTTGAAGTCGCCATGCCCAGCCTTTTTCCTTAATCGTAATGGCTATCGCCATCGTACTTCTCATCTGGTGAACCAAGGGTTCGATCGCGAACGTTGGTTATTGGCAAGGGTTTGATCGCCTGGATGGCGCGGCTCGAACCCAACGGCGCAGCAAGTCCGAAATGGCCCTGGACGCGGGCCGCCGAAAACGAATCGAGGCCTGATCCTGGACTTGGAAACCGAGAGAAATGAACCTGTGGCAGCAACTCCGACGGTCTGTTCGACACCAACGTGGAGCCGTCCGCGCCGGGGTCTTTTGTGGCATTTTTGGCGGAGGGGTTTTGAAGCTTCTGTTCTGCTGGCTGTTGCTGATTGAGCGCGCGATGGGGCAGGGCTACTTGCCGTCCGAGGCCGTGCGGCGGATGCGCTTGCCCCAGGGACTGGAGGCGCGGCTGGCCGTGAGCGAGCCCCGGATTGCTCAGCCGGTTTGCATTGAGTTCGACGACCGTGGCCGATTATGGGTGATTCAGTATCTTCAATACCCGAATCCCGCCGGTTTGAAGCGCAGCCGGGTCGATCGATGGTCAAGGACTCGCTACGATCAAGTTCCCGCGCCGCCGCCGCACGGCCCTCAAGGCGCCGATCGGATCACCATTCTCGAGGACCAGGATGGCGACGGGCTGGCCGACGAGTCTCATGATTTTGTGAGCGATTTGAACCTCGCCACCGGACTCGCGTTCGGTCATCGCGGCGTGTTCGTGTTGAATGTGCCCTACCTGCTGTTTTATCCTGACGCGAACAGGGATGACATTCCGGACGGAGATCCGGTTGTTTGCCTCTCTGGGTTTGGGATGGAGGACGCTCATTCGGTCGCCAACTCCCTGACTTGGGGGCCGGACGGATGGCTGTACGGCTGCCAAGGGAGCACCGTGACGTCTATGATTAGGGGCATCGAGTTTCAGCAAGGCGTCTGGCGCTATCATCCGCTCACACGTGAGTTCGAACTTTTCTGCGAGGGTGGCGGCAACTCTTGGGGACTGGATTTTGATGCCAGCGGAGAGTTGATTTATAGCACTAACGTTGGGCCCTACCGAAATCTGCATGGGGTTCAAGGCGGCTATTATTGGAAGAGCTTCGGCAAGCACGGTGGTCTGCATAATCCACATGCCTACGGCTATTTTGATCATATTCCCCACGCCAACTTCACTGGAGGGCATGTCACTGTGGGAGGCCTCTTTTACTCGGGCACAAATCTTCCCTCCAGTTTTCGCGGCCGCTATGTGGCGGGCGATTTGCTGGGCCATACGGTTCAGTGGCACGCGGTGCAACCCCTCGGATCCACATTCACATCCTCGCACGGAGGCACGCTGCTTGAGGCAAATGACACCTGGTTCGGCGCCACGGACGTCACGATGAGTCCTGATGGGGCGGTGTATGTCTCCGATTGGTGCGATGCGCGAACCGCCCATCCTGATCCGGATGCCGAGTGGGACCGCCTCAACGGACGAGTTTATCGAATAGCGGCGGTGAACTCCCGGCCGGCGCTCCTCCCCGACTTGGCGAAACTCTCAACTCCGGAGCTCATCGCGCTCATGGGAAATCAAAACGATTGGTTTTCACGCCGAGCCCGCAGGTTCCTCGCCGACCGCCGCGATCCCGAGGCTATCCAGCCTTTGCGCGCCCTGGTTTTTGACGCGGAAAGCGGCCGTCTGGCTTTGGAAGCCTTCTGGGGGCTTTATGTGAGCGGAGGGTTGACCGAAGATTTCGCCGCGAAATGTCTCCATCACCGGAACGCCGCCGTCCGGAAGTGGACGGTCCGATTGCTTGCCGACGAGCGGCGGGTTCCGGAGCGGCTCGTGGGAATGATGGCGCGGATGGCGCTTGTGGAACCCGATGTCACTGTCCGGGCCCAATTGGCCTCAAGCGCGGCGCGGCTGCCGCCAAATGAGGCCATGCCTGTCGTGGAAAACCTCCTCACCCGAGACGTTGACGGCGAGGATCGATTCATCCCGCTCCTGCTTTGGTGGGCGGTGGAACGTCAATCCGTAGCCGGCATGCCCGGGGTGGCTGCTTTCTTTTCCTCTCCCGCAGCCTGGGCATCGAAGCTTGTTCGCGACGGCATTCACGAACGCTTGACGCGCCGCTGGATTGCTGAGGAGAGCCAAGCGAGTGGGGAGGCCTGCGCGCGACTGCTCGCGAGCGCGCCTGACGACTCGTCCCGGCGCCGATTGCTGGCCGCAGTGGATCTGGCGTTTCGAGACCGACCCAAACCATCACAACCGCTTGGTGGAGGTGGCTTGTTCGCGCGAACCGCGATGAAAGAAATTTCGACGCAACAGGCCCGGGCTTCCGTTGGGATCAAATCTCCGGCACTCGCGGCCTGGATCGCGGCTGTTTGGCGGCGCGACACGATGGATCCCGCGCTTATCAGTGTGGCGTGCCGGCTCGACCATCCTGGAGCTGCGGCGCGGGCCCGGGAGTTGGTTTCGTCCCGGGCAGGCGATCTCGGGGTGCTCGAGAGTTGTGTTCGGTTGCTGGGCGATCTGGGTGCTCCAGCAGACATCAATCTGTTGTGCGGGCTGCTTGGCGATGTCTCTCAGGCGATTCAGATCTCAGCCGTGGATGCGCTGGGGACGTTCGATGACCCCTCGGTAGCTCAGGAACTCGCGCGGCGATACCAGTCCTTGCCGGACCGCGTTCGCGCCCGCGCCCGCCTGGCATTGCTCAACCGGAAATCGTGGGCTCGGGAGCTTCTCAGCGCCGTGGAGTCGGGGCGCATTCCATCAATCGACATCTCCCACGAGCAGTTGGGTGTGATTGCCATTCACAAAGATCCGGGTCTGGATGAACGGGTGAGAAAAATTTGGGGCCGGGTCCAAGGCGGCTCATCGGAGGAAAAACTCGCGGTGATGCGGCGGCTCAACAACGATCTGAACGCGGGCATTGGCGAACCTTCCAGGGGCCGCCGGCTGTTTGTTCGCCTCTGCGCTCCATGCCACGCACTGTTTGGCGAGGGCAGGGCGTTCGGACCCGACCTCACATTTGCCAACCGGACCGATCGGGAGTTTCTCCTGGCCAGCCTGGTGGATCCAAGCGCCGTCATCCGAAGGGAGTTTCTAGGCTTTGTGGTGGAGACCCAGGATGGCAGAGCTCTCTCGGGCCTGGTGACCGATGAACCCGGGGGAAATCTCGCCCTCATGAACACGCATGGAGAACGAGTGCTTCTGCCGCGGTCCCAGGTATTATCGGTCCAGGAATCCAGCGTCTCGTTGATGCCTGAAGATTTGCTGTTGCCGCTCACGCCTGTCGAATTGCGTGATCTTTTTTCTTATCTCCAACAAGCCGCGCCCATCCCCTCAAAACCATGAATAGCCTCGTGTTTCCGCCGTCTTCGATCAGGCCACGATTCCTCGCCTGTTTGATCTCGATCGTTCCAATGGCGGTCGGGCTGGCTGGGGAGAGTCCGAGATTATACGACAACCAATTCGTGCCTGTGAGAAATCCGGCTCCATTACTTGCGGATCATCCGGAGTGGGTCGAACCGATTCGCGAAACGAATCGATGGGAAGCCCCAGTTCTTGTGAATGACACGGGCGCGGATCTGATGGTGCGGGCCTGGCGCTGGAGCTACAATGCGCGCGGCATCATTGAAATGCCCAATCGATTGCGCGCGGCCCAGACGGCGATCGTGATGGTGCATCCTTGGGGCATCGATGATGGTCAGGGTTGGGTGACTCCGGAGCCCGCCGGGGTCGCCGATTTCTGCACTCCCGAGAAAAATCACATCGCGGGGGCCCACACACGAGGCGTGATCGATCCCTTCCACAAATCTCTTCGGGGAAAAGTCGGCGCGATCCTTTACAGTCTGCCCGGGAGTGGAGACTCGATCAGGCGAAGCATGTATCGATCCTTCTCGCATAGACCGGGGCCGGAGGAGCGGCGCCAGGGGGCCCTGGAGCTAGACCGCAAGCTGCGGAGTTTCCGCTATCGCGGCGAATCGCTTCCAGCCGTGCTGCGCCTTTCGGAAGATAAGCCTGTCGTGGATTATTTTAAACAATTCCCAGGACTGGACTCTTCCGCGCATTACAACAACACGGGTTTTTGGGACTTGCCGATTCCTGTCACCCGCGACATCGATGTGCACCCTGACGATGTGGTGGTCTACGACGCGGAGGGTTACGAAAAGCTGAAGCATTATCTCCAGGCTCAGGGGATTCGCCATATTCTTTTGACCGGATACGCCACGGATATGTGCTATGCTCGGACCTGCGCCGGATATGAAAATTTGTCGAAGGATTTTAACGTTTTTTTAGTGGGGGACGCGACGCTCGCCACGTTTCCCGCCCATGTGACCCCCAAGTTTTCAACGAGCGCGCACATTGCATTCGCGTCGCTGAACCAGCTCGTCACCCAGGTCTCTTGGATATGTTATGTGCCAGCCTCCCCTTCGAAATGATCAGACATCGGCACCGGCCGAAACTCCAACCCACGACGCGTCGAATCGGGGAATGAGTGGGCCAGCGACGGTTGGCCGCGAAGCCTCCCGCCGCGAGTTCCTTCGAGCTGCGGCGATGGCGCTGTGCGCCAGCGCCGCGCCACGGCTTGCGGGCGCTGAAGGAGTGTCCACGGAAGGATCCAGGAACCGGCGCGACCGGGCGCTCATTGCGGTCACAATGGATTTGGAGATGGCGAGAAATTTCCCCAAATGGGAGGACACGCATTGGGATTACGAGAAAGGCAACTTGAATGCCGAATCAAAACGCTACGCGACGGAGGCGGCCCGCCGAGTCCAGGCCCATGGCGGAGTGATGCATTTCTTCGTGGTCGGCCAGGTGTTCGAGCAAGAAAATGTGGATTGGCTAAAAGATCTGAACAGCGCGGGGCACTCGATCGGCAACCACACTTACGATCACGTCTTTGTGCTGGCGCAAAAAGCCGGGGACATCCAATACCGCTTCAACCGGGCGCCGTGGCTGATCGAAGGCAAGTCAACCGCGCAGGTCATACGCGGCAACATTCAGCTATGCTCGGATGCCATGCGGGCCAGGCTCGGCGTCAAACCGGTTGGATTCAGAACGCCGGGAGGGTTCGTCGAGGGCTTGCAGGGCCGGCCCGACGTGCAGCGCCTGATGCTGGATCTCGGCTTCAAATGGGTGAGCAGCAAGTATCCGGCGCATCCTTACGGCAAGCCAGGCGTCCCCGCGACGAAGGACACCCTGGATGGCATCGTGGAGGCCCAGAGCGGGGCTCAGCCATTCACGTATCCCACAGGGTTGATCGACATTCCCATGAGCCCGATTAGCGACGTCGGCGCGTTCCGGCACTGCCGCTGGAAGCTGGATGATTTTCTTGAAGCGATTCGGAGGAGCATTGAGTGGGCGATCGAGCGCCGGGCTGTGTTTGATTTTCTCTGCCATCCTTCAGTGCTCTACCCCATGGATCCGGAGTATCGATCGATCGAATTGATCTGCGATCTGGTCAAGAAAGCTGGGAATCGAGCCGCGATCGTGGATCTCGAGACGATCGCGAGCCAGGCACGCCTCTGAAAGTGGAGGCGATTGCTTCCTCTTCCGGACATTCAGATATCCGGAGGCAGAAACGACGTCATCAATACCTTATGACGTCGCGCATCATCTCGCGCGAACGACTGGAAATCCTCAGCGTTTTGAGATCAGTTTCAAGAATTCGCTGGCTGCGAGGCCCGGAGGCCGTTGGCGGGGCCAGAGCGCCACGATTTTGCGACTGGGCTTGGGCGATGTGAAGGATCTGTAAGCCGGCGCGTCGGGGCGGTCGGAGAGGGCCGCCATGGCAGGAATCAAGGAAATCCCCAATCCGGAGCGCACCAGGGACTGGATGGTCTCCAATTGCGCGCCGCGAAAGCTGATCTTGGCGTGCACGCCTCGCCGGTCGCAGAAGCTGAGCACTTGGTCCCCGAGGCAATGGCCTTCCTTCATGACGATGAGGCGCTCTTTCTCAAGATCCTTCACGCTCACGGCTTGTTTTCGAGCCAGCCGGTGGTGCGCTGGCAGGGCGAGCAACAATTCTTCGGAAAACAGCTCACGCACTTCGATCCGGTCGTCCTGGATGGGCAAGCTGGCCACGGCGACATCGATCTCATAAGCATGCGCGGCCTTCAGCAGCCGCGCCGTGGTGTCCTCTTGAACCACCAATTCCATTCCGGGATGTAACTCGGCAAACTGGGACAGCACCGGCGGCAGAAGGTAGGGTGCAATGGTGGGCAGGACACCCACGGTGAGCACCCCTCGAAGGAGGCCTGTCATCTCGATGGCCTCGCGCTTCGCCGCGTCGACTTCCTCGAGGATGCGCACGGCCCGGCGCAAGAAGGCTTCTCCCACGGGGGTGAGCTTCGTTTCCCTCCTCATGCGGTCGAAGAGCCGCTCGCCCAGTTCCCCCTCGAGTTTTTGGATCTGCTGGCTCAGGGAAGGCTGCGACACGTGGCATTGCTCTGCCGCCCGTGAGAAATTCCCCGCTCGCGCCACCGCGACCACGTATCTAAGCTGATGCATCTCCATGGCCGAGGCGACTAAGACGCGACATTCCAGGCAAAGGCGGGGCAGGGCTGCCGCGCAGCCTGGATGGCACAGGGCTGCGGGTCATTCGGCGGTTTCACATTTTTCTCATCATCCAGTGGCGGTTGAAAACTCGGCAAATCTTCAATTTGACTCCACCCAATCGCGATTGCGAGGCAGCGCAGCCCTGCCGAGGATTGCATAGTCACGCCTTGGATAAGCGAGCAACTGAAGCGAGTCTGATCTCTGAATGGGCCTGATGCATGGCGATTCGACCGCGACTCAGGCCGGGCTATAGACCTGGGCCCCTTTTTCGACGAATTCCTTCGACTTCGCTTCCAGGCCCTTTTTAAGGGCTTCGTCCTCCGCGACGCCGAGTTCGGCGGCGAATTTTCTCACGTCCTCGGTGATTTTCATCGAGC
>SXGS01462452.1_pt1 | contig 12184 bp, 11 predicted proteins | sample 3174681 | NCBI WGS metagenome assembly SXGS01 (sample SAMN11356861, study PRJNA531348) | freshwater metagenome | isolation source: freshwater sample F1-80 | place: China: Fuxian Lake, Yuxi | collected 2017-12-25
CCACCTCTTCCAGCCCCTGCTCTACCAGGTGGCTATCGGCGGGCTCTCCCCCGGCGATATCGCCTCCCCGCTGCGCGCGGTGCTCAAGAACCACCCGCGCGCCAGTGTGCTCAACGCCGAGGTGGTGGACATCCTTCCCGAACAGCGCCGGGTCCTGCTGCGCGAGGGGGCGCTGGAGTACGACTATCTGGTGGTCGCCGCCGGCGCCGCGCCGCACCACTTCGGCCACCAGGATTGGGCAGCGCACGCCCCTGGCCTCAAGACCGTGGAGGACGCCCTAGAGATACGCCGGCGCGTCCTGCTGGCCTTCGAGACCGCCGAGCGGGAAACAGACTCCGCTCTCCAGCGGGCCTGGCTGCACTTTGTGGTGGTGGGCGGCGGTCCCACCGGTGTGGAGCTGGCCGGCTCCCTGGCCGAACTGGCCCATTCCACCCTGTGCCGGGATTTCCGCCGCATTGAGCCAGCCCAGTCCCGCATCACCCTCATCGAGCATGCGGACCGAATCCTCCCCGCCTATGTGCCCCAGCTCTCAGCCAAGGCCGGGCTGGCCCTCGAAAAGCTGGGCGTGCAGCTGATCAACGGAGCGCGGGTAGAGGTCATCGACGAGCAGGGTGTGGTCCTCACCCGGCGGGAGGGCTCCACCCGGCTGGAAGCGCGTACGGTGCTGTGGGCCGCTGGCATGCGCGCCTCCCCTCTGGGGGCCTTGCTGGCCCGCACTACTGGCGTCGCCCTCGACCAGGGCGGCCGGGTGCAGGTCGGGCCGGACCTGAGTCTACCCAACCACCCGGAGATCCTGGTCATCGGCGATCTAGCCTCTTATACCCACCAGGGCGGCAAGCCCCTTCCCGGCGTGGCCCCGGTGGCCATGCAGCAGGGCCGGTACGCAGCCGCGTACATCCGCCAGCGCCTGCAGGGCCGCACCCCGCCGCCCTTCCGCTTTTTCGACAAGGGCAGCCTGGCCGTCATCGGCCGCAACGCGGCAGTGGCTGATTTTGGCTGGCTGCGCTTTGCCGGCCGACCGGCCTGGCTGGCCTGGCTCTTCATCCACATCGCCTACCTGATCGAGTTCGACAACAAGTTCATGGTGCTCTTCCAATGGGGGTGGAACTACTTCACCCGCAAGCGGGGCGCCCGGCTGATCACCGGCGACCCGGTGCTGCCTAGACCCTCGACCCCTGCTTCGCCTTGACCCTGGCTTCAGAGGGACGTACTATCGAGTAATCCCTCACCTGGAGGCGTTGATGTTAGCCAGTTCCCTCAAGGAAAAAGTCGCCAGCGGCCGGGAGTTGGTCGGGGTGATGATGGGCCTCTCCTTCTGGCCCGGGTACCTGGAAATATGCAGGAAAGAGGGGCTGGACCTGGTGGTCCTCGACCTGGAGCACGGCGCCCTCGAAGCCCCCCGGGTCGAGGAGTTGTGCCGCACTGCCCGCCTGCTCGATCTGCCCCTGATTATCCGCCCCCAGAGTTGCGCAGCCGACCTGGTCAAACGCTGTGTCGATATCGGCGCCGCCGGCCTGATGGCCCCCTGGGTCGAGACCGCAGAACAACTCGACTGCCTCTTTAATGCCCTGTACTCACCCCCGCGCGGCCGTCACGGCATGGGAGGACCGGGCATCTTTGCCGTCGAGGGCATCAGCGCCGCCGACTGGGCCCGCATCGAGGACAACCTCTTTGTGATCTGCCAGATCGAAACCCCGTTGGGCATCCGCTTCGCCCCCCAGGTCGCCGCCTGCGAGTGGGTCGACGCCCTGATGGTGGGCCCTTATGACCTGGCCTGCAACATGGGCCTGACCGACCAGTACCTGAAATCCCCCAAACACCTGCGCGCCATCGACCAGGTGCGCGAAGCCGCCCACGCCCATCTGACCTGCGCCGGCATGGTGACCGGCACCGGCGAGGAGGCCCGCGCCTGGTTCGACCGCGGTTTCGACCTGATCCTCATCGGCGATCTGGCCGGGCATCTGGCCCAGGGCCTGAGCCGCAACCTGAAAGCCGCCCGTCCGGCGCCCCGGGCAAAACGCCCCAAAGCCAACCGCAACGGCAGAGGAGGGAAAAAGTGATACGCCTAGGAGTGATTGGGTACGGGGGCCGCATCCACGGCATCGTCGACCACGTGCTGCGACGGCTCAATCCAGAGATTCGGGTGGTGGGCGTGGTCGACCCCAACGAAGCGGGTACCCGCAGCCGACTGGCCGAATGCGACCGCCAGGATGCGGTGTTCTACAAATCAGTGGACGAACTGGTGCGCCGGGCCAAGCCCGATGCACTGGCGATCGGCACCCGCTGCAACCTGCATACCCCCTACGCCATACAGGCCGCCAGGTACGACCTGCCGCTCTTCCTTGAAAAACCCGTGGCCGTCACCATGAAACAGGCCGCAGACCTGGAAAAAGCCTTCCGCAAAAGCCGCTGCCAGGTGGTGGTCAGCTTCCCACTGCGGGTCTCGCCCCTGTGCGAGTTGGCCCGACGTTATATAGACGAAGGCGCGGTCGGCGACCCGGTACACGTGACGGCGGTCAACTACGTGCCCTACGGCACCGTGTACTGGGAACAGCCCTACCGGGACTGGGACCTCACGCACGGGCTCTTCCTCCAAAAAGCCACCCACGATTTCGACTACCTCTCCTATTTGGTGGGCTCCCCCATCGTCAGGGTGGCCGCCACCGCCACCCGCGGCCAGGTCTTTGGCGGCAAGAAAAAGGCCGGCCTCGTCTGCTCAAAGTGCCGCGAACAGGAATCCTGCCTCGAAAGCCCGCAGAACCGCAGACGCAACGGCAGCGGCGGCTCCCAGGCCGATCATCTGTGCCTCTTCAGCGTCGACTGCGGCGAGGGCCACCGCCTCAACGAAGACGCCTCCAGCGCCCTGCTCGAGTTCGCCTCCGGGGCCCACGGGGTATACACCCAGGTCTTCTACAGCCGGCGCGACGCCGGGGCCCGCGGCGCCACGGTCAGCGGTTACCAGGGCACGGTCAGCTTCGACTGGTACGCCAACGAACTGAAGCGGGTGCGGCACCATGCGCCCTTCAGCGCCGTGGAGAAAGCCGGCGAGGGGGCCAGCCACTTCGGGGGGGACCAGGAGCTGGGCTGCAACTTCCTCGAACTCATTCACACCGGCAAAGGCTCGCGCACCCCCATCCAGACCGGCATCCAGAGCGCCTACGCCTGCCTGGCGGCCACCGAGTCGGCCCAGAAGGGCCGCTTTGTGCCGGTACGGCAGGTGGGTTTCTAGGCCGGCCATGCCCGAACTGCCCGAAGTCGAAACCGTGCGCCGGGCCATGCAGCGCCACCTCGATGGCCGGCGGGTGGTCTCGGTGTACACCAGCGCCAAGCGCCTGCGCGAGCCCCTGCCCGCCGCCCGGCTGCGCCGCCTGGTCGGCGAGACCTTCACAGCGGCCCGCCGCCGCGCCAAGTACCTGCTTCTCGGCCTGGATTCGGGCCGCTGCCTGGTGGTCCACCTGGGCATGACCGGGAATCTGATCTTTCGGGCGCCGGGCGAAAAACACGACCACGTGGTGTTCGAACTCGACCAGGGTCTGCCCCTGGTTTTTTCCGATCCGCGGCGTTTTGGCCTGGTGCTGGTCCTCGAACCCGGCGAAGCCGCCACCTGCCCTTACCTCAGTGCCCTTGGCCCCGAACCGCTCGAACCCGGTTTCAACGCCGCCTATCTAGCAGCCCAGTGCGCGCGCCGCCGGCGGCCCATCAAGACCCTGCTCATGGACAAGGCGGTGGTGGTCGGTGTGGGCAATATCTACGCCAGCGAGTCCCTTTTCCGCGCGGCGATCCATCCCCTCACCCCGGCAGACCAGCTCTCCGGGGATCAGGTGAAGGTGCTGGTGCGGGAGGTGAAGGGCATCCTGCGCGAGGCCATCCGGCGCGGCGGCACCACCATCAGCGACTATCTGGGCAAGGGCGAGGGGGGACGCTTCCAGCAGCGCCTGGCGGTGTACGGCCGGGCCGGCGAAAACTGCCTGGTCTGCGAGCGGCCGGTGGAAAACACCGTGCTGGGCGGGCGCAGCACCTTTTACTGCCCCCGCTGTCAGGCATAAAAAAACCGCTGGCCCGCAACGCAGGCCAGCGGTCGTTCGTCTTGTTTGGTGCGGCTAGTGTTTGCCGTTGGGACTGGGGCCGACGGTGGTGATCACCTCGTCGATGAGCCCGTACTCTTTGGCCTCCTGGGCCGACATCCAGTAGTCGCGGTCGGTGTCCTGGGTGATCTTCTCCAGGGACTGCCCGGTGTGTACCGCCAGCATGCGGTTGATCTCCTCGCGGGCCCGCATGATCTCGCGGGCGTGGATCTCCAGGTCGGTGGAGGTGCCGGTCACCGTGCGCGAGTACAGGGGCTGGTGGATCATCACCCGGGCGTGGGGCCAGGCGTAGCGCCGGCCCTTGGCGCCGCCAGCCAGGAGCACTGCCCCCATACTGGCCGCCATCCCGGTACACAGGGTGGAGACCGGGCAGCGAATGGCCTGCATGGCGTCGTAGATGGCCAGGCCGTCGTGGATGGAGCCGCCGGGGCTGTTGACGTACAATACGATTTCCTTTTCCCCGTCCTCGGCGTCCAGCGAGAGCAGCCGGGTCACCACCGCTTTGGCCGACTCGTCGTTGACGTCGGTCCAGAGAAAGACCTTGCGGGCCTTGAGCAGGGTGTTCTCCAGATTGCGTTCCTGGAGGCCCTTCAGCAGATCCTCTTCCTGTTCTGGCATTTCCATCTCCGGTATTTTCGTGAATGTTTTGAGAATATATAGGTCCTCGCCACCCCCGTCAAACCTGCCGGCCCCCTGGCCGGGCTTGTCTCCATCCCGCGTTTTCCTAGATTGTAATATCCGCAACCCCTGGCCCTGACGATGACACCGACCTATCTCTTGCTTGCCAAACTCGCGGCCAATATCCTGCTGGCTGCTGCGCTGAGCCGCTTGTTGCGGCGCCTGGGCGGGAGCGGTTTGGCGGGCCCCCAGTTCCTGCCGCTGTGGCCGGCGCTGGCCGGGGGCCTGCTGCTGAGCACCGGCAGCGGCCAGCCCTTTGGCCTGGCGCAGGCGCTGGAATTGTGCGCCCTGGTCTTGCTCGCCTGGCGGGGCGGCTTTTACGCCAACGCGGCGATCGACCACCTCGCGGCCCCTCGCGAGGTTTTATCGTGCGACTACTGCAGGGCCACCGAAGGCAAGCCCCGTTTCCTCCACCACCAGGGGCTCGACTTCTGTTCCCATGACTGCTGGTCTGCCCACCTCAGGACACTGGTCACCCCCAAACCGGTGCTCTTCGACAGACAGGGATCGTTCATCCGCCAGGAGGTCTATCCGATGAGTTTCGCCGAATACAACCCGACCCAGGCCCAGGAACTGCTGCAGAGCGATTCCGGATACGTGTACGTAGACGTGCGTTCCACCCCCGAGTACGAACAGGGGCATCCGGCCGGGGCCTACAACGTGCCCCTCCTCCACCGCCAACCGACCGGCATCTCCCCCAACCCAGACTTCCTGCGGGTGATGGAAGCCGCCTTCCCGCCAGACACCAAAATGCTGGTCGGCTGCCAGTCTGGTCAGCGTTCGGCCCGCGCCGCCGAGGCCCTGGTCGCCGCCGGCTATACCTGTGTGGCCAATGTGCGGGGCGGGTTCGGCGGGGTGCGCGACCCATCCGGCCGAGTGGTGGAAGCGGGCTGGCGCGAATTGGGCCTGCCCGTGGAGCAGGGTTCACCCGCGGGCCAGGGTTATACCTCCCTGGCCCTCAAGTAGGGCAGTCCGACATGGCCGAGAACACCGAAACCACCAAGCGCCCCCTCGCGGTGGGCTGTGCGGTGATCACCGTCAGCGAAAGCCGCGACCAGAGCCGCGACCAGAGCGGCAAAATTATAAGAGAAATGCTCGAAGCCCGTGGCCATCAGGTCGTCCATTACACGGTGATCAAGGGCGTACCCCTGCAGATCAAGGGAGAACTGGCCATGCAGGTGCAGCGCCCTTCCTGCAAGGCGATCATCCTCAACGGGGGCACCGGCCTGGCGCCGCGCAATCAGACCTACGACACCGTCGCCCCCCTGCTCGACAAACGCTTCGAGGCCTTTGGCGAACTCTACAGATACCTCGCGTACCAGGAGATCGGCTCGGGTGCGATGTTGTTGCGGGCCGTGGCGGGCACCTACAAGAGCCGGGTGCTCTTCTGCCTGCCCGGCGCGCCGCCGGCCGTGCGGCTGGCCATGGAAAAACTCATCGGCCCCGAGCTGGGCAACATGGTCTCCCAGCTCCAGCGTTTCGGATGACCCCCGCCCTCAATCCCTACTTCCAGGTGGGACTCGACGTCCTGGACCAGCCCTGCCTGGTCATCGGCGGGGCGGCCGAGGCCGCCGACAAGGCCGCCCGCCTGCTGGAGGCCGGCGCCCGCCTGCGGGTGGTCAGCCCGCAGCTCTGCCCGCCGCTGCAGGAGGGGGCTGCGCAGGGCCTGTTCACCCATCACGGCCGCTGCTGGGAGCCGGCGGACCTAGACGGGGCCTGGCTGGTGCTCAATACCGTGGCGGATCCGGAGCTGGCCGCTCAGGTTTTTGCCCTGGCCCGGGGGCGGGGCCTGCTGATCAACACCTACGACCAACCGGCCTACTCCAACCTGGGCATGGCGGCCCTGGTCCACCCGGGCCACCTGCGCCTGAGCATCAGCACCAGCGGGGCCAGCCCGGCCCTGGCCAGCCGCCTGCGCCGCGATCTGGAGACCCTCTTCGACGGGGAGTTCACGGAGTACCTGGATCAACTCGCCCAGGTCCGCACCCAGCTGCGGGAAAACACCGACCGGGAAACGCGGATCAGGTTGCTGAAGGAATTGGTGGAGGGTTTCGGGCTGGAGGGAAAACTGCACTATCCGGAGAACTGGCGGGGGAGGGTGGCGGAGCTGTTGAAGGACAAGTGATGACGCGGCGGGGAGATAACCTTGGAGGTTTTTCCCGGGGCGTGGTCGGGTACGGAAGTCCGCGTGGCTGGGTGGCCGGGTAGCGGAGCCAGAACGAGCGAGGGGACGCAACGCCCCAACGTATGGTGCGTTGCGGGGGCGGTGCGGCGGGGGGAGGCGCCTTGGGAAAAACCGGAACGGGTCATCCCCCGACGCAACTTAACAATTCTAGCGCACTACGGCGATCTTGTCGCGCCGCAGCACCTCGCCCTGGGCGTCAGTGATGGTGTAGACGTAGACCCCGCTGCTGACCGCGTACCCGGCGCTGTTGTCGCCGGTCCAGCGCACCTCGTAGGTCAGACCCTCCTGGCGGTCTTCGTCGCCGGCCCACACCGGCTCGCCCTGCAGCGTGGCAATACGCACCTGCGAGCGCAGCGGCAGGCCGCTGAAGGAGAGATAGGCATCCTGCCCCACCCTGAAGGGGCTGGGGAACACCACGATGCGCCGCTGCGGGACCAGGCGCACCTGCTGATAGGCCCGGTTGTCCTCCTCGTCCTCTTCCACCACCTGGTTCCCGGGGTCGACCTCGACCAGGAACACCGTCTCCCCGTAGCGGTCCCAGGGGACCTTGAGGTCCAGCGCCCCGCCGGCGGCCAGGGGCTCTACCTGCAACTGGTCGTAGACCTGCTCACACCCGCTCGAATCCGCGCCGCAGCGCCAGACCCGCACGGCGAAGGGATCGACCACCCGCCCCAGGCCCAGGTTGCTGATCCGCACCTGCAGGTCGTCGTCGCGGTCCCCGCGCAGGTCGCCGACAAACACCGCCAGATTCGGCAGGCCCTCCTCCAACCCGTACTGGCCCAGGGTGGCCACCGCCAGCTGGGTGACCCGGGCGATCAGCTCGTAGTTGAGGCTGTCGGGCAGGTCTAGCACCGTGTGGTACTGGGAATTGATGCGGTAATCGCCCTTGCGCACCCCGTCGGTCTCGGCGTCGGTGGGCAGGTAGTTCTCTATACCCAGGACGGCGTCGTACCCCCGCGCCCAGAAGGGGGCGTGGTCGCTGAGGCCGGCGAACTCGTCTTCGAGCACGTCCACTTTGAGCCCGATGCCGTAGCGCCGGTTGCTCTGGCGCATCTGTTCCACCAGCCAGCGCGAGGCCGGGTTGGTGACCAGTTCGAGCCGCTGGCTCTGGTTGTTGAAGCCGATCATGTCAAAGTTCAGCACCCCCAGGATGCGCTCGTCGCGCTCCACCACCTGGGTGGCGTAGGCCTTGCTGCCCCAGAGCCCCAACTCCTCCCCAGAAAAAGCGACGAAGCGGATAGACCAGGGGAAGGACTGTTCGGCCAGCACCCGGGCCGCCTCCAGCACCAGGGCCACACCGCTGGCGTTGTCGTCGGCCCCGGGGGCCGGATCGGTTCGCCAGTCCCAGCCACCCCGGCTGCGCGCCCCGATAGCGTCGTAGTGGGCGCAGAGCAGATAGTAACCGGCTTGTGGATCGGTGCCGTAGAGATTGCCCACCACGTTATACATCGTCGAGTCCTCCTCGCTGATCGCGAAGGGTTCGACGAACACCCCCTCCTCGCCCAGCGAGGAGGTCAGCTGATCGCGGATGTACTGGGTGCTCGCATAAGTCTCTGGCCGCCTGGCGTAGCGGGTGCGCCAGTTGGCGGGATCGGCGCTGCCCTGGGCCGGATCGAGGAGCGCCAGATTCTCCACGTGGGCGCGCAAACGCTGGGCATCGACTGCGGACAACAAGTGGTTGATGGTCAGGGCCTGGGGGGCCGCTGGTTTGGCGCTGGGCGCACGCCTGCCGCGCAGGCTGTACTCCTCGGGCAGGGGCCAGAGGAAGTGGTGGTGGTCGAGGGTCGCCGACAGGCGGGAACCGGGCAAGCGCAACAAGGCCCAGCCGCTGGGATCGGCGTATACCAGGCTTACCTGAGGGGCCAGCGGTAAGTCGAGGTGGTCGACGAGGAAATAGGATTCACCTGCGGGGTATTCGTCGCGGAAGAGCAGGGGCAGCCCATGATCTGCCAGGAGCTGGTCGGTCTGGGAATCGGCCTGGATCAGCACCACCTGGGGGGCGAGGTAGCGGACCTGTTGGCCCTGCAGCGCCTCCAACTGGGCCGCTGAAGACCAGCGGGCGCCCAAAAGCAGTTGGGCGCGCAGTTCGGACCCCAGGAGCAGGCAAACCAGCAGCAGCCAGTAGCAAATGCTGCTAGGTCTGGGCCTCACCGCGTTCCTTGGCTTCCGGGGGATCGGCATCCTGGCGCACCTGGTGCAGGGCTTCCTTGAGCAGGCGGCCGGGTTTGAAATGGGTCTTGCGGCGGGCGGGCACGTAGATGACCTCGCCCGTGCGCGGATTGCGCGCCGCTGGTTTGGGCCGGGTGTCCTTGACCTGGAACACTCCGAATCCCCTGATCTCGATGCGTTTGCCTTCGATCAGGCCATCGCGCATGGCCACGAAGAGGCTGTCGACCATCTCGGCCGTCAGATTCTTCTTGTAGCCAGTGCTTTCGCTGACGAGTAGGGCGAGTTCTTTTTTGGTGATGGTAGCCAAGGAGATCCCTCCTGAACTCTATAGTAGATTTGCAATTACGGTAAGGTTCGGCCGAAGCCCTGTCAAGATAAATTTGCTTAAAACGATTATTTTTTTATCTAGTTAGGCCCATGGCCCTCCCCGTCCCGGCCCTGCGCCGTCTGCAGGCTCTGATCCGCCTTTCCCGGCCCCTCAACTGCCTGATCACTGCCCTCTCGGTGGTGGTGGGCGGCCTGAGCGCCGGTGCCTCCCTCCCCCCTGCCGGGGTCTGGTGGGCCGCCCTGGCCGCCGCCCTGATCGCCGGCGGCGGCAACGCCCTCAACGACCTTGCCGACCTGGAGATCGACCGCATCAACCGACCCGAACGCCCCCTGCCCGCCGGTGCTCTGGGACGCCCTGCGGCCCTCCTGCTCAGCCTGCTGCTGCTGCTGGGTGGTATTGGCCTCGCCCGCTGGCAGGGCGAAGCGCTGGGCGCTGTGGCCCTGGCCGTGGCCGCGGGTCTGGTCCTCTACGACCTCTGGCTGAAGCGCACCCCCCTGTGGGGCAATCTCCTGGTCAGCGCCCTGGCCGCCGCCGCTTTTCCCTTTGGGGCGCTGGCCCTCGGCCAGCTGGGACGGGCCTGGATTCCGACCGGGTTCGCCTTCCTCTTCCATCTGGGCCGTGAGATCGTCAAGGACCTGGAGGACGTGGACGGGGACCAGGCCCAGGGCGCCCGCACCCTGCCCCTGCGGGCCGGGGCGGCCCTGGCCGCCCGTCTGGCCGCCGCCCTATTGCTGGCCCTGCTCGCTTTCACCTGGTGGCCGTTTCTGGCGGGCGTCTACCGCTGGCCCTATCTGTTGCCTGTGGCCGGGGTCGATGCCCTGCTCCTGTGGACGGCCTGGCGCCTGTTGCGGGACCGGACCGCCTTGGCCACCGCCCGCTTGGGCCGCCACCTGAAATGGGGCATGTTGCTGGGCCTGCTGGCGGTGGTGGCCGGCGAGTTTGGCTGACTTTGTTTTTGGCGATGCGATAGCGGATATTAGTTAACCAAAACCCAAGGAGCGATGCCATGAAGATCACCGCGGTGAAGACCTTCCCGATTTTCTGGGGGTCCCGCAACTATCTCTTCGTCAAGGTCGAGACCGACGAAGGCCTGTACGGCATGGGGGAGTTCGGCATCACCTGGAAGGAGCAGGCCGGCATCGGGGCCATCCAGCACATGACCCGCCACCTTCTGGGCGAGGACCCGCTCAACATCGAGTGGATCTGGCAGCTGCTCTTCCGCGGCGACTTCTTTCCCGGCGGCCGCATCAACATGGCCGCGCAGAGCGCCATCGATCTGGCCCTTTGGGACATCAAGGGCAAGGCCCTGGGCCAGCCAGTACACATGCTCTTGGGCGGCAGGATGCGCGACAAGGTGGTCTGCTACACCGGCATCGGTGGCAAAACCCCCCAGGACACCGCCCGCCAGGCCCAGGAGCGGGTAGAGGCCGGCTGGCAGTACCTGCGTATGTCGGTCAACGAGCGGGACGGTATTCTGGAGCCCCGCACGGCGGTGCGCGATTCCCTCGCCCATTTCGCCGCCGTGCGCGAGGCTGTGGGTCCAGAAATCGAGATTTGCATCGACGTACACACCCGCCTCGACCCACCCGACACCATCCGCCTGGGCCGCGAGTTGGAGCAGTACGATCCCTTCTTCATCGAGGACCCGCTGCGCTGCGAAAACCCCCAGAGCTACCGGCAGGTGCGCCAGCACGTCAGCTCCCCCCTGGCCGTGGGTGAACACTACGCCACCAAATGGGAGTTCCGCCAGATGATCGAGGAGGAATTACTCGACTACGCCCGCATCGATCTGTGTATTGTCGGCGGCCTCACCGAAGCCCGCAAGGTGGCCAATTGGTGCGAGACCCACTACGTCAAGATTGTGCCCCACAATCCCCTCGGACCGGTTTCGGCCGCCGCCTGCCTGCACCTGGACCTGGCCTGCGACAACTTTGCGGTGCAGGAGGCGGGCCTGGTCGGCCATCCCGTGATGCAGGACCTCTTCCCGGTACAGGTGCCCTACGAGGCCGGGTACCTCCTGCCCCCCAACCGGCCCGGACTGGGGGTGGAATTCGACGAAAAAGCCGCCGGCCACACCGAGTTCAAGTGGCTCAGCGGCCCCCAACTGCGGCGGGCCGACGGCTCCTTTACCAACTGGTGACGATGATGGACCTAGCCCCCCCGCGCGGCACGCGCGACTTCTTCCCCGAGGACCTGCGGCTGCAGCACTGGCTCTTCGGCCATTTCCGCGAGGTGGCCCGCCTCTACGGCTTCGCCGAGTACGACGCGCCGGTAGTCGAGTCCGCCGAGCTGTACACCCGCAAGGCTGGCGAGGAGATCGTCCAGCAGCTCTACACCTTCGAGGACAAGTCCGGCCGCAGGCTGGCCCTGCGCCCGGAGATGACCCCCTCGTTGGCCCGCCTGGTCCTCCAGCGCGGCAAATCCCTGGCCCTGCCCCTCAAGTGGTTCAGCATCCCCCAGTGCTGGCGCTACGAGCGCATGACCCGGGGCCGGCGCCGCGAACACTACCAGTGGAACCTCGACATCTTCGGGGTGGTCGGGGTCCATGCCGAGGCCGAACTGCTCAGCGCCCTCACCACCTTCTTCAAGCGCGTGGGTCTGGGCTCCCAGGACGTGGGCATCAAGGTCTCCAACCGCACAATCTTACAAACGGCGCTGGAAAAACTCGCGGTGCCGCCCGAGCGCTTCGCCCAGGTCTGCATCCTGGTCGACAAGCTGGAGAAGGTGCCGCCCGAAGCG
>SXGS01103847.1_pt1 | contig 12182 bp, 11 predicted proteins | sample 3174681 | NCBI WGS metagenome assembly SXGS01 (sample SAMN11356861, study PRJNA531348) | freshwater metagenome | isolation source: freshwater sample F1-80 | place: China: Fuxian Lake, Yuxi | collected 2017-12-25
ATGCTGTTCCCGCTGTCGCCTTTGCTCTCGTAGTATTTCGCCTCCCCGGTGATTTTCACGGTGCTGCGCGGCGCAAAAAACTCTGAAGCGTACGCCGTGCCGGTTGCTCGCTGGCAATCGAGGCAGTGGCAATTGCCCGCCATTAACGGTTCGGAGGCGCATTCGTAACGAACGGCTCCGCACATACACCCTCCAGTTAGTGACGTGGACATAACGAACCTCCTAAGCGGCGTGGATAAATGAACCTCGGCGTTACGCCATCGGCGGAGCTTTGGGAAACTTCGCCGTTTCCGGTTGCAGATGGTCCCAGGGCTGAGCGCTCGATGTGTAGATGTCGAACGCTGGCTTGTGCTCGCTCGCGTTATCCAAGCTCCCTGCCATAATGCCAATGTTCTCGGCCATGAGGGTCGGCAGGCCAAACAACCGAGAACCGCAGGTCGGGCAGAAGCCGCGACGAATGCTGTTCCCGCTGTCGCCTTTGCTCTCGTAGTATTTCACCTCCCCCGTGATCTTGACGGCGCTACGCGGTACGAAAAATACCGAGGCATAGGCCGTGCCGGTTGCCCGTTGGCAATCGGTGCAGTGACAATTGCCCGCCATTAACGGTTCGGAGGCGCATTCGTAACGAATGGCTCCGCACATACATCCTCCAGTTAGCGACGTGGACATAACGAACCTCCTGTGAAGAATTTCGGACATGCGTGGTGAAGTGAGAGCAGACCGATACCGGCCGGGCGTGCGGGTCGGTCGTAGAGCTGGGGCAATGACTCCAAGGCGACGAGTCTTGAAGATGGGGCGCTCGGTCGTCGGGCGAGCAGAGCGAAAGCGCGAAAATGAAAGAGCCTGAAGGGTCGCTTTCCTTGACATAGTGTATGTATATGCACTATATGTACGGCTATGTCAATCCTTTCTTTGACCGACCGGCAAACGCGGCTGTTACGCATCATCGAAGACTCGCTCGCGCGGCGTGGCTATGTGCCGACGCTGCAAGAAATGGCGCAAGCTATGGGGATTGCCTCATTGCACGGGGTGAAAAGGCATCTGATTGCTTTGGAGCGTAAAGGGTATTTACGACGGTTTCCTGGGCGACGACGTGCGCTGGAAGTCGTCCAACGTCTCATGCCGGTTGAGGGAAGCGTGCCGGTGGTGGGACGCGTCGCCGCCGGACGTCCGCTCTTGGCGGTCGAGAATCGCGACGGCGAGCTTAGTCTAGGACCGGCTTTGCTTGGTACGGGGACGCACTTCGCCTTACGAGTGCAAGGCGACAGCATGGTCGGTGAAAGTATTTTTGATGGCGACTATGTAATCGTACGCCAACAAGACATGGCCGATCCCGGCGAAATCGTGGTGGCGCTACTCGGCGAAGAAGCGACCGTCAAGCGCTTGCGCAAGGAAGGTGAACGTCTCTTTTTAGAGGCGGCCAATCCTGCCTACCCGCCGATCGCATTGACAGCGCAGTCTTCGTCTCCAGGTATCTTAGGTATCGTTGTTGGGGTGTATCGAGATCGACGACGCAAGAGCTAAGGAACTTTCCGCGCCGCTACATAGAGCAAATCCCCTTCTTCCTCTATTTGGGCTTCGCCGATGGCGTTTCTGGTGACCGTCAAAAAACTATGCTGAGCGAGAGTGAATCCTGTCTGCCGTAAAACCGTGGCGACTTCGGGCAGCGAGCGTTTTTTGTAGACGGAGTGCGCAGGTAGATGCGGTGGATAGGTCGTCATCAGCAAGCGACCTCGTTGCTTGAGCACGCGGGCGGCTTCGCCAAAAGCAACCTCAGCTTCCAAGTAGCCGAGTGATTCTGGCAGCAGCACGACATCGAAGCTGGCGGAGGCGAACGGCAAGACGTGGGCATCGGCCTGCACCAAAGCGCCGAGTTGATAACGTTCTTTGGCGGCGCGTATCATCGGCAATGAGAGATCGAGACTCACCACGGTATGGCCTTGGCGTTCCAGGATCTTTTCCAGCTCGCCGGTACCGCAGCCAATGGTAAGCATGGTTTTCGGCAACGGCACTTGCAGTGCCAGCCATTTACGTAAGGCGGCGTAGCGACAGGTGAAGGTGAAATGATCCGCGTCCCACCCCTGCCGGGCGACGCGTGCGAAGAACGCTAATGCCGGGCGGCCACGGAATTTACGGGTTGTGCGTGTTGCCAATTGCTGCTCCTCAATGCATACGACCGTATTTGCCTAGCTCGAAAAATTCCCGTAGTTAATGCCCCCGGGGATCGGGGCGCAGTGCGCGTACCCAAAAGATGAGGAGAAGCAGCAATGCCGTATTTTTGCGGGATCGACACCGGAGGCACTTTTACCGATTGCGTGGTGATGGATGAACAAGGGCACATTACGATTGCGAAAAGTCCCTCGACCCCAAAGGATTTTGCCGAAGGATTTTTCAATGCCCTGGAAGTGGCCGCCGAAAAAATCGCCCTGACGCTTCCACAGTTGCTGCAACAGACGCGGCTGCTTTTGCACGGTACGACTGTCGGCACCAACGCCATCGTCCAACTGAAAGGTGTCAAAACCGGACTCATCACCACACGTGGGCATGGCGACGCACTCATCATGATGCGTTCGGTTGGCCGCTCGGCCGGGTTGCCCATCGAGCAACTGTTGCATGTCTCACGTCATCAAAAGCCGGCACCGATCATTCCTCGATCACTTATTCAGGAGGTCAGCGAGCGTGTGGACTGGAAAGGCGATGTGGTGCTGCCGCTGAATGAAGAGGAGGCGCAGGCGGCTATTCGCTTTCTGCTCGACCAGCAGGTCGAAGGCATCGCCATCTCTTTTCTGTGGGGATTTGTAAACCCGTCGCATGAACTGGCCGTCCGCAGTATGGTGCATGACCTCGCTCCGCAGATGTTTGTGACCTGTGCTCACGAGTTGATCGCCAAGCCCGGCGAATATGAACGCACTGCCGCCACTGCCATTAACTGTTTCATTGGTCCTGGCTCGTCCGGCTACATCCAACGAGTACAGGAGCGGGCGAAGCAGCTTGGTTATCAACACCCTTTGCTCATCATGCAAGCCTCGGGCGGTGTGGCGACGGCGCAGGAAGCGGCCCGCAAGCCGCTCTTCACCATTGGCTCGGGGCCGGTCGGTGGCGTTATTGGCTCGAAGTTTTTGGCCGAGACGCTCGGGCATCCGAATGTCATCGCTTCCGATGTTGGTGGCACTAGCTTTGACGTAGGCATCATCAGCAACGGTGTACCGCTGACTTCCTCGGAAACGATCATTCACCAATACGTATTCTTCATGCCGCAGTTGGATATTCAGTCCATCGGCAGCGGTGGCGGCAGCGTCATTTGGATTGACGAACTGAGCAACACCATGAAAGTCGGCCCGCAATCTGCTGGAGCTGACCCCGGGCCAGCCTGCTACAACCGTGGTGGAGAAGAGCCCACCATTACCGATGCCAACGTCATTCTCGGCTACGTGAATCCTGACAATTTCTTGGGCGGGAAATACCACCTGGACCGCAGCAGCTCGCTCCGCGCCCTGCAACGCATGGCCGACCGCTTGGGGATGGACGTGGTGGAGACGGCGAGCGGTGCCGTGCAAATTGTCGAGTTCCATATGGCGGATTTGATGCGGCAGATGACCGTGCAACGCGGACTCGACCCCCGCGATTTCGTCGTCTACGCCTATGGCGGTGGTGGCCCGGTGCATGCAGTTTCTTACTCGCGTGAACTTGGCTGCAAAACCATCGTCATTCCTTTGGGTTCGGTTGCTTCCACGTGGTCGGCATTAGGGATTCAATCGGCGGACCTCTTACATGTGTACGAGAAAGCGGAGTTGCTGATTGCACCCTTCGCGCCCGAGCGCATGAACACCATCTTTGCAGATTTGGAAGAAAAAGGCCGGACCCAGCTCAGAGAAGATGGCATTGCCGATGCCGACATGCGCTTCTTGCGCACAGTGGATATGAAGTTCCGCTTGCAGATTCACCGCGTCGAGGTGCCGGTCTCGGATGGCACTTTACAGGCCGAAGATGCCACACAACTGATGCAGACCTTCGCCGATAAGTACGACGCACTCTACGGCAAAGGTTCGGCTTTCAAGGATGCCGGTATGGAAATTGGCGTCTTCCGTGTCGCGGCCATCGGCACGATCCAACGCCCCGCGCTTTCGCAGCAAGGCAGGCGCGGCGGGGAAACTGTTGTGACGCATCGCGACGTGTACTGGCGGGATCTCAAGCATTTTACGTCTACGCCGATTTACGATGGAGCCCAGCTTGCTGCACGGGTGCGTATCGCGGGTCCGGCCATCATCGAAATGCCGGAGACGACCATCGTGCTGCACCCAGGAAGTGAAGGGCAGTTGGATGGGTATGGTAACTTTGTGATTGCGCTTCGCTAGTTGTTAGTTATTGGTTATTAGTCTTCAGTTATGAGTTTTTAGTTTCTGAAAAATTCGGACTAAGAACTAACCACTAAGAACTCATAACTATCTGCCAAGGAGCTTCCTGTGTCCCAAACTACAGTCAAATGGGATGGCCGCACCTATCCCTACATCCCTCCCAAACAACTCAACGTCTATGCGAGCCTCTCGCTCCATACCGAAGCGGAGGAGAAGATCGACCCAGTGACCTACGAAGTCGTGCGCCACGCTATGTGGAACATTAACGTTGAGCACGGCAATACCATTATGAAGATTTCCGGCTCGCCGAGCTGCGCCTATGGGCATGACTTCAACCCGTCGCTGATGGACGAGCATGGCGATTTCGTCTTCTTTGGGCCGTTCTTGCAATACCTCTCTTCGGCGACTGGCTCAGCGGTGAAGTGGACGATGGAGTATCGTTCTGACAACCCAGGCATCCATGATGGTGATATTTTTTTGACGAATGATCCGTGGATCGGAGCGACGCATCAATCCGACGTGGCATTGATTGCGCCAGTGTTTTGGGAGGGCAAACTCTTCTGTTGGGTGGGTAACACTCTGCATCAATGGGACATGGGCGGCACGGCACCTGGCGGCTTCAATCCTATGGCGGCGGATGTGTTCTGGGAGTCGGGCTGCATTCCTCCTATCAAGATCGTTGAAGGTGGGATGCTGCGTAAAGATCTCGAAGAAGAATACATGCGTCGCTCACGCATGCCGCAGTTGGTGGCGCTCGATCTACGAGCAGAAATTGCTGGCTGCAACGTCGCACGCGAACGGCTGCTGGCGTTGATTGCCCGTTATGGCGCGGCGACTGTCAAAGGCGTCATGCGCAAGCTGCAAGATGACTCGGAAAAGGCGTTTCTCAAGCGCTTGGAGACGATTCCCGACGGCACCTGGCGCGAATCGAGTTGGATCGAACTTAAAGGTCCCGGCGACCGCCATCTCTACCGCAACGCGTTGTCGCTGACCAAACGTGGTAGCACGCTGGTTTTCTCGAACGAGGGTAGCGACCCACAAGATGGTACCTTGAATTGCACGTTGGTGGCGTGGAAAGGTGCGATTGCTTCGATGGTGTGCTCGCAGATGCTCTTTGACCAAATGTTCGTGGTTGAAGGTGCGTACCGTCATATGGAATTCGACGTCACGCCGGGCACCATCTCCTGTGCCACGTTCCCAGCGGCAGTTTCGGCTGCCCCGCCGGGGGTGCTGCTGCAAACCATTGCGCTCTCGGGACTCGTCATCTCGAAGATGTTGTCGTGCTCGTCCGACGAACAGCTGCGCACCGAAGTGCAAAGTTGCATGGGTGCGGCCATGTATCCAGTCTGCGCGTTTAACGGCATCGACCAACGCGGTGCGCCTTATGCGTCGTTCTTGCTTGATCCCGTCGGTGCTGCGCTTGCCGGGTTGTCGTGGAAAGACGGCGTCGATACCGGCGGCTGGCCGTGGGACTTGCAGAGCACCATGCCCAACGTGGAAGACAACGAGTGGTTTTATCCGATCCTCTACTTGTGGCGGAAAGAACTGGTGAACTCCGGCGGCGCTGGCAAATATCGCGGCGGTAATTCCGGCGAGTTGGCGTTCATTCCTCACGGGACTGAGCACATTTCTTTGTTCACCGCCTCTGGACACTGCGCGGTCCCAGGCCCTGGGCTGCACGGCGGACTCTCGCCCGCGACGACGAAGTTTCGTTTACAGCGTGGTGCCGAGGTGAGGCAACAGTTGCATGCCACACGGCGCATGCCGACCAGCGCTGAAGAACTCCAGGGCAAGACTGAGTTCGTCGCGCCCAAAGCTTTCGATGTTTCCCAGACCCCAGCCGACGCATTCTTATTGTCATGGGCCGGGGCGGGTGGCTATGGCGACCCGTTCGAGCGCGACCCGGCACGGGTGGTGTTAGATGTGCAGCGCGGCAATGTGACGCAAGCATGGGCGCACGAGGCGTATGGTGTGGTGCTTGATCCTCAAGGTGAGGCGGATCTGGCTGCAACTGGCAAGCTGCGGACCAAACTGAGAAAAGCGCGGCTGCGCAACGCCATCAAACGCGAACGGCGGAAAGTCGAGGCGACGCGAGCACTGCGTGTGGCCGAAGGGTTGCTGCTCGCTGATGGACAGCTTGCTTGTAGCAAATGCGAGCATGAAATCTGTGCGTCTACGGAGAATTACAAACTCCACTGCGTACTCATTGAACGTCCAGTCAAAGCCACCAACCCTTACGTCCTCGATCCGAAAGTGTACGTGGACGACAAGATGGTGTTCCGCAACTACGCCTGCCCGAGCTGCGGGCTGTTGCTACAAACTGAAATGGCCCGCCCCAGTGATCCGCCGCTGTGGGATATCCAGCTGGCGGGATGACCTTACCCTTGATCTTGATAGGCAACTCGCGGTAGTGTCCTCCTCGAAAGGAGGGAAGCAGCTATGTTTCTCATGCGCTTCACCGAGCGGGCTTATGTCGCCTACTCCGCCGAGGATGTGAAGAAGAGTTTTCGCAGCGCCGTGCGTCTGACGTTCCCGAATTCGCATTTCAACCCCGCGCTGGGGGCGGATATGTATAACGAATACTTGGATGAGTACGAGTACTCTGACGCAATCGGCTTCGACGGGTTGATGCTCAACGAGCACCACAACACGCCGACGTGCATGGGCGCGACCATGAATATCGAGGCCGCCATCCTGGCCCGCACCACCAAGAAGGCCAAGATCGTGTTGCTGGGCAATCCGCTGCCGATTTTTGATAACCCTATTCGCCTGGCCGAAGAGCTAGCGGAGATTGACATGATCTCGCGCGGGCGACTGGTGTCTGGCTTTGTGCGCGGTACCGGCGTTGAAAGCTGGGCCACGAATACCAACCCGGTACACAACCGTGAGCGTTTCCAAGAAGCTCACGATCTGGTCATTAAAACCTGGACGACTCCCGGGCCTTTTCGCTGGGAGGGGAAACATTACCACTTCCGTGTCGTCAATCCTTTTGAACGTCCGCTCCAGCAGCCGCACCCTCCTATCTGGATTCCCGGCGTCGGCAGCCCGGAAACCATCGTGTGGTGTGCTCAGCATCACTATCCCTACGTGTACTTGGAGACCGATCCACAGGTCACACTCGACCTCATGAATCTGTACGCCAGTGCTGCGCGTGAAGTCGGCTATGAGCCTGGCCCGCAGAATTTTGGCTATCTGGTGCGCGTGCATGTGCAAGACACGGACGCAAAAGCCTACGAAGTTGGCGAAGGGTTTCTTGTTGGCAATGCCGGGGTTGGACGTTTGCCATTGCCCGGCGATTTTATGGCTCCTCCAGGCTACAACTCGCGTGAAGCCACCAAACACTTGATCGAACAGTATCGCCACTCGGCGCGGCCCGATCCGCTCTACGGCGGTGTCGATGCCGCTGGCTGGGATAAAGTGGTGGAAAGCAACCGCGTCATCATTGGCAATCCGGATACGGTTGTCAAAAAGCTGCGTCAGGTGCTCACTGCGCTGCGGCCTGGCATTCTCGGCATCTGGACGAACGACGGTACCATCAGTCACAAAGACACGATGCGTTGTCTGCAATTGATGGACAAGGAAGTTCTGCCCGCGTTGCGTGATATGGGGAAAGAACTCAATCTGCCGGGACCCTTCGAGCAAGCGCCCTGATGCAGCAGTGAGTAATGAGTGCTGAGTGCTGAGCCGAAGATGCAAAGTTCTAGGTTTCAGCTTTCAGCTTGTGAGAGGACAGGTGGATATCCATGACAGAACCGCAAGAACATTTTATTGAACTCGCAGGTACACGCCTGCATTATTTTACAGGCGGCCAGGGTACGCCCTTGGTTGTCCTCCACAGCGTCGAGGGTAATCTCGGCTGGCGCTCGCATCTCGAACAATTGGCGCAGCACTACACGGTGTATGCGCCGACACTGCCCGGCTTCGGTCGCTCGGAACGTCCACTGTGGCTGGAGAGTTTCGCTGACCTGACACGCTATACCCTGTGGCTGGTGGAAGCCCTGGGACTGCACAAGACCGCGTTGCTTGGTCATGGCATTGGTGGATGGCTGGCCGCAGAAATGGCGGTCGTGAGTCCACAGCTGGTCGAGCGTCTGATTCTGGTTGACGCTGCCGGTGTTCGCCCACATCAGGGCGAGATCACCGACATTTTCCTCCACGGCCACGATGCCTCGCGGCGCATGGCGTTCTTCGCTCCCGACAAAGCCCCGGCCTATGAAGAATTCTTCAGCGGTCGCAAACTTCCACTAGAAGAGCGCGAGATTAACGTGAAGAATCAAGAGACTGCGATTCGCTACTGCTGGAAGCCATATATGCACGATCCGGTGCTGCCCTTCCTGCTGCCACGAGTCCAGGCACCGACGCTCATCGTGTGGGGCAAAGAAGATCAGATTGTCCCGCTCGAATGTGGCTCGCTCTATCAGCAAGGGTTGAAAAACTCGCGCCTTGCCGTCATCGAGCAATGTGGCCACTACCCGCAGTTCGAGAAGACCGACGAATTTATTCGCCTCGTGCGTGAGCAGTAAAACCCCCAGGAAATAAGGAGAGTGGTATGCCGTTACATCCGCAAGTGAAAACTGTACTTGATCTCATGACTGCCGCTGGACCACCGCTGCACCATCTGTCGCCACAAAAAGCGCGAGAAGCGATTCTGGCGATGCGTGCGACGAAAGGCGAACCCGAACGTGTGGCCAAGGTCGAAGACCTCACCTATCGCGCTGCCGCCGGGCGGCTGGCCATGCGTGTGTACACGCCGGAAGGGAGAGGCCCATTCCCGGTGCTGGTCTACTTTCATGGTGGTGGTTGGGTGGTGGGCAGTGTCGACACGGTTGATGCTTCCTGTCGTGCGTTCGCCAACCAAGCTGGCTGTCTGGTCATGTCGGCGAGCTATCGTCTGGCACCAGAGAATAAATTCCCCGCTGCTGCCGAAGATGCTTACGCCGCGCTGCAATGGGCGGCACTCAACGCTTCATCTATGAACGGTGACCCCTCGCGTCTTGCCGTTGCTGGCGAAAGCGCCGGAGCCAATCTTGCCGCTGTTGCTGCTATCATGGCGCAAGAGCGCGGCACTCCACAGATGGCGTTGCAGTTGTTGCTGTACCCGGTGATGAATCATGACTTCACCACGCCATCATGTAAGGAAAATGCCGAAGGCTATTTTCTTACCACAGAAATGATGCAGTGGTTCTGGAAGCAATACCTCAACAACGATGCCGATGGTGAGAATCCCTATGCCTCGCCATTACGCGTCAAGCGTTTGCAAAACCTGACGCCTGCCGCCATTTACACCGCTGAGTTTGATCCCCTGCGCGACGAAGGCGCGGCCTACGCTGCCAAACTCCGCGAGGCGGGCATTCCTGTCACGTACAAGTGTCAGGAGGGATTGATTCACGGTTACATGGGCATGGCGCAAGCCGTCGAGCCAGCGAAGCAGGCGCGCGACGACGCTGCTGCTGCATTGCGGGCAGCATTTGCGAAGTAAAAGCGTAGAGGCGAAGCATCTGCCCACCGAGTCGAGGCAAACCACACGGTACCATCGCAGATGCTTCGCCTTTACTATGCGTCAGTTTTCCGCCACACGCTGGCTAACCAGGGCTGCTGCGCACGTGGCACGCCCGGTGGACGGTAATAATGTTCGATTTCATCGAAACCGGCACGGGTAAGGAGATCGCGCCACGCAGGGTAATCGTGCCACACGCCATAACGCCTGCCGTTCCAACCTTCTTCGTTCTGTCCGCGCGGATTCGAAGAAAAAAGCACGCCGCGTGGTGTGAGGCAGGCGTGGAGCGCATCGAGTACACGCGGTAACTCTTGGCGCGGGACATGGAAGAGGGAGGCGTTGGCGAACACGCCATCGAAACGTTCCGGCGGCAGGTCGAGTTGCAGAAAATCTTGCTGCCACACCTCGCAGCCGCTATAGACGCGTGCCATTTCCACGAAGCGGGCTGTGCCATCGAGCCCGACTGGCTGATGTCCCAAGGTGCGAAACGTCTTGAGATCACGCCCGGGACCACAGCCGAAATCGAGGATCGCGAAAGGCGGTGTCCCTTCAATGTGGCGCAAGAGGGCATCGATGTTTTGGCTCACATCGTGCCCTTTGGTGCCATGCCAAAAGCTCTCGCTGGTCGCTTCATAGTCGGCCAGCGTCCTTGCCGTAATCTGAGATAGCTCTGGACTTGCCAACTCTCGTGTCAAGCGAATTCCTTTCTTCTCGTTACTTCTTTCCCTTCGACAGTGGTTGCTGAGGACGGTTGTAGCTGTCCTGTTTCGACTTTGCCGCAGTGGCGTTCCCGGCCTTGGCCGCGTCCTTCTGTTTCTGATCACGCTGTTTCGACTTGAGTGACTTATCGCCCATGACTTCCTCCCTAGCGACGGCGTGTGCCGTCGCGACGAGCATGACAGCCGTAGCAGCAAAGGGCAAGCGCGTGGCCGGCATCGTCTCTCTAGCTCAAAGTTCAGTAGAGGAAAGACAAAATCGCCTCCGTCTGTCCGATTATCGCAGGATTCCAACATTTGTAGCAGAAATTTTACAGACGATGCCCAACGCCAGCATTATCTTGCTTACTCGTATGGCAAAGGAGTAATGCCGTGGATAGACAACGCGATTATGGCGATAATCCCCTCGCTCAGGAATTGTTTCAGAGACTAGAAGATCTGAAAAATTCATTGCAACAGTTTACTAACGGAAAAGGCGTGTGGATCATTGCCGCCCTACTGCCATTGCTCTGGCTGGGATCGGGCTTCTACGTCGTCGGCCCAGGAGAGCGCGGCGTCGTGTTGCTGTTTCGTGAAGCAACGGAGCAGACGGAGCCTGGGCTGCGCTATCATTTGCCCTGGCCCATTCAGAGTCACGAGATTGTCGACATCTCCCAGGTGCGCCGCGCTGAAGTCGGGTTTCGCACTGTCGCGCAGGAGTCCCAGAGTCGTGACACGAGAGGCGACGCCCGCACAGTTCCAGGCGAAGCGTTAATGCTCACCGGTGATGAAAACATCGTCGAGCTGCAATTCTTCGTTCAATATCGCATTCAGGACCCGTTGAAGTTTCTCTTCGGAGCGAGCGACCCTGAGGGGATCCTCCATACATCGGCGGAGGTTGCTTTGCGCAGCGCGGTGGGACGCAACACCATCGACTACACGATGACCGATGGTCGGGTGGAAGTGCAGGAGCAAGCCAAAAGCGCACTCCAAGAACTTTTAGATGCCTATCAGACTGGCTTGCTGGTGAGTGAAGCCCGGCTGCTCGTCGTCGATCCACCCAAGGAAGTGCGTGACGCATTCCATGACGTGGTCCGCGCCTTGGAAGATCGCGACCGACTCGTGAAGGAAGCCGACGGCTACCGAGAAGGCGTCGTCCCTAACGCTCGCGGAGAGGCCGCGCAGGTTCTGCAACAAGCTGAAGGATACAAAGCCCAACGGGTCATCCGCGCCCAGGGGGATGCGGCCCGCTTTCTCGGTGTTTTGACAGAATACCAGAAGGCGAAAGCCGTCACCCGAGATCGCCTCTATCTCGAAAGCGTCGAGCGCACCATGCCCACGATAGAAAAGTTCATTCTCGGTGGCGAGCGCGGGGGCGTGTTACCACTTCTCCCTCTCAAAGGACTGCTCGCCTCGCCGACGCTCGCTGCCTCGGAGAACCCCCCAACCCCTACTGAAAGTGTGAGGTAATTCGCGTGGCCAGATTTCTGATCGGCCTTGGACTGCTCGTCGCATTTGCCTTTGCTCAGACCGCTTTTACCATCGGTGAGCGCGAGCAAGGTCTTCTCATTCAACTCGGCAATCCCAAACGTATCCTCAAAGAGCCAGGGCTCTATTTCAAGCTGCCAATGATAC
>SXGS01018199.1_pt1 | contig 12180 bp, 12 predicted proteins | sample 3174681 | NCBI WGS metagenome assembly SXGS01 (sample SAMN11356861, study PRJNA531348) | freshwater metagenome | isolation source: freshwater sample F1-80 | place: China: Fuxian Lake, Yuxi | collected 2017-12-25
AGCTCAATAAACTCGTCCCGTTGGTTGTTCTGTGAACCGAAAGCCGGTGGGTGAAACATGATTTCGCTGATCACAACTGGTCCGACACGGGGCTTGCCATTCGGTGTCGCAGGAGTCGGTGAGGATTGCGCCACGAAGTGCTCTGCGCCCGTGCTTGTCACCATTCGTCCAAAAGAGACTCCCGGATCAGAGGCGGCGAATCGGAACCCATGGATCCAGCCGGTTAGGTTTCCTTCGGTGTCGGCCGAAAACAGCCAGAGTTCATCGCCTTCGTTCTTTAGGCCGAACCCGTTTTTGGAGGGTGCATCGAAGACTCGCGCGTCCACGACCAGAAATCCTCCTGGGTTGATAGTCGAACCGAGAGGCAACCGGACTTTCTTGGGTGTGTTGCGATCATCGGACAACCACCAACCACTCACTTCCGCGATCGTCGCTTCCGGGTTGTGGAGCTCGATCCAGTCATCTTTTCCAGGGAGGGGATGGGTCATTAATTCATTGATAAGGACGCGTGGAACGATTGCCGGCCGAGGATCGTTGAGGAATGGAGAGCCTCCTGCCGCGGCGCTTTGGCGCCAGCGGCCAGGTTGGCCGATCAGGGACGGCGGCGTGGATTCATCAGCCAAAACAATCGAGAAACCGAGTCCATTCGACATGGGTTCCCTGTGGGCCGTGAAGTCGAAATCAAAAATGGGTTCTCCGGCAGGGCCGGCCATCGCGATGCGTTCGCCCTGATCATTCAGGCTGCCAGCGAACTGACCGGCGACCTGTGTGAGGCTGGGATACCTGGAAGCGAACGCCGTCTGGTTGCCCACCAAGATGAGGCGCTCTCCAGGCGCCAGCTTGGAGACGCCGCTGGCCGTGGTAAATCTGTAAGCGATGCCTGCCGTGAAATGATATCCATCAAGGCTTACGGGCTCGGAAGAGACATTCTTGATCTCTAAGAACTCGAAGTCGCCCGGCGTGAAGACCGAACCCACAGGCGGTGGCTCGGGATCGTACATGAGTTCAGTGACGGCCAATTGAGGCGGTTTCACCACGTAGGTGCCCGAGGCAGAGCTCGACCAGGAGGAGGAAGAGGGCGGGCCCCGTTGGATTCGCTTGCTGTCATGAGCTCGCGCCACCACGCGGGTGTTAGTGTTGATTATAATAGGTCCGTTATAGAGGAAAGCCACCGGTGTGTTTGTGCCGCCGGGGGGGCGTGGATCAGATCCATCTAAAGTGTAATAAATTGCGATGTTGGTGGGATGGGAAACATTTGTGGGAGGGTGAATCGTGAGCAAGAATCCCGGAGTCACCGTTGCGCTTGGCGAACTCAGGAGGGGAGGTTGCGCTAATTGGAGGTCGATCCAATCGAGTCGATTTGAGATCCAGTTTTTCATGATTCGAATCTCATTTGAATAGCTGCCGCGAGGCGCGGTTTCGGGCCAGCGCCTCACCTCCCTGGGCTGGCTCGGAACCACTTGGTTGGTCATCGCATCGATCACGGAGAAGAGATTGGATTGAGACAGAGCGGTCTTCCGGAACATTTGCCACCGGTCGATCCAAAGCTGCCAGGCGTCGCGGTCCGCCAGGACGCGATTCCACCAAGGCATGGCGAAGAGCCCGCCGCCCGTGTCCCAAATGCGTGGAATGTTGTCGCGGTCATCCCCTTTGCTTTCCCAAGCTCGGTCGTAATCCCAGCGGGGCCCATACTCGAGTTTGCCGTCGCGCCTTTTATAAAAGTAGGTGCTGAGCCGAATGGCGTCCACCTGGCCGCTGAGCGTTTCGAGCATGTGAAAATCCACCCAGTTCGTGAGTTCGATGTAAGCGCGATACCCGAGGATGGGATCTCTCCAGTTGGTATTCGAGGCTTTCAGCGCGTTGTCGAGGTCGGCGAAGTACTTCTTGAGGTAGGCCAGTTGGGGGGCCCGCTGCGCCGTTTTCATTTCGCGCTCCTTGGGCTCCACATAGGCATTGAGAGCGCCTCCCGCGGTGAAACCAGTGTCCGATGGATCCAGCCGATCTGTTTTGAAAAGGTAACTCCCGGTGACCTCCGGAAATTCCACATCCTCCGGTTCTGCTTTCGGGGCGTCGATCCGATGTTTCGACAGGCCCGGCTTTTCCATGAGCACGTAGACGCCGAACCAATCATTGGACCGAATGGGCCCACCCTTGTTGAGGTAGACTTCCACGAAACGAGTTCTCGGCGCCGAGAACTCCATTTGCCTGCTGATCTCCATAGTGAATGGGTTATGGATGAGGGGTGGATCGAACACGTTCGGGGCGTAGAGCACCCATTCCGAATCTTCTGGCATGCCTAAGACGGGGAGGTCCTTGTCCTGGTCAAATTCGTCCCACCATTCAATCGCGAAATTCGACTGGGGCTGACCTCCAGTGCTTGAGCCCCTCGTCTTCGCTCCGCCGCGCGAGTTGAGAGAGGCTTTTCCGCGCAAGGAGCTCCGGCCGTCGATGGGTTCGAATACGCTGAAGTGCACGGCAGTGTTTCTAATATCACTGATCCGGGTTTCTTTCAGCGTGGTCATCACGACAATGGGCAGGGTGGACGTGAAAGTGCCGAGGTGCGCAGGGTTGTTCGTCAGAGCGAGGAATGTTTCACTGGAAGGTTGGCCTGGCAGTTTTCCTTTCACAAACGCACGCGCTCGCACTTGCACGGTGTTGCTGATGACGAAAGGAGAGGCATAAGTCCGGAGGTTTAGATTCGTTTCCCCCGGAAAACTTCCATCAACCGTGTAACGAATCACGGCGTCAGAATCCGGGCAGGATAACAACAGCGTAAAAGGTTGGACAAAAGCAGTGCTTGATCTCGAGAAGCCGACCGGAGAGGCAAATCCCGAACCGCTTTCCGCGTTGCGGGCGCCGGGGGTTGGCTTGGTCAGGTAGCCCACCTGATCTGGAGCGGCCGTTGCACGACCGTAGCTCACATCCCGTGTTTGCTGCGGAAACGCAGATGCGAAGTGCGAGATCACTTCACCGTTTGGCGCCACTAAAGCAAGGTATTCCCCCTTTTCGTCGAGCTTGAAGTTAGTATGCAGCCGCTTCGTGGGATTGAGCTTGTTTTTCAACGAAGCGAAAACGACGAGAAAGGCCTCACCCTCCAGCATGTAATCGGGAAATCTCCACTTGCCCAAATCCCTTGCGTCATCCGTGAGTGCCCAGCCCTGCAGGTTGATGGGGGTTGTCCCACTATTGTAAATCTCGATCCAATCTGACTTGTCCCTGTCATCATCCAGCAAGGTCTTGTCGTTGTCGGCCATGAATTCCGTGATCAAGAGATTCTTTCTTGAAGAAGTGGGATCGAGCTTCACCCTCCAACTCCCGCCGGCGAATGCGTTCGCGCGGCCGAGATCATCCGAGATCGCATGTCCGTCGCGCCATCGAAACTCCACATCGCCCGCGGGGGGCTGATCGAAGGAAAAAACGTATTGCTGTGGCGTGACCCGCTTGACGTCCGTAGCAGGCATCCCTTGGATCAGGAGATCTTCCTTGGCGACTCCCACAACGGTCTCACTGAACACGATCTCGACTTGGAAGAGTTCATCCACGGTGGCATTCTGCGGGGGTATGGTCTCGAGGACGATGGGGCGAGTCGTGTCCGCGATGGCAGCTAGTCCGGCGTCGATGAAAAAATCGCTGCTGTCAGAAATTGAAGAGTTGAGTGCCTGGATCGCGAGCACGTTCTCACCAGGAACAAGTAATTCCCACGGGCGCGGCACTTCATGGTCGACAGGCGACAGGGGATCCAGCAAGGGCACTAACGCGGTGGAGTTATGTCTCAATTCGCCTTCCGGCACGTTATAGCGTGCGATTTCCTTTCCATTGAGCCACGCCACGAATCCGTCGTCGCTCAGTGCAGTGAGGGTCAGTGACCCGATGTTCTTGGGGTCGGGAACCGAGAATACTTTCCGGAGATAGAGGCTCGAGTAGGATCCGCGCATGTCATTCAAGGTCGTGCCCAGGAACGATTCTCCATAAAAGAGCGGCATGGCGGTTTGCTCCCAGGCCGGGTCTAGAAATTCGAGCTCCCGCCAGCGCTCCGCTGGAAGGGAGGCCTCGGCTTTTCCCTTTAGATACCGCCACATGGTCCCTCTTGGGATGAGCTGCTGCGCCTGAATTTCCCCGCAGGCCTGGCAACCAGTCAGAATGCAGAGGAAAGATAAGATCCACTGAAGAATCTTCGGTGATCGTTGCGCTATTTGTGAAGCCATTGGGAGTTTCATGCCAGAGTGGGAAGTGATCATGCTTGAAGTCTTAGGCGACTGCGAAACAATTTTTCACGGAGGGACAGATTATCCATTTTTCTTGGAGTGTCAGGCTTTGCGCGAGCCCGCCAATTATGTTCTTTGAACCATGAACCATTGCCCGCCATCTGAACGCTTGAAAACCCGCACCCCGGAGGTAATCTATGCCCGATGAACTGGATCCAAAACATCCACCGATGGCGTCGGCTTCCGGCGGCGGAGAAACTCCGCCACCGCTGGCAGGCCATTCCCCAGGATGTGGCCCAGAGCATGGCCTTCGAGCGGGAGCCGGTGGAGATTCGCCGCCTGCAAGAGATACTCGACCAGATCGCGCCACCCGCTTCATCGAAACCACTCGCGGCATCCTTGCCTATTCCGAGTTAGCGCCGTTGATGGCCGAACGCGTCCTGCGCGTTGAAGCCGCGCTCTACCAACTCGAGTTTGCCTCCTGGCCGCCGGACGAACGGCTCGCCGCCGAATTCCACCGCCGCACCTGCGGTGATTTGCTGCCTGACTGGGCGGGACATTGGCGGACCATCGCAGTCCGTGTGGGCAACCTCACTCCGCCGTCGCCCCATCAGGTAGCGGTGCTCATGCGGGAGTATGGCGCGGACTTGATCGCCCGCTGGCCTGCTGCCGCTGCTTCTGTCAGTAACCTCACCCTGGAGTTGCTGGCTTTTGCGGAAGGCCGGTTCTTGAGCATCCATCCGTTCCTGGATTTCAATGGCCGCACCATCCGGCTGTATCTGCTCGAACTGCTGCGCCGTCTCGGCCTCCCTCGCGTCACCCTCGCCCCGGAATCGGAAACGGAACGTGAACTTTATTTCCGCGCCCTCGAAGCCGCCGACCAGCTTGGCTGGCAACCGCTCGTCCGCCTCTGGTAACAACGCCTCGTTGCCGCCAGTCCCAACCCCCCCGAACCAGCCATGAAACCAGAAAGATCCAAACCGATTTGCCTCCGTGTCAAAGGCCCGTTCGCCTGCTTCACTCGACCGGAATTCCACGTCGAGCGCGTGAGCTACCCAGTCATCACGCCGTCCGCCGCGCGTGGCATTTTCGAGGCAATCCTGATGAAGCCCATCGAGAAACCCGAAGCCGCCAAGCGGCACAACAAGATCGGTTTCCGCTGGGTCGTCACCCGCCTCGGCATCGTGTGTAAAGGCACCCCGCTTTCCATTCTACGCAACGAACTCGGCTATCCGACCCACCAGAAACCGGAAAACGCCATCGGCTACGACATCAACGCCGACCGCATCCGTGCCCAGCGCCACAGCCTCATCCTCAAGGACGTCGAATATTACCTCGAGGCCGTGATCGAAGTCCCGCCCGAGACACGCCAGCGCTTCGGGCGCCAGATGCGCCCGAGCGCCGAGTTCCTCGCCCGCAACAAATATCACCAGATGTTTCTGCGCCGGGCCGCCGCCGGCCAGTGCTTCTACCAGCCCTTCTTCGGCTGCCGCGAATTTTCCGTCGCTGAGTGGGAGCTCGTGCAGGCCCCGCCCGCCCAGATCCCCGGCCAGCCCGCCGAGGAATTCTTTGGCAACATCTTCCACGATTTTGATTTCTCCCCGATGTGGATTCGCTGGGCCGATGGCACACGCCCTGATAAAGACTGGGACAAACCCGGTAACCGCCCCGTCCCTCGAACATCGCTCAATGCCACCGCCTGCTACGGCTGGATCGAGGTCACGAAAAAGGAGGCACTGCCATGATTGCGGAACTCGTCCAGCAAGCGAAGCGACTTTCCGTCAGTGGCCGTGAGCCATTTAAATCCCGGCCGATACACTGGCTCATCGAATTGGATGCTGACGGAGTAGTTCTTGGCTTCACGGCCACAACCAAATTCACGACCAACGCGAAAGGCCTCAAAGAACAACGGGGCAAGCGATTCCTCGCACCGGCAAATTATCTTCTTGGAAGCCCAAATCAGCACAACTGGCGGCCTGATTTTCTCAGCGGTCCGGCCGACGAAATATTCTTCCGCGGGATCGATGGGCAAAACCCGGTTTCAAAGAAGCGGAGGGCTTTTTGGGAGCTGATAGTCCGTGCAAAGAAAGAACTTCCTCAAAATGCAACGTTGAAAGCCATCTGGCGGTGTCTGCGCACAACTCGATCCCTCATCGACCTTCCGCTCGCGTCTTCAACAACAGAGGAACTCGACTGCTTCCGAAAGCAGCAAAACGCCGAAGGAGAAACCATCGGATTTCGCGTGGCAGGAGTCTTGGCCCACACCGAGCCCGAACTCCTTAAGTGGTGGAGCAACATCGGTCACCCCGAACTCCACGCAGCGCAGACAGCAGATTTCAATCAGCACGGCGCAGATGCCTTCCAACACGGTGAGGGACGCCTGACCAATTCCTCTCCCTGCGTTTTCGGCAATGTCCCTCTCGCTTCTTTCAACGGTGCTCCTTTTTCCAGCTACGGATTGGGGGATGAAACCCTTCGCATCCGCTTGGATACTGCCGAGCAGGCCGCCGCCGCCCTCAATGCGCTGCAAAACGACCCTAACCACCGCCTCTCCCTCGGTGATCAAGCAGCCATTTTCTGGGCCACCCACTGTGAGAAGGCAGTCGATTGCAGCTTCGTTTCTCTCCTTGAGGAAAGCGATCCTCTCGCCGTCGCTGACTTTCTGAAATCAGTCTGGGGGCCTATGCCAGGCGAGATCGATCAAGCGACATTCCAAGTCGCTATCTTGGAAGCGGGCACAGGGCGTTTTGCTATGCGATCCTGGGACTCCTGCTTTCTCGGCGAGGTGGACCGCCGCTACCGCGCCTACTTTGAGGCGATCCGGCTGCCGGGAGCCAATCCGGTAAGACTTGGCTCTCTCGCGGCTGCCACAATCTCCAAGAGCAAGAAGGGCAGCAAGACCAAGCCTGCCAGCACCACCTACAACGCGATTTTTCAGACAGCCTGGGCGGGCACACGTCTCCCCCACCTTCTGCTCGAAGCCACCGTCACCCGGCAGTGTGTCGAACTAGCCAAGGGCTGCGACAAGAGGGATCGCGATGACTTCGAATCCCGCCTGCGTGCCCGCACGGCTCTCATCAAGCTCTACTTCCACTCCAATCGAATCGACCCCAATTATCCTATGAACGAATCCACCCACGAAACCCAACGGCCACCTGTTGCCTATGTTTGCGGCCAGGTGCTCGCTGTTCTCGATAAAATCCACAACGAAGCCCACCGGAAATCCACCGCGTCCTCAGCCGCCGGCCGCTTTTATGGCTCGGCGTCGAGCACGCCTGCACTCGTCTTCCCCCGCCTATGCAAACTGGCTCGGATTCATCTGGAAAAGATCGAGAACCCTAATCGTGCCAACAAGCTCGACCACGAACTGGCGGGCTTAATTTCGCAGTTCTCCCGCGAAGCGAGCTGGCCACGCACTCTTTCGCTAGAGCAGCAAGGCCAGTTCGCTATCGGTTTCTATTATGAACGGGCGCCGAAAGTTGGCGCGTTGGCCGACAGCACTGCACCAGACACCGAAACTACCTCAACCGACGCGTCCAACTCCTGAATTTCAAACCTCAACTCCAACCAACCACCATGAGCCATCCCTATCATTTCCCCACTCTCTGGACCGGCAAGGCCCACGACGCCGTCGTCACTGAGCGTCACGACATCGCGCTCCTCTTCGACGCCACTAATTGCAACCCCAACGGCGACCCCGATACAGGCAACATGCCCCGCCTCCAACCCGACACCTTGCGCGGACTCGTCACCGACGTCTGCCTCAAGCGCAAGGTGAGGAATTTTTTCTGCAGGCATACAACGGCCGGTGAACAGATGGCCGAAGATGCCCAGCCCGAGTCTCGTTATCACCTCTTCATTCGCGAGGGCGCGGTAATTCAGCGCCAGGTTGAAAGCCCAGACCTCAAGGCTGAAGCCCAACGAATCTTCAAGACTTACACCGTCGATGGACGAGCTCTCACAGATGCCGACTGGGAGAAGATCGGCAAGAAGTCCAAGAAAACCAAGGGTGACGCGAGCGATTCCGAAGAAGAAAAAAAGCCAAAAAAGACCGAGAGGGATCTCTCCGAATACCAGGATCGCGCCTATCGTGATGCTCTTTGTGCGACCTATTTTGATGTGCGCTTCTTCGGTCAAGTGGTTTCAACCGAAGGTCCTCTGAAGGGTAGCTTCTACGGACAGATTCGAGGCCCGTTGCAGGTCACTTTCTCCGAGAGTCTGGATAAGATACTCCAGCTTGATTTCTCGATCACCCGTTGCGCCGTGGCCAACGAGAAAGAAGCCGAAAAGAAGGACGAAGACAACCGCACCATGGGCCGCAAGCACGCTGTGCCTTACGGTCTTTACCGTTGCCACATCCACTTCTCGCCCGGCTTCGCGGCCAAAACTCACTTCACCTACGGCGATCTCGACAACTTCCTCTTCGCGCTCACCCGTTGTCTCGGCGACTACAACGTGGACGGCTCCTCCGCCCGACCCGGCGGAATGCGCGTGGTCGGTCTCGTGGACTTCCAGCACACCTCCGCCCTCGGCAATGCTCCCGCGCACAAGGTCTTCGACCTCGTGAAAGTCGCGGGCGTGAAGTTCACCGCCGAAGAAGCGGCGGCTAAAGGAGACAAAAACCTTGAAGGCAAATTCAAGTCCTCAGGCAGCGAATTCCCGGGCAGCCTCCGCGACTACACCGGCTCCGCCCCCGACGGCCCGCTCTACACTAACACGAACGGATACGGTGTTATCACCGGCTGCTCCGAGACTCATCCATCGCCCAAGGACGGCAACGTCATCCCCTCCACCATCACCGCCCGCCGTCTCATTTGGGAAATCTCCGAACCATTGTGACCCCAATCGAAAATCCCCAATCCCAAATGGCTGATTTGCCTGGACGCGAAATGTTGCCGCTCTCGCTCCTTAACGACCATCTCTACTGCCCGCGCCGGGCGGCACTGAAGCTGATCGAAGGCTGGCGGTATCAAGAAAGCCCCAGGTGTTTGAGCGCGTCCGCCACACTCACGATCGGAATGCCCGCGAAGGATTTCAGGTCCAAGAGATCCTTGTCACCGGTCACGATGGCATCCGCCTGGGCCGAGACGGCACAAGCCAGGACGTGGGCGTCATCCAGGTCGCGCAACGACGCAGGCACGGGCACGGGGTGCGGTTCGAGTATTTGGGCGGCTTCGCGGAACCGGGTGAGGATGGCATTTGCATTTTGCCTTCGCTGCTCCAGTCGCGCTCGAAATTTCTCGCGTTGGAGGATGTCGGCGAGTTCGGCCAGAAGATCTTCCGAAAGGCAAAGCGTGGCTTCGCCGTTAAGCAGTTTGTCCACCAGCAACGAAGCCGTGCCCGACCAGGCCGAGCCGGACAGCAGCACGTTGGTGTCAACGACGAGCTTCACGCCCGCGTCGTTCGGCCCTGGCAGCTTTGACTTCCGCGTTGATTTCCTCCATTGTCGGCGGCTCGCCGGGCGCGGAGCGGACCTGGTCGAGCATGCTCTTAAGTTCTTGGCCGGCGCGACGACGGCGGACTTCCTCGGCGAGCAGGGCCGTCATGCGCCCGCTTTCCAGAAGACCAAACGTGCGGGCATCCCGGAGGACGTCCTCCGGCAAATCCAGTTGAATAGTGGTGCTCATGACGTGCTCAAGATGCCAGCACCGTCCGCCGCTTGTCAAATCGGTGATGAATCATGATCGAAACACTCCCTCTCTCCCTGCTCAATGACTACATCTACTGCCCGCGCCGGGCGGCGCTGAAGGTGACCGAAGGCTGGCGTTCGGCCAATGAACACACCCATCGCGGCGACATCGTCCACGAGCACGCGGATCTGCCCGGCTACGAAGTGGCCAAAGGCGTCACCTTGCTGCGGGCTCTGCCGGTTTGGTCGGAACGCCTCGGATTGAACGGGAAGTGTGACATCGTTGAACAACACCCGGACGGATCGTTGTTTCCCGTGGAGTTTAAACTCGGCAAGCGCCGGCAGTGGGGGAATGACGACGCGCAGCTCTGCGCCCAGGCCTTATGCCTGGAGGAAATGACCGGTATCGCCATTCCGCGCGGCGCCATCTTTCATGCGGACAGCAAACGCCGGCGCGAAGTGGAGTTTACGCCAGGGCTCAGGCTTTCGACTGAATCCGCCATACAGGCATTGCACTCCTTCTCGATCTCGAACGGGGAAAGGGACGGGGTGCGGTGTGGAGATGCCGCAATCCCACCCGCGGTCTTCAAGCCCGCTTGCGAGGAATGCTCGCTCTTCGAGATCTGTTTGCCGAAAGCGACAGCGGTGGATAGCCGCGCCGCGCGTCTCAGCCGTGATTTGTTCAAGACCTGAATGGACATTCAGCAAAACACCCTCTACCTGACGACGCCCGGTACCTACGTCGCGCGCGACCATCTCACATTGCAGGTGGAGGTGCCGGTGTATGCGGAGGAACTCGCTCCCGAGGAGCGGAGTCGCGACAAAGCCACTGACTGGCGCAAGGTATCCATTCCGATTCATCATCTCGAATCGCTCTGTGTCTTTGGAGCGTCCACCATCAGTCCGCCCGCACTGGACTTGTGCTGGGAACACGGCGTGGCGGTCAACTACCTCAGCCAGTTCGGCCATCTGCAGGCCAGGATGACCGGCGTTGCGGAGACGAGCGTGATGCTTCGGCGCACCCAGTTTCGCGCCGCCGATGATCGCGCCAGATGCGCATCCATTGCCCGACAAATCATTGCCGGTAAAATTCAGAACAGTCGCAACAGCCTCCTGCGGGCCGCTCGCGAAACTGATTCCGACGACGACCGCGCCCGCCTCGAAGAAGCTACTGACTCACTGGCCCGCCAGATTCAACTCCTGGCGAAGACTGAGATTTCCAATGCGGATGGGCTGCTGGATCAACTGCGAGGCGCCGAGGGGATGGCATCCAGTCATTACTTTGGCGTGTTCTCCCGGACGCTGAAGCAGCAGCGGGACAAGTTCGGTTTCGACACACGCAGCCGGCGTCCACCGCGTGATAGAATAAACTGTCTGATTTCGTTCCTTTACGCACTCGTCCGGCATGATTGCGTGGCGGCACTGACCTCGGCCGGGCTCGATCCTTTCGTTGGCTTTCTCCATGTGGACCGGCCCAACCGTCCCTCGCTCGCCCTGGACTTGATGGAGGAATTCCGCCCCTGGCTCGCCGATCGGCTCGCCATCACCCTCATCAACCGCCAGCAAGTCGGTCCCGAACATTTCAAGGAACGCGAAGGCGGGGCGGTGGAGTTCACTGACAAGGGTCGCAAGCTCGTCATCACCGCCTACCAGCAGCGCAAACAAGAATCCCTCAACCATCCGCTGCTCGATCAGAACCTGCGCATCGCACAAATGCCATTCATCCAGGCCAGGGTTCTCGCCCGGCATCTTCGAGGGGACATTGCGGAATATGTGCCATTCGTGCCGAAATAGGCTTTATTGCTTTTAATATGTACGCCAAAACCGCGCCGTGCTGATTCTGGTCACATACGATGTCTCCACCATCGAGAAGGCTGGTCAACGCCGGCTGCGGCGGGTGGCCCAAGCGTGCGAAGACTACGGAGTGCGCGTGCAAAAATCAGTGTTCGAATGTCAAGTTGGGCAGAAGGAATGGGTATTGTTGCGCGAACGATTGCTCCGAGAGATTAGTGCGGAGGAAGATTCCCTCCGGTTTTATTTCCTCGACGAGAAGGCGGTCCAGCGCATCGAACACCATGGGATCGGCAAGCCCATCAATCTAACGGAACCGCTTATTCTATGACGAGCGCTCCGCGAACCCCAAGAGCCGAGGAGAACACGCCACTTTCGCGGCCACGACCATCGGGCCACAATGATTGGCGTTACTGTGGTTCATTGACAACCATACTGAGTTTTGGGGAGAATAATTCGCTTGGTTCGCGGAAATGCGACATCAAGTCCCTGCGGTTCCAGAGGTTAGAGGAGCCGCAGTCGCCCCGTGAGCGTTCACGGGGCGCGGATTGAAAC